>Ga0307376_10000454_pt1 | contig 50679 bp, 85 predicted proteins | sample TR2MG_FD_202536 | JGI IMG/M metagenome (GOLD analysis project Ga0307376, IMG submission 202536) | Soil microbial communities from Risofladan, Vaasa, Finland - TR-2 | ecosystem: Environmental > Terrestrial > Soil > Coastal area > Acid sulfate soil | place: Finland: Risofladan, Vaasa | collected...
TTTCTATCGCTACAGATACAACATCATATGGGGAGTGGATTGATACTCTTGGATATAGAAGTCTAACAATTCCGTTGGATTTTGACTGGACCACAGATGGAAATATTGCATCAGTAGGATTTCAGGGATCAAATGTTGCCGGTTATGCCGATGCAGCCGATTTACCTGATGCTGAAAATCTTTATTATCCTGATGATTTCCCAGTAACAGCTGATGCACTTATCCATGTTGGATGTGTTGCAAAAGTAAGATATGTAAGATTAAAAATCGTTTCAACTGAGCATACATCTGGAAGCATAGCAATTCCAAAAACTGCAGGACTATTACAGGATAGTTTAGTTAAACCTGCTGTAAAAGAATCTTCTGTTATTGCCGATGTTGATGTTATATCTCCTGGTGTAACTGGTGACGCTGTATCAACACCTCCAAAACGAACAGCGTAAGGAGTAATTTATGAAGTTGGTCTTTAATATAGCAGGGAAATTTAAATCTGATAGAGATGTTATTATCGTTTCTGAAGATGATGTTCTTGCTGGAAAGATATTTGAAGTTTTCGCTTCTAATGGTGTTCAGTTTGTGGATACTGGTTCGGCTAAACAACCAGATGCACCAAAACCAAAAAAAGCACCAAAACCAAAAAAAGCACCTGAAGTGAAACCCGAACCTGAACCTGAAGATTTTGAACCAAAGAAAAAGTCTTCAACAAAAAAATAAAACATTAGCCCTTCGGGGCTTTTGTTATTTAAAGAGGATAAAATGTATAAAGTAAGTCCTAACATAACTAGAAAAATAGATATTGATGAAACTGCAATTATAACACCGGCTTTAGTTGGTCAACAGTTAAATCTTGCTTCTGGATTAGTAACTAAAAACACTGTTTTAATTCAGCAATATATTGATACGGCTATTGAACAAGTTGAAAAATATTCTTGGTTATCTCTTAGACGTACAACTTATGTATCAGAATTCACTTTACCTTCTGATATGTTTTATTCTTTTATCAATGGAGATCTTAAATTGAGTCTTGAAAGATCCCCTATTCTTGCTTTAGCAGATATAACAAAAATAGAATATCTAAATAGTTCCGGTGTATATGTTGAATTTGACCGGGGAGCTTTAACTTCTGAAGGATTATATTTAAATGTTACAGAAAAAATTGAACAAAGAGATTGGGCTTCGATTTATTTTATTACTTCTGTTCCTTACGATACAAGAATCAATGCATATAAAATAAAAGTTACATTTGTAGCAGGGTTTACAATAAGTGATGATCCAGTAACAGATATTCCACATAGTTTAAAAACTGCATTACTTCAGATTGTTGCATATTATTATACTAATCGAGGGGACTGTTCTGAAGCTGGCTGTGATCTTGGAGGATACCCTGTACCATGTTCAGCAAAGGCAATGATTGATTTATATGCTATTAGCAGAACGGTTATAGGCGGAGAATATACTCCAGCCTCAGATTGTGGTTGTGGATTTGGGTTCGGGTGTTAGGCTAAAATTACAGACTGCATCGGAATGATGCAGTCGGATAAAATGGGTTACTCTGCTTCCCATGCCTTTGAAAATTCCTCATTACCAAAAGCTTCCGCAAGTCCTGTTATTTGTTTGAGTCTCAACACTTCATCAGCATCCATTCCCAACTCTTTTGATATCTTTTTATCATTCCAGTTTCTTCTTGATAGTTCAATAACAATATCTGACATAGCATCAATTTTGTGTTTCCCTCTTGCCCGATTATGTCTAATTGTTGAAGCTATTCGGTCATTTCTTCCCTCTCTATTGTTCTTTATTTTTACTATTGGAAGATATCCATATATTCTTTTTTGTATTTCAGCGCATTCTTTCCCCACTCTATTCCTATGGAATCCGTCAACAACCTCTATTTTATTTTTTTGATTTTCAGATGTAACTATAGGCTGTGTAAATCCATCCTCTTCTATTGACAATCTTAAAAGTTCCATTTCTGGAGGTGCAACGGCATTAGGGTTGTAATCATTTGCAGTAACTTCCTTGTTTTTGACCCATAGAACACAATCAACAGGTTCTCCTTTTAAAGGTGACCTTTCATGTAAATATATTTTTAACCAATTAATAATTTCAATCTTTTCATCTATTGAAATATCTGTTTCTAGTTTTTCAATCATATCTTGCGCAATTTTTTTCATATTTTATACCCTTCTTTTCTTCTTTTCTTTTTTATTCTAGTCATGTATTGCTCATAAAAGAAACCACTTTTTGTCTGTGTGAAATTAAGCCCTTTAGCCCAGTAGTCATTTCTTAATAACATCTTTGCTATTCTTCTCCATGATGGAGCTTTTCTTTCTGCTTCTTGTTTTTTGTCTACAGTGTCAGGAATACCATTTGAATATCCTCTTTTTTTATACCATTCAATAAAAACATATATTTTATTTTTATAATGTTCCATCATTTTTTCTGGCATGCTCTCCATTAACATCATAGAAAAACTTTCCCATGTGTGTCCTTCGGGCAAAGTAACTTTTTGCTGTCCTGAAATATTGCCTGAATATTGTACAAAATCAGATCCTGAATTAGCGCCATTAACGCGGGCAACAATTTTCGCCCACGATTCAGGCTCGATTATGTGATATAACCACAAGCCTTTTCTTTGATCATACCCATAAGGCTGACAGATCCTTTGTTGATGAATGGTTAATCCTGCTTTGCTCATTAGATCATAAAGTCTGTTATATTTCTTCTGGAATTTCCCGTTATATCTCCAGATATCTTGAGTTTTCCAATCATATATCGGGTAGGCATTATATACTGGCATATCCCACAATTTAGTTGTCCATTTATAGTCTGAAAACGTCTTTTTCTTTTTGCTTGCAATTGTCCTGTATCTATTCAAAGATTCGTCAGTTCTAATCCCTACAAAGCAAGCGGTTGGCAACCCTTCTGAATACCATTCCCCGAATAATGGAACAAACTCTTCAAATTCCATATCTCTTTTAAAAAATGGGAAGAAAGATTCGTCTGTTATAGCAAATTCAGGTGGCGTTCTAACCCATATTTCTTTTTTATCTGGATTCCAACATTGCCATTTAGGCTGATAAACAGAAACTGAATTACTAAGCGCTATTGGAAGAGAAACCCAGAATGGATCTATGAACTCTGAATATTCTTTATACATTTCTAATAAATGTTCTATTGTTATTTTATATTGGGCTTCCAGGTCAACGAATAAAACTCCTATTTTCTTTTTTCTTTTTATTGCTTCATCCATTACTAGATGAAGCATTACAGAAGAGTCTTTCCCCCCAGAAAATGATAAATATATTTTAGGGAAATATTCAAATATGATCTCTATTCTTTTTTTTGCTTCTGTATATACATCAGATTCCAAATATTTCTTACCCACAAATAGCCCCCACAAACTCATAAAAAGCTTCTCTAGTTTTAGCCCCTGAGAAGTGGCTTTTTGATGTTCTAAAATCAGAATCAATAACAGACTCAAAAAAACATGTCTTGAATACCCATTCGTTGTTTACAGCATCATAATATAATTTATCAAGAAACGAATGCGCTTCGTTATTATTTTGGCTCCACAATTCGCAATACAATCTTACGTGCCCAAAATTAGACCAAACCCAGGATTCTTGTATTGCTTTTAGATCCTTTATTATATCTTGCATATTTACTAAATTTTCAGCCACACAATACGGAATATCTAAATTTTTGGACGCAAATTTTATAACAGCGTTTTCCATGATTCTCTCCTTTAGCCTCCGGAGAGGCTGTTTGCATAATCTCTATCCATTGATTATTCGTAATGTTTATTTCCCGGATCTATTATATTTTTTTCTGCTTCTAATAGGTCTGTGTATGATGCATTAACAAATGTACCATTATATTCTTGGTTGTTTATCTCAAAATGTTTTCTAGCTGAAGATCTTCTGTATGCTCCAAATATTTCACCATTCATTTTAAAAACTTTTACTATCATTTTCTTTGTCATCTTTTATCTCCTTTACCTATTTTAAATATAACGCTATAGCGTTAAGAAGTCAAGTATATAATTGAAAATAAATAAAAAAGATGATATTATTTTTATATGGCTAAAAATAGATGTGTAAGAACGCAATTTAATAAAGAAATTCTTTGTGCTGGAACAATGAATGATTATCTACTGATTTTATCCAGAGCAATAACAGGAACAGAACCAGGGCAATCAATACAGGCAAGTGAAACTTTCACTCAGATCGTTGATTATGCCGGATATCTGGAAGCATCAAAACCAACTCAGAGATGGAACGGCGTTTCAATGGAAGACCAGAGTGCACCTAATTACACTCATGTTTGTTATATTCCGTTTGATCCAGTTACATATAAATTGGATGTTGGAAAATTGTTTGTTAAAAAACAGGGTGACACCTCAGATCTGGATCGGTTATTTAAATTGAAAAGTATTAATAATTTTGGAGAACAGGATGAATACCTGCAATTACGATTAGCTGAAACTGGTTTTGCTGAACTTGATGGATCTCATGGCTGATCCTAGAGGATATCATTACCACCGGGATATAATGGTCGGTAGAGAGCTATTAAAACATAAAGATAATATAAGAAATGCTCTTAGGATTCATGGAAAAGAAGTCAAAACAGAACTGGAAAAAGTTGTTTCGACCGGAACAAGAACAGGAAGAGTTTATACATATAGAGGCCGGAAATATACAGCATCAGCAGAAGGGGAACCACCAGCTTTAAGATCCGGGAGGCTTGCAAAAAGTTTTTCCTATAAATCAAGGGCTATGGAACTTGTAATCGGCAATAGTGCAAAATCAGATAAAGGATTTAATTATCCTGGGTTTTTAGAAAAAGAAATGAATAGACCATATTTTTTAGTTACAATCAATTCACTTCATTCAAGATTACAAACAGATTTACAGAGTTTATATTAGAAAGTTGTATTTTTATTTATATTACTGTAAAATAACTTATGAGTTTTTTTAGTCCATCAGCAATTTTAGATCATTTAATGGAATATATTCCTAGATTATCAGACCGTTTTTCAAATAACGCTCTTGTTTCCGCTGCTATTATAGCCGGAACTCCGCAAACTTTAAGAGTTACAGATAATTTACACGGACTATCTGCAGGTGGTGAAGTTGTTTTAATTGGTGGGAAAACAAATAATCCTATAACAGCGGTTTCTTTAATAGTGGATCCCATCGGTGGTGATGTATTACGGTTTACAACAAATAAAGATCATAACCTTACTCTTAATTATACATTAACAGTAGATCTTTCAGGATTTACTAATCCCATATTCAACGGTACTTTTACAGTTATTTCGGTTCCTTCCAGAAATCTATTTGAAATTTCAGGATCAACTTTACCGGTATTAAATGGAAATGAAGTTCTTGTCGAAGAATGGGAAGTAGGAATAAACGGATTGTTTTTTATTGATTCAATTGTTGATGTAAATACTTACGATATTTTATTAACCGGGAAACCAGAATTTGAACCACAAACAGTTCCTATTTTAAAAAGATCTTCTATTTTTAAAATGAGTATTGCTATTGATGCCGAACGAGCCAGATCTTTATATACACCTCAACCAAATGACAAATCTGTATTGTGGTTATTCGTAATAATGGGAGATGCATCAGCTTCTAAAGATAGAAAAGTTTTGTCTGATGCAAACCAAACAAATACAGCCGGTCAGGGTGATAGAACATTAATGATAAATACATTTTCCGTATTAGTATTTTTTCCAACATCCACCGAAACAGCCGGGGCGTTGGCTTCAGATTTAGCATGGAATGAAATATATAAAGTTCTACTTGCCGTAGGTGCTGGAATAAAATTTGATGATTTCGGGACTTCCCCTTATAGAACATCTTTAATAGATCACGGTACGGCTATTTATACAAATGCTTTTTATGCTCATGCTTATACTTTTGAATATTGTTATCAAGTCACCCAGGAAGAACAATTCCTTACACAATTTATTGAGTCTGTACCGTTTCGAGATAATGCTATTTCAAGCAATGAAGAAGATGAAGGATCTAACATCGATCTTGATGAAGAGCCAACTTGATAATATGTGAGTGTAGGGTATATAATTACGGTAACTAATAGGAGTCATAATGTCAGATAAAAAGGAATACAGGGTGACAAAACCTTGGGGTAAACACAAAGTAGGTGATCTGCTCCCTAATTCGAGGGAAATTCGCCGGAAAATTCAAGAGGGTGGATGCGTTGAAAAAATGGCTCCTGAAACCTCGAAAAATAAAATGCAGAAAGACACTGCTAAAAATAAAGGAGATGAATAATGAGTTCAACATCCCTTCCTAGAATTAATGGTCAACTTTTGGCAGCCGTTGGAGCTGTTGGACCCGAACCATTTAGAATGTTGATTACAGGACAGACCGGTACTGCTGGAACTGCTGTTTCTGGTGCTACTACAAAAGATGTAGAAAGCCTAACAAATCTTGAAGTTACAACTTTATTTGGTGTAAACTCAGATTTAACAAACAGAATATTTAAAGCCCGTGACAAATGCCAGGGAAGATATTCAATATGGGTAATTTCTTTAGCTGCTGGAGCAGGAACCGCTGCAAGTGCTGCTCTGGCTTATGCAGGAACTGCTACTGAAGCCCGAAACATGGTTGTAAGACCTATTTCACAGAAACAATTTTCTTTTACAATCCCGGTTGCGATTGGTGATACTGCAAATGATGTGGCTGTTGCCGTTAAAGCAAAAATTGATGCTCTTGCGGATAATTTTCCTGCTACAAATGCATTAGTAACTGACACTCTAACATTAACATCTGTTGATCTTGGAACAATTGGAAATAAATATGTTGTTGAGCATATAAGCATTCCTGCTGGAATAACAGTTAATACAAGTGTTGGAACTGATAAAGTTCAATTTACATCTGGTGCAACTGATCCTTCGTTGGTCGGATTATTTGACAATGTTGCTGCAACAAGATTTCATACAATTTTATATCCCTGGGAATCTGATTTTCAGGAAGTTGAAGATTTCTTAAATCCTAGAAATGTTATTAATAATACATTTCTACACGGCGTTGCAATGATCGGATTTGATGATACTGAAGCAAATATCAAAGCAAAAGTGAATGGAACAACTCCTCTTAATTCTCAGAACTTATTTTTCATGGGAAATAGAGTTGCTTCCGGTGTTGCTGCGTTTGTTGAACCTTCTGATTGGAGAACTGTCGAATTTGCAGCAATTGAAGGATTACGATTAACGGATGATGTTCCTATCGGATCTTATATTACAACATCGGCTCCTCTTGATGCTATCGGTGGTCCTGGAAGTGCTTCTCTTGCTTATTATAATACTCCATTAGCTCAAACATCGGCTGTAGATCCTGATCAGTTATTTGATGAAACAGAACAGGTAAATCTTGGTGATGATGGATACACAATAATTGGTGTTAATACATCTGTTACTAATGCGATTATGGCAGAGGTTATCAGTACATATAAATTTAATATTCTTGGAAATCCTGATGTAAGTTTTAAATATTTAAATTATATCAGAACTTCATATCTTGCTTTTGAAATATTTTTCAGAACTCTTAAAGCGGATTATTCACAGAGCAGATTAACCGATGGAGAGTTAGTACCTGGAAGAGCGATTGCGAACGTTGGGTCTATAAAAGCAAATTACTCAAAAATATATAAACTATTGTCTTCTCCTGAATATGCTCTCACGCAAGCAGGAGCAGCAGCAGAATCATATTTCTTTAAGAATCTTACTCTTTCAGTTGATGTTTCTACCGGAACTGTTACGTCTGCAAATCCGTTGGCAATAGTAACACAAATTAGAGAATTTATAGTAACAATGCAAATTGCATTTACAGTTGGAGGGTAATAAAATATGAATGCTTTATCAGTACCAGGGGTAAGTGTAAACAATGTCCCTATATTTATAGTTCCAAACACTTTTTCTTTTAAGATGGGAAAAGGTGAAACAAAAGTACGATCTGCTTCGGCTGGTGGTGGTGCTGCTTCATCAGTACATACCGAAGATGCAGAAGGTAAAATCGGAGAAATGAAATTCGAAATGTATGTCACTGAAGAAACATTAGAACTATTCAGTGCATGGAAAAAGAATCTCGGAATCAATGCTGTAACGGCTGAACAACCGGCTTCAACTCCATTGTCTGGCAGCCATATGTCATGCACTACAGATTCAGAGTTTAAAGCTACGGCCGATGGAACTGTTGAAATGATTTTTCAAGGGGATCCATTATCTGATAACTTTTAATATTATCCGGGTATAATGCCCGGATATTTTTTACTCATGGATCGAACAAATTCGTGAGGTGAAAAATGGCAACATCAACAATACAGATACCAAAAAATACATGGACTTTAATCTCAGAAGTTTCAGTGAGATTTCAAGTTCAAGGTCAAACCCCATTAATTATAATTGAATCTGTTGCACTTCCAACTGATCTTGATATTCGGAAAGTGGCTTTTGCAGGTGGAATGTATACATTTATAAAAGTTGATGGTGATTTTTATGCTTATTCTAAAGATACAAATAATGAAATATCAATAGAACCAGTGGAGGCTACATAATGGGATTTTTTGAAGGGAATGAATCCTCTGGAATTGGAAGTGTACCTAAATCTGGAAATGTTGTTTATGTGAATGAAGAAAAAGATTTTGGAACTGTAACGGCTGGTGTAAAAATAGATACTATTCCAGATACGACTTTTGTTTTAAACTCTCCTGTAGTTCAGACCCTACCTTTTGTTGTACCAACAGGATCTTGTTTTCAACTGCTAACAACAAATAGAGTATTAAATACATTGACATATACAAATGCTGTTGATGCTCAATTTCAAGGGATTAATAGCTGTGTTATTATATTTGATGTAGTTTTAAATGGTAACACTACAGGAACGTTATTTGATTTAACAGGTGGATATATATCATTAAAATTCCCTGATTTTAATAGATATGATAATATAGGAACATTAGATTCCTTAGAATCTATTTATTGTCCCGGTGTTTTATTTGATGTTATTGCTGGAGGAGTTAATTTAATCGATTGCGTTTCTAGCACTTTCACTGGATGTTTTATAATATCTTTAGACGGCAATACGTTCTCTTTTTTTAATATTTCTGGTGCTTCATCAGGTGATATTCAGATTTCTACAGCAATTTGTGATAATGACGAGTTTTCATCTTTTGTTTATGTTGATCCAGCAACATATCCGAATGATCACACTGTCAGTATAACCGCTTGTAATATTACAATAGCAGATAATTTCTTTGGTGCAGGATCGATAATAGAAACTGATATAAGAATGATTTTAGCAGCAAATAAGGGCAATCAGGACAGTGTAGTTTCAGCAGGTGCTTTTTTAGTAAGCAATGCACTTGTAACAGACATTCCAGCAGTAAATTCTTTTGTAATCATAAATGGTACTACATGGACAGGTGATGCAGAGAGCAGAATTCTTGTTAATAGTGATGGAGTTTCGGATTATTTGGATCTAAGAAAAACATCTTTAACACTTGATGGTGATGCTTCAATGGAGCCGACATTGGCGACTAAGGATTTAACCACCAGATTTGCTCAAATAGATCCTGAAAGATTTACAGTTACATTTACAAATGCAACTAATTTAATAAATGAGGCAGGGACTGCACTATCTAATAACGATACTATAATGTTTAAAGATACCGTCGGAACTTTGCCCACTGGTTTACGTGCCGATGTTATGTATTTTGTTATTAATAAATTAACTAATTCTTTTCAAGTTTCTTATACATTAGGAGGTGCAGCGGTTGCATTTACAACAGATGGGACACCAGTTAATTCATATGGACTAACAAGTTTTCACGGAAGTTCTCCTCAGAATGTTATTGCTGCAAATGCAGCAAGAAGCCTGACCCCTCAAGCTTTAAAATGTGCATGTCCTGGAAGTAAAATATTTTTAATGGTATCAAACAAAACTGATGATGTTAATATTTTAGTCAACGAAGCATATTATAGAATTTTAGGATAATAAAAATAAAAATAGGAGCGAATATGAAAAAATTAATGAGTTATATATCAATATTGATATTATCTAAGAATCTTGCAAAAGCTTTTTACAAAGGTATTAAAAAAGTTTTATTACGAGAAAACAACGAGGCTGGTTATTTGTCTCAGGATCAGTTTGATTCTTGTCTATCAAGAGCAAAAGCAATTATTTTGGAGGCTATTTCTGGACCAATGCATATGCTTGCCCTTGCTATAGCTGTTCATAGAGAAAAGTTTCACAAAGAAAGCCATTTAAAAGAAAAGATCGAAATAAGTAGGCAAATGTCTAAAACTGATGTTAAAATAGCATCAAGGGGATGGTGGTACAGCTGATCTCTAAAGTGGGGGATATTGAGGATCGAACAAAAACTAAGTATTCCTCTTATTATAATTTCTTTTGGGAATACAATAAATGGAGTTATAAATAAAGAATCATTATTTTATTATATTTTTTATTCATTTATATTCGTAATTATTGCAATAATAATACAATTTATAAAATTAAAAAAATCTGAAAAAAGAGTTTCTATATTATTGCTAATAATTTCTTTAATTGCTTTATGGTTAGATGATATTAGATCTTTATTTGGATTAATGTTGTTAACATATGCTATAAGTTTATCAGGCAACGATAAAAAATATTATTTAACTTATTTAATCTTAGCTATTATAACAATTATATTAAGATTTACATTATACTCACATAGTGCTACTGGATTAATAATATATTTAGCAGGATCTACATTTATTATAATTATTTATTATCATTATATTTTTCCGAAATTATCTAAAAAAATAAAAAATATTCCATACGATTCTATATTTTATGGAATAGATAAAGACACTATTGATATTTTAAATTTATCAGCACATGGTTATTCTCCTCCTGAAATAAACAAATTATTAAAACGTGGTGTTACTGATGACCGTATAAAAGCAATAATTCGAGAAACAAGAAATAAATATGGATTCAAATCCCAAGATTCTTTTATTGCAACTCTCACGAAATGTGGTGTAATTACGCTGAATATTGACAACATGCGGTTTAAGGGTAGATAATGTCTAAAAGTGCATTATACTAAAATCGTTCGATCCTTCCGAGCGGATTGTACATAGTGCGTTCGCTCGGATTTTTTAATTTAGAATAAGGGGAAGAACATGAATGAAAAACCAAGAGGCTCTTCATGGATTGGTTAGAGTACGTTTTAGAATTAGTCAAACTTGAAGGAGCTATGGGAGCCATTTCCGTGTTATTAGCATCGTCTATTTTAATAATGTTTTTAATGTTTTCAAAGAGAATGGAAGGACTGACAAAAGCAATCATAATTCTTACGGATAAAGTTAGCAGCCCATATTTAAATTCGATTTTATCTGTAAGACTATTTCGGAATGTAATGTCAAACCATATTAGTAAAAAATTAAGTTATCTTGGTAATATTCTAGATATAAATAATATCCTTGAAAGAGAAGAACAAATAAAAAAAAATATTGGAAGAGAATTCAAAAATATTACAACGGAAGAAGCTCACATATTATCTGAATATAAAAGTGTTTGTGGAGATATGGGAAAAATTCTTGAAGACAATATAGATTGGGAAAAATTCCTAACATCTGTATATTTGATATTTTTTTCTCAAGATAAGGATCGTCAAAAAATGATTGATATAAAAACTTTAATGAATGAAAAAGTTAATGAAATTGCAAAAATAATTGAAGATAATGGTATTCATAATTAAATGTTTTTACCACATTTGGGATATAACATGATATAATTTTTTAATATAAAAGGATTGAACAACCTATGATTATTGAAATGAAATTTTTCGAAAGAAAAGAAAACAGAGATCTTAGACAGAAGAAAGCAATCGTCATTCATTGGCCTGGTGCGAAAACAGTAACAGAAGGATATTCTATTTTAAAAATAGATCCATTGTGGAACTGGATGAATGAATCATCACTTAATTCCTATCATTATTTAGTATCAAAAAAAAGAATTATCCAAACCAGAGATTTAAAACTCAGAGCCATACATGCTGGTCACAGGACTTATCGGAAGAAAGCTAAAGACTACTTCGGTTATGATGTATGCTGTGATACAAACTCTCCTAACAACTATACAATCGCAATTTGTGCTTTACATGATACACATCTTGGAGGGTATGAAACCGAAACAACAGATTCTCTTGTAGATTTAGTTTCAGATCTATGTATTGAATATAATTTAAATCCTGAGACTGATTTGTGGAGACACTCAGACATAACAAATGAAAAGTCAATCCCTTGTCCCCGTGGATTTTTTGATGATGATGATGATCCAGATGATTTATGGAATGCTTTCAAATGTTGGGTTGGAAATGCTATAACATTGAAATATGAGAAGATGAAAATAGGGGAATAAGGAGAAACTATGGAATCTACAAATTCGGTGCCTTGGTATAAAAGTACTAAAAAAACTTTAGGAGTTATTTTCGCAGGAGCTGTTTTGCTTGGTGGGATATATGCTATTTATAAAGATTCTACTCAAACAAATGACGTTTTAGGGATTTGGGCTTTATTCTCAGGGTCGTGTTTAGGAATAAAAGCAATCGGAGGAGCTATCCAGAGCCGAAACGGGACTAATCAATGAGCCTAAAATTAATAATAACAATAATATCAATTGTTTTTTGTAGTGGAATTGTTGCTTTTATTAAATATAAATATAATAAATATAATGCTGCTATGTCAGTTTTAAAGAAAGTCGACAAGCAAATGAAAGTCAAAAAAGAAATTAAAAAGGAGCATAATAATGTTGATAAAAAAACAGAAGAAATTAAAGAAAATATTAATACTGTTGATAATGATAAGCTTTCTTCTTCTTATGCTGACAAACTGCGAGACCGTCCCCGTAATAATAGAGGATGATTATATTTCTATAAGTATTACTCCAGAGTTCCCGGAATTTTCAAAAGACAATCCTGAATTATTAAAGATTCTTGATTTTGGCTTAGACATGTATTCTGTAAGATTAAAAGATTTAATATCTGCAGAAAAAACCGGATTATTTATTTCTTCTGAAATAGAAAATGAAATAAAATTCTGCATGGAAAATATAGAATGGATTGGAGGAATAATTGAAATATCTCAGTGAAAAATTAAATTCTATAATTAAAGAATGTGAAATTAACGGATTCCGTGTTTTGATTGAAATAGAACCATCTTTAACAATATATTTTTGGTGTGATAAAGAAAATAAACGACATATAATAAGAATGGTTCGAAAAGTTGGATTAACTCAAAATCTAAATTGGAATCTTACAGATGAAAAAACAAAATATATAAAAGATTATGATTTAGTTTATTTAGAAAAAAATAAAGGTAAAATTATTACAAGATTTTAAGGAGTGAGGATAAAATGATAAGTAGAAGAGATGGAATATTAGATTTTGATACTAATAAACCATATAAAATAGCTATAGCTGGAGAACAACAGGAAAGGACTCAGATAATTTGCCATGACGTAACTAGTAAGACGGAGAATGCTGCACTTGATATGTTACAATTATTAACAACAGCAATTCAAAATGTTCCACAACCAGAAACAACACCAACAAAAAAACAGTTGGATGCAGATGAACGAAAAGATAGTAAATTCTTTGATAATGAAAGTCCTTCTTTAAAAGAAATAGATGAACAAGCCCTTGCTTTACAAATGGCTGTTCAATCTAATACTGTTGTTAAAATGTCTGAAATAATGGATTTATTTTTTGACTTTGTTGATAGTGGTGCTGTCAATTGTGCTGGAGATCTTAAGATCTATAAACCTATTTGGGAATCTATTCATAGAGATGATAAGATAAAAATAGTTTTCAGGTATTGTGCTTTTTTCGTCAATCCATTGATGCAGCTGGTAGCTATGGCCTCATCAATGGAGAACCAGGACTCAAAAAAAGCAACAAAAGAATTACAGACGCCGTAAGAATTACGATTAATACAAAAGGAGGAATCAGCTTTAATGAGGCTGAAGATATGCCTCTTTTTAAGAAACAAATCATTATTGAGGAACTTATTAAAATAAATAAAGAAATGAAATAGTAAAATGGGAGAGCTAGGCCACGGATAAATGACAAATAGTTATTTGTAAAGGTTCAATTCCTTTCTCTTCCAATAAGATCCTTAAATATAAGGGTCTTTTTTTATGACTTAAACAAGATCGTATAATTCAAAAAATTCCTTTGCTTTTTTATAGCTATGAAAATATAAATGGGTACCTCTAGTAATTCCATAATAATTGTCTGTAAAATTTTTTACGTGTTTTCCCTCTTCTGTTATTGCGTTTTTAAAGATAAGATATTCATATAAAAGTCGAACTCTTTTTGTTGATTGGGAGGTAGGCCTACGCTCCCCATTTTCAAATCTTTTTAGTTTCATATATCCTTCTTTATTAATTTTTCCAAAAGCTTTCATAAAAGCTATTGTTTTGTCTTCTTCTTTTTTAAATAAATCATCTAAAGCACTCATAGTAGATCTCCTCTCTATAATCATATTATACTATCATACAACACTTGTCAATAATTATGATACATTTTCTCTGCTCTTTTTTTTATGGCTTAAACAATGTACAATTAGATATAACTTAACGAGGGTATTAATATGGGCTATTCAATAGATTATATTTATAGAATTTCAGATCGCTTTTCTTCTGTAATGGAAAGAATGAGAACTTCAGCAACGAGATTTGATACTGGAGTAACCAGGATGCAAACAGGATTAAGGAATTTACAAGGTAGATTCCAAGCAACTGGTGCAAAATTAGCAAATCTCCAGACCGGATTAGCTGCTCTTGGCGCAGGTGCATTTCTAAAAAGTGCTCTCGATGAAGCTATAAAATTTGGAGATGGGATTGCAAGAATAGGAACTTTAATCCCTGGACAAAAAGAAAGGCTTACTTCTTTAAAGATGACAATTTCGGATCTTGCAGTATCTATGGGTAAAGATGTTAATGATATAGCCGGAGGTGCTTTTGATGTAATTTCAGCATTCGGAGATATGGAAGGAGAGACAGAAAAAAGACTTAAGGCAGTAGCACAAGCTGCCGTCGCTGGAGGAGCGACCACATCTGAAGCTTTATCGTTATTATCTGCTGTAACTAAATCATATGGAGACACATCTGGAGAAGCCTTACAAAAGGCCTCCGACCTAGCATTTATGACAAATGTTTTAGGTCAAACTACCTTTCCTGAAATGGCTGCCGCTATGGGTAAAGTTCTCCCATTAACCGCACAGTTAGGAGTAAGCCAGGAGGAAGTTTTTGCCTCTATGGCAACATTAACTGGAGTGACAGGGAATACGGCCGAAGTATCAACTCAATTATCAGCCGTTATGTCTGCACTAATAAAGCCAACAGCAATAATGGATGATACCCTAAAAAGACTTGGGTACTCTTCCGCCTCAGCAATGTTAAAAGAAAAGGGGTTAGCTGGTTCTCTGGGGATTTTAGCCAAGGTAACAAATGGCTCAGAAAAAGCAGTAGGGCAACTCTTTGGATCAAAAGAGGCCATGACTGCTTTTTTTGCATTAAGTGGAGCACAGGCAGACAAATTCAAAGAATCTCTAATAGCAATGTCTGATGCGGCAGCCTCAAAAGGGAAGGTTACCCAAGATGCTTTAAACGAAATGATGGATGCTCCGGGATACAAATTAAGTATAATGACCTCAAAATTTCAAAAATTAAAAATTATGATGGGTGATATTATTGCGCAATCAATAACTCCTTTAATAGAACGCTTTGGATCTTTTATGGGGAAACTTATTCAAACAAATCCAGAAATAATAAAAATGGCAACATACTTTTTGATGGGAATAACCGCTATAGGTGCAATTTTAATTCCTCTTGGTTTAATTATTTCAACGATAGGAACTTTAATAGGTGTTATTGCTCCGCTTCTTGGATTATTAAAATTATGGACATTAGGACAATTAACTTTAAATGCTGTCATGAGTGCAAACCCTATTGGATTGGTTATTATCGGAATAGCTGCATTGATTGCCATAACAATAATTGTGATAAAATATTGGGATCAAATAGTGGCTGCTTTAAAATCTGCTTGGAAATGGATGGTCGATGTTTATGATGCCGTGAAAGGTTTAGCTTTTATTTATGGTGGTCCTTTAGGAATGGCATTGATATTTATAATAGAAACTATAAGATCTGTTATTAATAATTTTGCTGAAATAAAAGCAGCATTCACAGACCAGGGATTTTATGCCGGGATAACTTCATTATCAAAAGCTATTTTTATCGGATTGATAGAACCGTTTACTGCAGTATATGATTTGATTATGAATATTAAAGATAAAATTGTTGGTGTAGTTTCCGGAGTTAAAGATTTCTTTACCGGTGCTGGTAGTGAAGCATCAAGTCCATATGCATCAAGACAAACATCTGCTCCTGTTTCTGGAAGATCAAGAGGAATGGAGTCAACAGCTAATGCATCGGTCTCAGTCTATGCAGCAAAAGGTCTTGAAGTTAAACCGTTTGAAGCCAGTGGTGATTTAGGTTATAATATGACTGGAACATCGAGGAGAAGATAATGTCATTTTTAGACGCTCAACTTGCAGGAAAATTTAAAGGTGTATCTTTTTTAGTTCGTAATGAAACCAGAAATGATGTAGGTCAAACAAGAATAAAACATAAATATCCTAAAACTGGTGTTCAATATATGGAACCTATGGGTCAAGAACCGTTTTCGGAAACAATAGAATTATTCTTTTCCGGGGAATCATATCTTGATGATTTTGATAGATTTGAAAAGGCTATTAAAGATCCTGCTCCGGGACGTTTATATTCTCCTACTTTTGGAATATTTAATTCTGTTGTTGCCGAACCTGCTTCTTTTAGATCTGATCAGAAATCTTTAGGGGAAATAACTGCAACTGTTAATTTTGCTGTTACGATTGATAGACCTGCTCCGACTGAATCGGCAACTAGTCAACAGGATGTTTCTGAAAAAGCTCAAATTGCAAGAGAAAACTTACAGAATAAATTTACTGATGCTTATGTTATTCCTACTGAATTAAATAATATTGCTACGTTTGTTTCTGATGCAAAAGCACTGGCGAATAAAATAAAGAAGATAACAGGAAAATTAAAAGAAGTTAGAAGATTTTTAACAAAAATAGACCAGGCTGTTAGAACAGTGCAGGGATATGGAGCGTTATTATTAAATCCAGGGCAACCTATTGGATTTCTGCAGTCAATTGCTCTTGAATTCACGGGAAATGCAGCTTTTACTTTATTTAAACAAATCGCAACTATTGGAAATGATTTGCCAAATGCAATGAATGATATAACATCCGGAATAAGTCCTATATTATCATCTGTTGTTCCTGATATCCAGACAATAGGAATAGATAAAAATATAAATATTTGGAATGATGATACTGCAGAAAGAAGAGAACGAAATACAGGGAGACTTGCATCAACAAATACATTCAGATTAATAGGTTTAATTGGAATGTTTGAAAATGCTGCAAGTTCTTCTTATACGACTACTCAAGAAATTGATAATATTAGCTTAACATTAGAAAATTATTATGAAGAACTAATTGAAAATGATATTACTGATATCGTTGTTCCAGAGATGAAAGGTATTATTGATGAACTCCGAGGATTAACAGATAGAGTTCTAGCAGGAAAAAGACAACAGGCTTTTACTGTAACCACTATTGATGTATTAAGACCTACATCATCATTTTTATTAGCATATGAATTGTATGGTGAATATGTAAAAAATGAAGCACAACTCAGTTTTATGTCGGATTTAATAACCGGATTAAATAGGCAACAAGTAGCGAATAGATTACAGGGAACTGTAACGGTGGTCGTACTTGGGCGTTGAAGTTAGAGTAAACGGAAAAACATATACATTATTTAAGCAGATTGATGGAGTAAGATCCGTTGATACATTTGCCTCTGAAGTAAGAATGGTATTATCTGAAGCACAAAGCAATAATTCTATTTTAAAAATAGATGATCTCATACAGGTCCTGCTTGATAATAAAATGGAATTTACTGGATATATTGAAAAAATAAATGATTCTGAAAATAGAGAATCTCATACAATAGATTTTACAGCAAGATCTTTAGTTGCTGATTTAATTGATGGAACCGTACCAGATAATGTTAAAACAAATGAAGGTGTTTCAAAATTCTCTGAATTAGTTCAATTGTGTATTGATGGATTAAATCTTACAGATACTATAAAAGTAATTGATAATGTAGGTGCTACTTTTGGAGATTCACAGAAATTGAAATCTTCTGAAACAGGACAAAAAGTTGGAGATTTCCTGCAGAGTAATGCAAGAATAGTACAGGTATTTTTGAATGATGATGGTGATGGAAATGTTGTAATAAATAGACCAACTGGTCGATTAAAAACAATCCTCCAGAATATCCCTGGAGCTACTAATAATAATATAAAAGAATCCACTATAAACATTGATAATTCAGATAGGTATCATATTTACAGAGTATTTTCAAATTCTTCTCTTGCGTCTGAATCAGCAACTGTTAAAGACATAAATAATTCTGGTGAAGCCATTGATGCAGAAGTAAGAATTACTAGAGTATTTGAAACGATTGCGGACAAACCTATGAGTTCTGATGAATGCAAAAAATCTGCTGAAGAAATGGCAAATATTGCAAGGGCAAGAAGTTTTAAATATTCATGCGGTGGAATAGTTGGATTTACTGCAAATGAAGAAAAGTGGTATCCAGGATTTGAAGTTACGGTTAAAGATAAAATAAAAGGAATAGATGGAATATTCCAGATAAATACTGTTAACTGGAGTTCTTCAGGGCAGGGTGATATTGTGAATCTCGACATAACTTTACCGGATAAATTAACAGTTGAATCTAATCCTACAGCAGTAACGGAAAGAATTTCTATTCCATCAAGTACTTATGGAGTTAAACAGGGCGACACTTTAAGCGAAATAGCAGAGAGTTTAAATATATCATTAGCTGATATTGTTCAAGCAAATCCACAAATATCTAATATAGATTTAATATATCCTGATCAACAAATAAAAATACCGGAGAGATAATGTTTAAAATAGGGATAAAAACAAAAAATATAACGAAGCATATTATTGAAACTTTATTTCAGGGTAAAAAATCTCCTACTGTAATAGTAATCCCATATGGAATGTTTTCTAATCCAGTTGATAATTTGCCAGTTGGAATATTATCAGATCAAGGCCATGCAGAATCATTATTTGGGTTTGTTATGGATCTTGAAAATCTTGAAACATTAGAAGATGGTGAAATAGCATTTGGAATTCCTAAAAAAACAGCACGGATCAAGTTCTTTGACAACGACAAGATAGGAATATATAATAAATTAATCAGTATGCTTGAAATACTGGAAGGATTGATAGACGAAATCAAGACTATAACGACAACGGGATCAGCAGTAGCTCAAGCCGTATCGGTGGCATCTCAAGCATCACTTGAATTATATAAATTAGAAGTGGAGAAATTACTAAATGGCAGTTAGTGTTCCGGTTATAAAAACAGAATTGTTATCTGCATTAAACGAGGCTTCGGCTTCAGAATTATCTAATGATGATTGGGCAGGATTGATGGCCGATATTATAGCTAATGCTATTTTATCAGCAACGGTAAACCCTGGCATATCATTAACAACTCCTGATACCATAAATGGAGCAACTACAGGAGCAGGAACTTTAAGTTGAAATATATTAAGGATTGAACAAATATGACAAGTACTGGAGTTCGCCAAACAGTGAACATACAAGATTTTTTTATGGAACAAGATAATTATGGTCTTTTTGATATGGTCGTTGATCCAGAAACAGCAGATTTTAAATCTGTATCTGGATTCGAAACAGCTGTAAATTTCCAGCTTTTTTTAGATCAAAGAGTTGGAAGAGAAGAAAGGGCAAACACTCAGGATCGAAGAGGATGGATTGGTGATATAATGTTTAGGGCTGATGGTTATCAAGTAGGATCATTACTACATTTACAAGAACAATCCAGAGATATCCAAGTTGATAATAATGAAACCGCTGCATTTGCAAAAAACGCCCTTGAGTATTTGGTAATAATAGGAGCTAGTAAAAAAATTACGGCTGAAGTTGTTGGCAGCAATATTGAGGGAGTTATTACAAACTCTAATAATGATACAAGTAGATATTCTAAACTTTGGAGGGCAACGAATGCCTCTTAATACGAAATCTTTTACTGATATAGTTAGATTGATACAAGGAAAATTCTTTAAAGTTTTACCTGGGATTGATCCAACAATAAAATCATCCCTTGCAGGAGCATCAACAATTTCGGCTGCAGCCGTTGCGGTTTCAAATCAGGAAGGTATAAAAGATGCGGTTCGTCAATCTTTCTGGCAAACTCAGGACGGTGATTTTCTTGCTTTAACCGGGGCTTTAAATGATACAAATAGATTTAATCCTCAACCATCTCAGGGTCAAGCTGCAGCAACCGGGATTCTAGGAACATCGATTTTATCTGATTATCCTATCACATTTAACGGGAATACATATTTAACAACTCAGGATTCAGCCATTCAGGAATATTCCGGAGGAATAACATTATCGTTTTCTGCTGGAATTGTTACGGGGGTTACAAATATAGTTCATACATTATCAACTGGATTATTTGTTGTTATCTCAGGAGCTACGCAAACAGATTATAATGGAACTTTTGAGATAGTTGTATTGAGTGATATGGAATTCACATATGAGTTAGTTGCTGGAGCATTAACAACAGATGCCGGAATATATACAACTGAATATGCTTTATTAAATTTGGAATCTGTAGGAACAGGCTCTGTTCAAAATGTGACCTCTGGTGGGATTTTAACTATAGATTTAACAGATGTCGATTCGGATGTTTTTGTCGGTACATTTGGATTAGATGGTGGAGCAGATGAAGAATCTGAAGAAGATTACAGAGAGCGTGTAGGAGAATCTTATAGTCTGACTCCTGGAATTGCAACACCTCCATCTTTAGTTGCAAGTGCAAAATCTATCGCTGGAAATACAAGGGTTTTTGTTGTTAGACCTGACGGAACAAGCGGTGGAACCGTAGGTCAGGCTGGATATAAACCGGAACTCGGAGAAACAGTAATGTATATACTGAGAGATAATGACCAGAGTATTTTACCATCTTCACAGTTATTAACTACTACAAAAGATCAAATAATTGCAGATGGACTCTGGCCAACATTTACACTTGATAGCCAGTTGTATGTTTTATCTCCAATTTTAAAAACTCAGAATTTTGTATTTACTTCTATATCTCCAAATACTGTTACAATGCAAAATGCAATTAGAAATCAACTTGTCAGTTTTTTTGAAGATAATGCAGAAATTGAAGGAACTATTTCTTTAGTAAAAACGTTAAATCCTTTTCTACAGAAAATATCAGATCCATCAACAGGAGCATTATTAACATCGTTCACATATACAACTCCATCATCTAATATTGTGGCTGCTAGTGGTGAAATATATACAGTAGGAGTAGTGAGTTTTACATGAAATCAATAATAGATTTTCAAACATTTACAAATGATCAATCAGCTCATTATTTAGCAGATCATTATCCAAAAGGGAAACTAACAGGGAAAAGGCATGATTCAAATTCTGTTATATATAAATTCATATTAAGTATTTCAACTTTTATTAAAATAATTATTGGTTATATTTATATTCTTGCTAAAAATAGAGATATAAATCAATCTGAGGAATTATTAACAGAATGGGAAACATCAGTTAAAATTCCTGATGTTATTCCGAGAAGAGAAACTTTAGCTGGCCGGCGTTGTGCTGTTGAATGTCTGGTACGGAAAATTCCAGTATATAATATTGATGATGGAATTGTTAATATAAAAACAACATTTTCAGAATATATAAATTGCTTAACAGGTCTTGAGGTTGAAATTAGAACGGCTCAAGTTGATGGTACAGGTTCAATTTTTCCGATGGAATTCCCTGTTATATTTGGTTTTGGTGGAGGAGTTGGTGGATTTGTATTTATCATAGGAGTCCCGGTATCTGGACAAGCTGCAAATAATGTTTTTCCATTAGAATTTGCAGTAAGTTTTTTTAATCCAAAAATCCCGGATGCAACTATGAAATATTTAGATTTAATTTTAGATAGAGTTATTCCATCTTTTTGTAGATGGGAATATGAAGCGATAGTATCATAAGGAGAATTTTATGCAAGATATAGCAGATAAGGCTGATTCTACTGCTGGTTCAACTGGACAACTTCCGGCTGCCGAATATAACGATCACAAAGAAGAATTACAGGGAGCAGTAGAAAGATCAGGACAAACTTTAAGTGCTGCAATATTACTGCAGTTAGCAAAAGCATTATTTATAAATGGAACAGGAGCCGAAACTGTTATTGATTCAGGATCTATTAATTCTATATTATTATCTCCATTAACCGGATCATCTGGAATGGTTGTTCCAAATAATTATGTTGAATTAAATGGATGTATCCTTAGTTTTAATAAAACAACAGGTAACACCTCAACTGCTGTAACTGTCAATTTCGGGCAAACTGGAACTGAATTAGGAGCTAAATCTTTAGTTAGATCTGATAGTTCTGTCCCTGCAATTGGAGATGTAAAAGGACGATGTTTAATTCAATGGAATAATTCCCTTGATAAATGGATATTGTTAAGAAATGAAACTGATACATATAAATATAATATAGCTGCTAGTGGTCCTGTAGCTCCTAAGTTTGCAAACAATGAAATCGAGGTAGATTTATCAGCAGGAAATATTTCAATTTCTCAAATGCCTGTTCCAGTATTTATAGGGCAAAGAGTACATATTTATGGCGTAGGAACAGGTCTAGGAGATATAGCCGGAGGTACTGGATTATATGTAAATGGAATAGTTTTTACAGAAACTACGGGTGGTGTTTTTCTTACTGCTATTTCATTGACGGAATGGAGAGCTAAAGATACAAAGACGGCGTTTTTTAATACACCAGGCTGGAGTATTTCCCAGTACCCAGACGGAGTACTTGAAATGATATTCAGATCTGGAAGTTTTCAAACAGTAAACGCACTAGGGAATGTTTTTGTTTCAGGTGTTATAAATGCGCTTTTCCCGGTTGCTTTTATAAACAACCCTAGGAAATTATCAGGTGTGCAATCAACTGGAGATGTAGCATGGGAAGGAGCAGCAGGTCAGCCGACTCTCCTTTCAGATACACTAAGAATTTTGGGAGGTGGCACATCAGCGGTCGGAATTATAGACGTAAAATACGTCGGGAGTTTTTAAAATGAAAATACAAGCGGTAAAATCACAAAAAAATAAATCTGATACATTGGAATTAAATGGAAATGAATTGACTATAAATAATACAATTTTTGATTTAACCAATTTACACCAATATCCAACAGAAAAAAATGCAGATATTCAAACATTTATTGAAACGGAACGATGCTATAAAGATCAGAATGGAATAGATATTATACAACTTAAAGTTGATCAACAACATTTTTTTCTATTCGTTAATAATAATTATCTTCTTTTTCATGACAAAGATTTAAATGGAGAACTAGATTTGTCTGAACTTTGTTGTTTTGTAGATTGTTACAATCTATCAGAAGAGGATAGATTAAAAAATCACAGAAAAACTATTGATAAATATGAGAAAAAATCAGGTAAGAAAATAGGTGATTGGAATATACTTGCAAGGACTGTAACGGCAGATAAAACTAAAATAAAAGATAAATAAATAAAGCTCCCTAAAATATGGGAGCCATTTTTTATAATGGATAAATTAACATCAATTCTTGCAATGTTTCATTTTGGAATCTATTCAAAATATATTTATTCCCTCTGGTGAGGGAATAAATACTAAAAAGGGATATCATCTTCAAACGGTATCTGACTCCCTTCAAAACTGTTAGGATCAGGTTTTTTATCTGCTGGTGTAAATCCTCCAAATCCTGATGTTGATTTTTTAGGGTCTGGAGTTCCTCCGAAAGAATTTGATTGATCTGATTCCATAACATCTATATGGAAAATCTTAATTTTGGTATACCATTTTTCGTTATATTTTTCCTGAAAGATTTGTCCAGATTTAACTTCTACTTTATCACCTTCTTTAATATTTTTTTTTGCTGCATCTCCTAATAGAGTACACCCAAACCATGTGCAATTTTCATATTCACCATTTTTATCTTTTCTTGTATCACCAAGATCAAGGTGGATATATCCATTTCTTTCTTCTACTTTCCAAACTTTTAAATATTTACCTGTTACGTTCATACTATTTATTCTCCTTTCACAAAAAAATCTGTTACTTCAATCACATTTGCTATGGTTGATATTGCCTCTGTATTATGTGATACAGAAATCAATTTCTTTTTACCAGCCAAATGTGAATTAATCATGCTATAAAAATCTGCTACAACATTATTATCTAATGCACCATCCTGTTCATCAATAATACCATACATATAATTTCTACCTGTTCTTTTTATTACTGATGTATTAATCGCTTCCCTCAATGCCGATGTTGACCAGACAGCCTGACCTCCGCTTACAACGGAAATACTCTTTACATCGGAAGCCCGGTTATCATGTACTAGAATTTTAAACTTTTCTGCAAGATTATTTTTACTGTCAAAATCCTGAGTTATTATTTCCACACTATATCTTGGCTGATAAGTTGATAAGAAATCATTTGCTTCTTGATTTATTACCGGAGCCACCAAAGACAATTCAAGAGCTTCAATCCCTTTTGGTGAGAATGCTTTTTCGATAGACTCCCATTCAGAAATATTATTTCTTGATATGCTGGTCTTCTCAGTTAATGTTTTAATCTTCTCCTCTCGTTGCACGTTTTTATTAAGGCGATCCTTCAGAGCTTCAATTTCGGCGGTTAAACGACCAATTCCGGTTGATGTGCTTGATATTTCTGTTTCTATTTCATATATTCTGGATCTAAGGTTATTATATGCTGTTATATCTATATCCTTTTTTTTATTTCTAAGAATTTCTATTTGTTTAGAGATTTCAGAAAGCCTTGTTTTTTTCTGAGAAATAGAAGTTTCAAGATCAATTTTTTTTGTCTCAAGAGTTTTTAAACCATCAATAATCATTTGGAGTTCACTTAATTTATGTGTATCAACTTTTAAATTGTCCATTTCTGATTTTAAATCTATCAAAGATTGTGGTATTTCTGGTTTTTTAGAAATTGATTCCTGTAGTTTTTTATATTTTTCTCTTTGTTTATCCAGATTTAATTCACATTCTTCTATTCTTGATTTTTTACCTAAGATTATTTCTTTGCATACTTTAATCTCAGATAACATTATATCAATCTTTTTTTGTGCAGATGTTGATATTTTTTTGCAAAATTCGCAGGGATCATTTGCTGAAGTTACAACACTTTCTTTTACATTAATAAGACCTTCATTTTCAGAAAGCTTATGTTTAGATTCATCAATAAGCGTTTTTATTTCATTAGCTTCAACTTTTATTACTTCAAGATTTTCATCAATTACAGTTTTTTTATTCTGCCATTCTTCAACTTGGTTGTTGAATTCCCCTTGAGCTTTAAAATAAGCTCCTGATGCAATATTAAGTTTAGTCTGTTGATCTAGTAGCTTTTTTAATTCAGCTTTATTAGAATCGGCATTTTCAAGAGTTGAGTTTATTTTGGGAAGTTTATACTCAAGAACAGAAACATCGGCTGTAAGATTTGTTGATTCAGCTGTAATAAAATCAACTTGATCCTGGATAGATTTATTTCCGTTAATATCTTTTTCATAAATCGATAAATCAGATTTAAAATGCCGGAGTGTTTCATTGGATCTTTCAAGGCTCAGTTTGTTGTCAGATTTTAAAACATCTTTTTCTTCTATTAGAATTTCAATTTCTTTTTTGCTTTCTTCAATGGATTCAAGTGTTTCAATTTCCCTGGTATCAAGTTCTATTTCTTTTTTTAATACTCCGACTTTTTCATGTGCATAATTTTTTAATTCTGATCTGTCCATACCTGCAAACTCTGTGAATATTTTCCGGAGGTCTGTTTCTTTTGCATTTTCAAGGGAAGGATAATTATTGTTTTCCTTTTGTCCTCTAAAAGCACAAGTCATAAACATTTTAATACTACCGAATATTTCATTTACTGCATCATCAAACGGCGCTTTAGTTCCGGTTACGGTATCAATGGCTTTTCCGTTTATATCCATGTAATATTTTGCGGTTGGTGCTGTAAGTGTCGGATCAATCAAAATCTTCTGAGTTATTATATCTTTTCCATCTCGAAATCTTCTTAAGATCTGAGAATCTTTTAATTCGAATAAAGATTTTAAATCAATACCTGTTGGAAGATGTATTGAAAAAGGTGTACAGAATCCCATATTAAAAGATTTCCCTGTTCCATTTTCCCCGATAATTAAATTAGCTCCAGTAACAAAATCATTGAAATCTATTTTTATTTCTTCAACACCATTTTCAAGACCGGCTTTGCTACCCTTTAAATATAGATCAAGAAATTCAAAATTATGAGGTGTTATATGCTCTGTTTCTCCTCCGGTTTCTCTCTCAGATTCAGCTACTTTTAATAATATAGATTCTGGTACTTCTGGATCATATATTTTATATAGATCTTCTAAAGTTTTACAGGCTTCATATTCTTCTATATCAACTCTAATGTTTTCTGTATGCTGGATACTGCAGGTTATTTTTGATAGTGGACCGATGTTTACAGCCTCTTTTAATTCAGATAAGGACTGGTCACAATCAAATCCATCAGAAAATTCTTTATTACAATGAATATCGATCCAGACATTTGTATCTGCCATTACCGATTGTTTCATGATCTCAATATCAGAAACATCTTTAATTATATATTTCTGTCTCTCAAGTTCTCCATAATCAAATCGTTTTGATTCTTTGGTTACGGTATCAATAATATTAAATCCGGGTTTAAATCCAATATCACCCCATGTCATATGAGCACTTCCACCGTAATATTTTTGTAATAAATGCAGATGCCCGAATTGAATATAATCAGCTCCTATTCGGTTTAACATCTCTTCAGAATACATAAAATCGGTTGATCTAGGTTTTTGATCATCTCTAAATTTCATTCCAGCAATATGACCATGACCCATAAAATGAACAGTTCCAGAATGACTTTTTGCAAGAGGAGCATAATATTTATCTATTATTTCGTTTACAAGATCATACTGCTTTTCATTTATTTCCTGTTTTGATAAATCAGGATATTGACTGATTAAAAATGCCGGGGTTATTTCTGGAATACCTATAATTAATAAATCCCCTATTACATGATGTTTTCCAATATTGATTTCTTTCCATCCAATATCTTTAAATGCTGCATATGATCCCGGTGCATCATGTCCCGGAGTTCCAGATATAAAAAATACTGGTGCTGACTCCTGCAAATCTCGACCCATTTGCAATATATCATCATAACTATTTTTGTCAGTTGCCATTAAAGGGCGATCGAAAAAATCACCTGCAATTGTAATTGCATCAACTTTCTCAGATTTAGCTACTTCACATATTCTTTTAATATGTCCTTTCGATTCTTCCAGCCACTTTGGGCTGATGTGTAGATCCTGTGCTTTTAATATTTTCATTTGCATCCTCTTTAATAATATAATCCTATAATTATATTATATTATAGAATTATATATAAATCAATTATTATTTATCCTTCCGAAGCTTTTCAGCAGTTAAATTGATAAGGTTTTCTTTATCTTTTGTTATAGGATTTAATCCCTGTTCCCATCTTGAAACGGCTCCTACTGTAACACCTAATTCTCTAGCAAGGTTATCCTGAGACAATCCAAGTTCTTCACGAATCTTTTTTAAATCTCCTGCAGTCATTATTTTAACCTCTCTTTTAATTCTCCAATAATATAGGATTTAACTTCATCGGAACTACCATTATCTAATACGACTTTTTTTGCTTCATCAATCTGTGATAATTTGTTGACTTCATCTAATTCCATTATTTTATCGTATGCATCGGAGACTTTAATTTTATGCGTTTCAAGATCTTTTATAATGCTGTGGAAGTTTTCTGTTACTGGCTCAACGGCTGGAAAGAAACCTTGTTTTTTCTGAACTGGTGGAGTTCCTGGTTTTAATGCTATAGGTTCTGATTTTTTAATTTCTTCCTGAACATTTACATCGTTTCCGGTTAATAATTTTGCAGCATTGTTTATATCATCAGCAGATTTTCCACCATGAATTATATTCTGAATATGTGCCTCTGATTCTCTTTTCTGTTTTTCTTCAGATTTGCATACCTGGGAAACAACAATCTTTCCACCTGTTAATTCGTTTGGTTTAAAACCTGTAGGCATTCCGGTTAATTCCCGGATAACTCCTAATTCTGCACCTGTACTTGCTCTTTGGGCTGCAAACTTTTTAAGTGCTAAAACTCTTTTTCTTCTTGCAACTGCTTCTTTTGCTGGATCATCTGGGAAATTATATTTTGCTTTTGGATTTTTATCAGGCCAGAATTGACCTACGTTATCCATATCAGAAAGAAAATCTTCCTCGGCTCTATCTTCCCAATTGAATTCATAAGTAAAAGGAGAAGAGAACATAAAATCACCATCAGGTTTTCTTTTCTTTCCGATTTTTGTGCATTGATATCCGGAAACTTTTCTGATCCTGGTTCCATCAGGAAGAATTTTTTCTTCTCCATAAACTTCTTTCATAGAAACAGTTTTATCGAATTCTATTCCCATTCCACATCCGATAATATTGGTTAATTCTTTCTTCGGATAAAATACTGGTTTATTTGTTGTTCCCATGTTGTGGAACATATCCGGTTTAACTTCTATCACAGTAATTAGAGATTGCCATAATTCATTGCTTACCTGAAATTCCTCAGATGTACAAACAAGTGCTTGCCCTTTATATTTTTCTAATTCTTTCATTTAATCCTCCAGCTTTATTTCTTTTGGAAAAGTCGCTTTATTTTCAGTCCCGGTTTTAATAGTTACGAAATCCAGGTTAAGAGAATCAACGGCTTTATCGAATGCTTTTTGATCGAGCAATAAAAACATATCTTTTTCTTTAGCCCATTTAAAAGCTAAATCTTTATCGTAGGTTATTGTTTTTGTTTTGGCTTCCTGAACACCAACACCGCCAAGTTGTTTTTTAACACCTGTTTTTTCAAATTCAGATATAGCAGCTTCCCCGATTGCAAGTTTAAGATCTGCTATTTCATCTTCAAGTTTTTCTTTGTCAATAAGATAAGGCTTTAATATCATAGCCATATCATCTTTTACTTTTTTAATTTTAGCCTGAAGAACATCAACCTTTTCAATTCTTTCTTTAAGCATTTTTAAATCTGTTATTTGTATCATTTTACACTTCTCCTATTTCAAAATCTTTTGAGAAGAGAGGGTTCTGTTCAACTCTTCTTACATATTCGTCACTGATGCCATTTAAAACCCATTGATATTGTTTTAATGCATCTCTCCACGCATGAGTAAAATCAAGATCCCGTCCTTTCTCTGCATAGAAAAATAACCAGTTCTTTTTTTCTTCCCGGTAATTGTTTAATGAATCAAGAACATCGTTCCATGCAATACTTTTTTCAAGTTGCAATCTCTGGGTTTCTAACTTAACAATTGTCTGATCATCAAAAGCTCTGAAATCAAAATCATCATGATCCGGTTCTTCCATATCAACAATATTTATCCTGGTTAATCCGTGTTTTTTCTCAAGTACATAAATAAATAATTTTGATGCTGCAAGTTCGCCTTGAAGTTGTGCAAGTATTTTGCTGGATTCTTCAGTCTCTAAAGATTTAGAACAACTTTTAATTGAATTTCTGTATTTCAATTCAACCAATTCCATTAATGCCATATATTCTCCTTTCTTAATTTAGATATGGGAAGAGCAGGACTCGAACCTGCAAATCAGCGTATTGTGATTTATTGCACGGTACAACCGTGACCGCCAAACACCCATTACAGATGCATGTCTACCAATTGCAGCACCTTCCCAGATAATTAAAACAATTTAATAATAGCCCTTTTCACGTCTACCATTATCGCCGTGTCACGGGGCGCATAAAATACCTCCTAACAATTATCTATAACTTAATAATATAATACTATGCTACAATAGTCAATAATTATTTATATGTTTGTGAGAATAAAGCGACTTTTTCTAATTCTGGTACTGTGAATTCATTTAAATGTTTGGTGATAGTTTTCCCGGTTTTATCTCTTCCGTTATTTACTAGATTTAATTTTATCTTTAACCAGAAAATTCTTTGTTTTGTTTTTTTATTTCCGGGAGATTCATTTGCAAATATTCTATTTATATTTGTATTGATTTCTTTTCTAAGTCTAGTTTCTTTTTCTGATTGAGATTCTTTAATTTCAGGTTGCTGATTAAAATCAGAGAATAGAGGGATACCATCAATATGAGCTTCAGAAGAAAGTGCTTCAATAGTTCTAGCCGGTCCGGTTGGTTCTAAAGGATCTGCAGGTGATTGTTTTTCTGGTGGTTCTCCGGTTGCTGATCTTATTATTCCACCATCAATACATTTAAGAGCTTTAAGCATTTTATCATCAGAAGGACAAAAAATATAACCTGTTGTTTTATCCTCAAAATTCCTTGCAGATCTTCCCGTACATTGCTCCAACCAGGGAACAGATCTTATTAAAGTCATAATTACCATATGTGTAATTTCAGGCACGTTAAGCCCTTCATATGCTATGGCAACCGATACCAGACAATCAATTGCTCTAAAGTCTGTATATATTTTTTTAAATCTTTTTATATTTTCTCTGCAGTTTGAATTATCGTCACTGGTAGCTATTCCAACTCTAAAACCTTTCCCTGATAAATAAGATAAATAATCTTTTGCTGTTTTAATATCTGGAGCAACTACAATAAATTTTGCATATTTATAAGTTTTCTTGTGCTTTAACCAATGACTTATAGATAAATCCAATAAGTGTTCTGCATATTCAGATTTAAAAGCACATCTTAAATTATTTGAATCAGTTCCGAACCTGTCGAAAGTCCTGGTTATTCCATCAAGATCTATAAAAGAACCGGATCCATCAACTAAAATAGTTTCAAATGGTAAAATTGATTTATCAATAAGGGCTTGTTTTCTACTGTAGATTATCCATTTAGTCGATTCTGTATTAGTAAAATTAATATCATTTTCAATATATGGAGTTAAAGGAAGTTTTGTATCATCCCCTCTAGTAATTGTCCCGGTCATCATTACCCTAAGAAATGATAGATCAGCCATTCTTTGAATTATATTTATCCATTCACCGTGAGAACTTAAATGATGATATTCATCTAAGATAAGCATGATATTATTCTCTTCACAGATCTGTATCCACTTTTCAGGATTAGCACCTATGGCCTGATATGTGGTTACGCATGAATTACAACCCCGGAACGGTTCGCCGATATTGCTGGCAACTCTACAGGTTTTATCTGTTTCATAATATATTGATTGATAATCATCTTCCATCTGATATTTTAAACTATTCCGGGGAACCACAATAATCTGCTTTTTATTGCCTGTTAATAAATCAGATAGAATAGATGGAGCAAGAGATTTCCCTCCTCCGGGAACCCAGAAAAGAAATATATCTTTAATGGGTGATCCTGATTTAATGTTATCTACTAATATTTTTAATTGTTGCTGTTGAGGTCTAAGCATTTCTAAACATTCGCTTTAAAGAACCATCTTTTTGCTGAATAAATCCTCTTGCAGTTTTAAAGAAGATAATTTTCTTTCCACAATGAGGACATTTTGCACTTCGTCCTTCAGGGTGCCATTCTTTTACTAATGTTGATTCGTCAATTTTCTTTGAGCAGTTTTTATACGGGCATTTCATCTGTTTTCTCCTTTATTTCTGTCAGTCCTATTGATGTTATATTTTTTGTACAAATAAACAAATGAGGGGATTTACCAGGCTTGCTTGAAAGTATTATTTTAATCTTTTTCTTGAATATTTTTTCAATGAATTTAATTACATCTCCATTGATGTATATATCAGAACTACACGATGAACCACCTCTTAATTGAAAATTAATATGGTAATATTTTTGACTAGTTTCTTTTTTCATTTATTTATTTCCTCTGAATCTTTATCAGTTTCAACAATTCTTTTTACTACATCTACTTTCATTTTTCCATGAAGCATTTTTAATAATTCTTGTTTTATGTCTTCAATAAATCCAATTAGCTCAAAAGCATTAAACCCTCTATTTTTTCTAGTCAAAGACATTTTGCCATTTTCATCTTCAATCAAAACAATACTGTAAATTCTTCTTTTCATTTATTCTTCCCTCCAAACGGATTATGTTTTTTCATAATTGCCCTGCATACTTTCTGGCGTTTCCAATATGGTAGTTCGATTATTCCATCAATGTATTGACGGATTGTTACTAAATGCTGATCAAGAGCGTATTTTTTAGCCGTTTCTTTTGCAATTTTTCTTACTTTTTTAATTCTACCTTGTCCCATTAAAACTCCTTAATACTTCCAGTAATTAGTATTTTCTTTTTTTTGTGATCAAGAGTCATGTTCATCCCGTTTGTTTCTGGAATTGTTTCATGTATAAAATCCCATAGTTTTTTTCTGAATTTTTATATCCTTCAGCTCCCATTTTTGCCATAACCATAAAAGAATCCATCTCGTTTTTGATAGATGTAACATGGTCAACATTTTCATCTTTAATTTTAATAGTTTCTCCAATTTTCATTTAAAACCTCACTTTTAACATATTATATATTTCTAGGATCTCAACTACATCCTGAATTGATGTTGCTACAAAATACGGGATACTTCTTTCATCACACATTTTCTGGAAATCTTTCTGATCAGAAGATTGTTTTCCTCCTGGTTTTTTTACTTCCAGATAAAGAGTTTGACCACTTCCATTATCAAGAGGAAATTGCCGGTCTGACATTCCTTTAATTCCGGTCTTGATTATTCTCCAGATTTTACTCCCGAAGGCTTGAAACTTCCCATGTAATACATGACATTTCCAATTAGGAATATGGTTTAGTGTTAGGAATTCTCCTATCTCTTTTGATATTTCGGTTTCTGATTGGTTGCCTTTTTTATCAGGCATATATTATTTCCAATCCACATATTTTTGCAGTCTTTAATTCAAAGCAAGCGCCTTTCGAGGTTTTCCAGTTTTTTAACATAAAGATATGCGTACACTCTAAGAGAGCTTTTAAATCTGCTCTCATATACTCTTTATATTTATCCTTTTCTGTATATGCTCCAGGAAATTTTAGATTATCTGCTATGGTTACAGGGTTTACGATATTGTCAAATCCTATTGATAAAAATTCTTCTGCCATAAAGAATTCGTTTCTATAGTCTTTAGCATTAGAAATCCCACCAGATATATAAATTCTTCTCACCAAATCCTCCTATCTTTCTTTTTAAACATTAATTTGATTCTATCGATTAAAGAATATCTTCTTATTTTATTTTTCTGCCATTTTGTGAGTTTCATTTTGACTCCGGTTTACCGTGTCGAGTGTTCCACGTTTCTTTTATTTTCTTTTTTGAATTGTCATACATCCTTAACCCACAATTAGTACATTCTATAATCCATGTAGTTATTTTAAATTCTCCCTTCATTATTCCTACAATATCACCACAAAAAGGACATTCTTTTAATTCATCATTCATCCCATAAGCTCCTTAATAATTTTATCTTTATTTTTACCAGCAATAGTTTTTCCAGTAAGTTCTCCATAAACTAATTTACATTCTGGTAATGTGTATGCTCTTATTTCCGGACGGTCTTTATTTACACTAATGAATTTTTCAACTGCATCTTCGGGTTGCAAAATTAAACCTATTTCATCAAATCTGAATAAAAGCATTTTTAAGATGTTCTTTTTATCCATAGAAGAGAGTAAAACCTCTGATTTTTGCTTTACTGGTGGGGCTGTGACTATCTTTTCTATTTTCTTGGGTAGTTTGACCTCTGACTTATTTGGTGCGATTGCAGCCGGTTTTCTAATTATCCCGTGATTCTTAATCATAGATAATGATATAGGACTCATTAATGCCAGAATAAAACTACTAAACAATTGAAACAAAACCCTGATAAGATTTTCATTAACTCCTGATTTCATTATTCTAGGAAGATCCTCGGCAAACCAGTTATATATTGATTTAGGTGAGTTTATTATTTTTATATCATCTTCTTTTTTGACCTGTGAATTATCCAGTTTTGATTCATATCTTGCCTTTTCTATTTTCGCTTGTTCGAGTGCGTCTTTGTTTCTTAAAACTCCGAAAACTAATTGTTGTGCAACATATTCATCTATCCTTTTATTTAAAATAGAAATCTGTTCCCGGTAATAATCTACATCTCCAGAAATATCTGTTTTCTCAAAAACTATTTCTGCAGTATATGATTCTTTTTCTGAAGTACTGGAAAACTGGCTGGATAAAGTTATTAATATTGAGAAAATCACCATTGAGAATTTCAATACAATAATCCACCATTTTTTAGAAATATAAATCCAAAGTGCAGATTCAAAGAAGATAAAAAATATTGACATTGATAACGATAATCTATATCCGTAGTTTGCATCTTGGAAATATCTGAGATAATAAACTGTATTTAAAATAATTCCTCCCAAAGACAATAAAGCAAGAGGGAAGATATAGAATGTTTTTTTCATTCTATATCTCTATGTTATTTTTTTTTCTTTCTAACTTTTCGGCCATGTCTCTTCTGGCTTTTTCTAGTATTGCCTGCTGTCCATAACTTGACAAAGATCTGTTATCTGCTTTTGCAGCTTTTTCAGCAGCATCTTTAAACTCTTGAGAACAAACTATCTGTATAATTTTATTTTCTTTCATAATTAACTCCTGATATTATATTAACTCATATATATAAACCTTGCAACTATTATATTATTATTATTGACAATTTATAGAATCAATATATAATGTCTAATAAGAGAGGATAACATGAACTATGAAAATTTCCATAACATAAATCATTTAATACCTGCTGAATCAGGGACATATACCTGGAAGTCTAAACAAATGGGATATATCAAGGTAAAATATGATCATGGAGATTGGTTTTTAATAAACGGCGATAAATTACCGGATCGCGTGGTCCAGGAGTGGAGATGATATTTAAAATAAAAACAACAGATAATAAAATACATAAATATCATTCTATTATTTCTATGGAGTTAGAAAAAGGATTTATAAAATGAAACTGAAAACAATGTTAAAGATTTTTATTAGTATTTTAATTATTGGAATTATTGTTTTTTTATATTTAAGTTCTTCTAAATATAAAAATATAGTAAATAAACAGCAAACCGTAATAACTCAACATGCTATAAAAATCAGAGATTATATGGTTATGGAAAATAATTATGAAGAGTTGAATTTTAATTTTCAGCTTATAGCTTCTGTTAATCCTTTAATTAATTTAATGACACCTGATGAAATAGCGGAGCTATTAAAAGAAATACCTCATGGAAATCCTCACGAAACAAAATTTGAAATAACTGCTGGATTTGGAATTTCAATCGGGATGCATGGTAAATTAAGAGATGATCACCAGGGAACTGATTCGATCCCTATAAACTCTGAAAAATTGGAATGGGGAATTACTGGATTTTCTGATGGAATAGTTGAGACATTTGGACACAATGATGTATTTGGAAAATTTATTATAGTGCGTCATTCTGAAAGAGTTAGGACTTTTTATGGCCATTTAGATAAAATATATTGGAGTGGAACAACTGGAAGAATCGTAACTTCTGATACGGTTATAGGTGAAATGGGAAAAACAGGAATGGTTTATTCAAGATGGAAAAATGGTGGAGCACATTTGCATTTTGAAATACAGGTGTGGGATGGGTTTCATTGGGTTTCTGTCAATCCAGAACCGTTTTTAATAAATGAGTAAGGAGAAAAGAAATGGATGTATGTAAATGGGAATATGGGAAATTTTACCCATGCAGCGGATTTGAGCCTGTAGTAGATAATTACAATGAGATAATAATTGATAAGCATAGACCTGTTTGTTGTATTTATTGTGATACTAATATTTCAAAACCGGAACCAGAAGAACCAATAATAAAAAAGTCTGGAGAAACATGGGTTGCAAGATATGAGGGTGTTGATTATTTGTGGATCAATTTAAATCTATCTCCAGAAAAAAGAGAATGGACAGCACCAGAAATAAAAGAATCTTTAGGGTGGAAACCAATTTTAGGAATAGAAATAGCTGATAAAATTGTAAAACTTAACCCTGCAGTTATTACAGATGCTTATGGACTCTCTCTTTTATTAGCCATGAGTAGAAATGAAATATTTATAGTTGATTGTATTGAAGATGGAGAATGGGGTTGCAGGACAACAGCTCCTATGCACTCATTAAAACGTCTAGCCACAATCGATGATCTTCCATGATACAACCAACATTTGTAATAAAATTTATAGATCAAGTCCGGTCTGAAATGATTAAAAGAAATCTTGGTAATAATGATATTCCAGGTTTATCAAGACAATATGTTTCTTACCTTTTATCTGGAAAAGGAAATGTCGGAGTAACATCTATTATTAAATTAGCAAATGCACTTGATATGGAAATAGTTTTGAAGTTGGAGGAGAAATGAAAGAGATAGAACTTAAGTCAGGTAAAAAGATAGAATTAAATCAGGCTTTTAATTGTGATTGTTTGGAGTTTATGAAAGAACTTCCAGACAAATGTATTGATCTTGTTTTGACTGATCCTCCTTATGGGATAAAAAGATTTCAGAAAGGTTCTATAAGATTTGCAAAAGATGAAAAATATAAAGATGGTTTAAAGTGGGATGTTAAGCCTGAACAGGTTATATTCGATGAAATATTCAGGATAAGTAAAAATCAGATTATATGGGGGGCTAATAACTTTACTCTTCCACAGTCAGAATATTTTATTGTATGGGATAAAAAACAAACTGTTGATAATTTTGCATCTGCTGAACTTGCATATACAAACGTAAAAAAACCGGCTCAAATATACAGTTATGGAATACACAAGCATAACACAATTGAAAAGATCCATCCAACTCAAAAGCCTAAAGATTTATTTGTATGGTGTCTTAAAAATTACATGAAAGATGGGGATATTGTATTCGATCCTTTTCTTGGTAGTTTTACAACAGCAATAGCTTGCAATGAAATGGATCTTAACTGGCTTGGCTGTGAAAAAGACCATGACTATTTCAAATCAGGCTACCACCGATACGAACAAGAAACCAAACAGATACTAATGGAGTTTTAACTATTTTATTAATAGACTTGATTTATAATAAAACACAAACTATACTAAACAATATAACATAATATAAGGAGAAAGCAATTGGAAATAACAAAATCTGAACTAGAAATTCTTTATTTAAGCAATAAAAATAAAGTTGTATGTGAAAAGCTCGGTATATCAGAAATGACCTTAATTAAACTGTTAAAAGAAAATGGAATCAAGAATAAAGGGAAGGGAAATTATCATAATAAAATTATGGTGGTTGGATAATGATTGAAGAAAAAAAATACCTTGTAACATTTAGAAGATTCTTTTCTAGTGTGAAAATTGTGATAGATTTTAATCCTGAGTTGTTAGTTTCACTAAGTGATAATTTAAAAACTAATTTTGGAATTGATTGTCCTATTACATCTGTAGAAGAAATAACCATTAAAAGAAAGGATTAATTATGGGAAAAGACAACAGGCGTTCTGTTGACACTAAATTCTGGACTGATCCAGAAGTTGAGCAACTGACAAAGAATGCCACTTATTTATTTAATTCACTATTAACATTCCCTGAAAATAATATGGCTGGAACCTATGAAATATCAGAAGGGAAAATGTCTTATTATACTAAGATGAATAAAAATGAAATAAATGAAGCTTTTAAAGAATTGGAATATAAAAATAAAGTGCTTAGATTTAAAACATGGGTATCAATTAAAAATCATATAAAAAATCAAAAACTTAACGGAGGAATGGCTATTTCTGTAGTTAAAGATTTATGTGATTGTCCTAATCCTGTTAAATTATGGTTGTTTTATCAGGCAAATTCAGAGACTTTAGAGCCTTGGTTCCCTAAGCTTTTATTTAATGTCAATGCATATTTAGGGGAACAGAAAAAAAGATATGCAAATAGGATAGTAAAAGATAACCCTAAGATAACCGTTATCGAAGCATTATCTAACTATGAGTTTAACCCTATGACAGAAGACAAGCTTTTGCAGATAATGGTTCAAAACCTCCCTTTAGACACAAAAGAGCTTTCAAATCTTAACAGTATGATAACCCTTATCGAATGGTTAGATAACCCTTCGATGAATATAAAGAATAAAAGGGAATTAGAAAAGGAATTAGAAGATATAAAAGGAAAAGGGAATAGTAAATTGATTTCGGATAACGTTGTATCCGAAGAGACAAAAATTTCTCCCTCTCCCTTCTCCGGTTTTATTCCTGAATCTAAAAAACAAAATCCTGATGCTACGATGTTTGAATCTAAAGATATTCTTTCAGAACGGATTACAACAGCCATAGAACATTGGAACACTAAGCCTAATCTTCAGAAATATAAATATAATGTTTTTAATATGAGAAATGTTGCTGATGTAAAAACTCAGTTTGATGTTTTCTCATTAGATGAAATATTGGGAGCTATAAATAATTTATCAAAATATATAGATCGTGATGAAATGGTTTCAAAACAATTTGATAGATTTATTAAAAGTTCTTTGGATAGATGGGTTGATGATGCTATGCCTTGGAAGCGATATGAAACCGAAGCTGACAAATCACCAAATCAAATTCAATTAGAAAAGTATGAGGAATATATAAGAACCTGTACAAGTGATTTATCAGAAGAACAATTAGCTCCAACATATGAGAAAATCAGAAAGGTTAAGAAATTGATCGAGGAGGAAGGATGAATCCTGCATTAGAATTGGCGTTCGAAGCTGGAAAATGGGCTGGACAAGTAGAGCTTGAAGAGCATTTCGACAGGGAGCAATATTCACAGGTTGTCTTTGAATCTATATATTCGAAAAAAACATCAATGCCGGCTATTATGGAATCAACTGGTAAAACTGTAACTATAAATTTAAGATCGAATGCATGGCGAATTGGTGTTAAAAAATCATCCAAGGAATATCTTGAAAAAGCTGAGAAAATATTATCTTATCTCAAAGGGGAACTTCATGGATAAAGAATCTTTCCTATCCGACATGATAAACCGGTTTGGTTCTAAAAAAAATGAAACAAAGAAAAAAGAATATTTGGAAGAGCTCCACGTTTTTGCAAATATGTGTCCAGAACAAAACCTTCATGCTGTTTATAATTATGCTGTTTCTGCAGATGGATATCCTACATTAAAAAAACTATTTAGGTTTGCACGAGAACATAATTTTATCCCTGAAACAGATAAATACAGTGAAGATATAATTGTTTATTATAAATGCAACGGGTTCTATAAATCAGTAGCAGATGGAGGAGGAAAATATAGTAAAAAGAAATTCGAATGTAATACAAGTTATTCTATAAATTCTGGTGGCTGTCCTAATTGTGGATCCACTTCTGGAACTATTGTAAAATGTTTTAAAAGTATCCCGGAAGAAGTTATATTTCTTAAAAATGATTGTTTCAGATGTAAATTATATTTACCTGAAAATGGGAGTAAAATTTTATATTTATACGGACCCGAATGTGGAGTGCATGGATCAAGGCATTCTCCTAAAACTGATCAGGTTTGTAAATCTTGCAGATGTAAGCCCTGTTGTATTGATACCAGGGAATTTAAATATCAAACAAATCATTACATGGAAAAAGTAAGAGATCCCAAACACGAGATTATGCAGCCGTGGTTAAAAAATAGTCGTAAACCAGGAGATCATATTGCAATATTAGAAAAGCTTGAAATGTCAAAAAAATATAATAATGGCGGTTGATATGACAAATGAAGAATATTTAAGATCAGAATATAAAAGTATGTTAACAGAGGTAAAGAATTCTTTTCATTTGATTAAAATACAGAGAGAAGAAATTAAACGATTAAAATCAAGTAATCGTTCTTATCTGGAAATAGTTGTAGAACTCGGTCAAGAATTAAGGGAGAAAGGAAAATACTTATGATGAAGGCAATAAGCTTTGTTTTAGTTCTAAATAATTAAACAGCCTCTTCGGAGGCTAAAGGAGGTAAATAATGAAATATGCAATTATTAGAGTCAATAAACATGAATCTGTAAATGTTGAGTTTGACATAAAAAATATTGCTGAAAAATTTTGTATTGTCTGCAACAAAGGATTAACTAAAAAAGATGACAATTATTTGATTGTAGAGAGGAGAAATCATGAAAGAGAAAAGAGAACAGTTTAATTTAAGAATGCCCGAACCGCTTAAAGGCAGGGGGAAAAAAGAAGCTGCATTTTATGGGATAAATATGTCTCAATTTATTGTTCAGGCTATAAATGAAAAACTTGAAAAAATAGATATGCGTATAACAGACTAAGATGTGCAATGCGGATAATAGTAGTTATGTGGAAAAGGGGGCTAAGATGGAATGGATTAGTGTTGAAAAAGAACTTCCGATTGAAGAAGATTATTATTTAGTATCGAGTAATTATGGAATAGTTGTTCGTAGTTTTAATGTTTATCATAATTGCTGGGACGATGAACAGGCAGATGACTATTGGTGCGATGCAGTAGGTGGGAATGTTACACACTGGATGCCACTACCACCGCCCCCTTCATCACATAACAGCGAATATAAGCAATGCGAGTTTTGCCACGATACAAGGTTGTTGTGTAGTGGTGCCGGAGAGTGTGACCATGATGGTAGAGACTGTAGCGAAAGTGATAATTGTGGTGAATATACACCGGCACTATGTAAGCATTGTACAAATTAGCGCACTGCATATATTCGCAGAACGTTATACACAATTTGTGTCTAAAGGAGAATATAATGAAAGTTGATTTTAAACAGAAGGCTACATTGGTAATTACACCGGAAAATGAAATAGAAAGTTATGCACTTAGAAAATGGCATGAAGGCTATGTTTCAATAGAGCCTTCTGAAGAATGTTTATGTGTAGAGTCAATTACAATTGACGACACAAACAATGTATAACAGGGTTTATATGTCATTGATTACAACATCATATAAGCCGGAAACGTTATAGGCAATTGGAGGGTTAAATGAGAGGAAAAGGTTTACTCGAATGGGAATGGGTTGCACATATTGAATATTCTGATTATGCCGATTCTTTGTTACATTTTAGTAGTTTAGATGCTACTGATATATTATCTGCAATAGCACATGTTTATCGGCATTGTCGGGAAAGTGGAGTTTTTGAAGTTATTTCTTTAACGCAACTGCCTATAACAGCAGATACACGGAAATAACAAGTGACTGCATATAAACCCGAAACGTTATGTACAATATTTTGGAGGAGTAAATGGACAATAGGCATATGGATATTATATATGATGCATTGTGTAATGACGATGACCCTGTTTTTTCTAGCGAGACTGTTACAGAAATGTATAATTATATCAAAGAATTGGAAGCTAAAATAAACCTGCTCCAAAATATTATTCATAACAACAGTTTAACAAAATCATGCAGCGGTTGTTGGGGGGAGAATAAGATTTGTTATGGTTGTATAGATTTTAGTGGTTACAAAAGCATGACTTCGTAAAACTGCGAAACGTTATGTACAATATTTTGGAGGATTAAATGAGTAGAAAACCAATAGAATCTTTTCATATTGCAGGGATAAAATATGCCTGTTGTCAAGAATCAGATGTTAGAGAGCTTGAAGCTGAACTTGACCAGCTCCAAAACACTATACATAACATCGATTATTCGAAATGTCCAGATTGTGAAGGGTACGGGCAAAGCATAAAAGGCTGGACGATAATGCCCTGTAAAAAGTGTAAGGGTACGGGACAAATCGTATAATCGCGAAACGTTAGGCGAAATTAGGAGTCAGACATTGTTTAGTAGCATGGACGGCTGGTAAAATCTATTGTAGTGGATGCTGTCAATATATCAAAACTTCGCATAATCGCAGAACGTTATGAATAATAAGAGGATCAAATGGTAGACAACGTTAAAGATATAATTAAAGCGTATTGTTCAGTGCATTATCCCGGAGCAGATGGATTATGTAATGATGGTTGTGGATGTTCTTTTGACGATTTGCAACCGTGCAGTAGTTCATGTATGCATTGTGTTCCAGCAAAATGGAATGGAGAAGAAGAGATTTTTATAGAAATAGACAAATATCAATAAATGAGTATATTATTAACATAAGGATGAACAATGGATACCATAAACCCGATTAAAAACCCAATTTTGATAAAGTTGACAATTACCCGTACAAGGGGTAATATCATTTTATGAATAAAATATGGAAAGAAATTAGGGGATATGATGGGTTTTATAAGATTTCTAATTGTGGAGATGTATATAATTCGAAATGGGATCGTCCAGTAAAGCAACATATAAACAAATCAAACGGATATTATGAAGTCTGCTTATACAAGAAGCAAAAACGAAAACACCATACAATACATAGATTAGTTGCTCTTCATTTTGTTGGTATTTTATCTGGCCGTGAATTTGTAAATCATAAAGATTCTGATAAACATAACAATGATTCAACAAACCTTGAATGGGTTACTAAGTCTGAGAATGGTATTCACGCAGGAAAAGCAGGATTACTTTCTGTTAATCTAAGAAAAAATGTAAATCAATTAACCAAAGAAGGGAATTTTATCAAAACACATATTAGCCTTTCTTCTGCAGCTAGAGAATTAAACCTGCAAAAAACAAATATATCATCTTGTTGTTATGGTAAATCAAAAACATGTGGAGGATTCTTATGGGAATTCACTCAAAAGGATATAAACCGTGATCAATATTAAGCAATTCGATCCAAAATCAAACCCGATAGTAGTTAAATGCACCGCAGCTGATCTATTACCCATAGATAAAATAGTAGGATTCCAGGGTAATTTAAAAAAACTCTCAACTGTAAATCAGAATAAATTAATTAGTAGTATTCTTATTCATGGCTTTATTGCTCCTTTTTTCTTATGGGATGATGGATTTGAGTTGAGAGTTCTAGATGGAACACAGCGATTAAAAACTATTCTCGCCCTTCAAAAACGAGGGTGGGATGTCCCGTTGCTTCCCGTTGTATACATTGAAGCAGATAACGAAAAGGATGCACGAGCGAAACTTCTTAAAATAACATCAGCTTATGGAGAATTCGATTTAGATGAACTCCAGTCATGGATTAACGATATGGATGATGATATAAGTGAATCTATTAGGTTGGTGGATCAGGAGATTGAACTTGCATTAACTCCGGAAGCTGCTGAAACAGTTGGTGATGAAGAAATTCCGGAAGAAATTATTCCTGTTACGAAATTAGGTGATTTATGGGAACTTGGAGAACATAGGCTATTGTGTGGGAGTTCAACGGATATTAATTCTGTCAAGAAATTAATTAGAGAAAATAAAGTTGATTGTGTATTTTCCGATCCTCCATATGGAATAGATGTTGTTAAGTCTTCTCAAGTTGGTGGTGGAGGAGAAACCAAGTTCGGTAAAGGTGGTGGTGGAAAAATTGTTGATTCAAATGAGTATAAAAAAATAATTGGAGATGAAACAATAGATACTGCTAAAGAATTTTATGAATTATGTATTAGCATGGATTTTAAGAATATAGTATTATGGGGCGGTAATTATTACACGGCTTTTATTCCTCCTTCTCGATGTTGGATTATCTGGGATAAAGAAATGACAGGGAATTTTTCTGAAGCAGAAATGGCGTGGACTTCTTTTTCAAAAGGGGGAATTAAAGTTTTTAAATTCTTGTGGAATGGCCTTTCTCGTGAAGGAAATAGGATTGATGAATTAAAGTCAAGAATTCATCCTACCCAAAAACCAGTCGGGTTGTTTGCCAATATATTTGAAAGATTTGATGGCTTTAAATCCTATTTTGATGGGTTTTTAGGATCTGGAAGTACTTTAATAGCATGTGAAAAAACAAATAATATATGTTATGGAACAGAATTAGAACCATCTTATTGTGACTTGATAGTAATCAGATACAAAACATGGTGTGAGAACAACGGAAAGACACCTATAGTAAAACTTAATGGTGAGGTCTGGAATGGCTAAAGTTAAAAACCCAGGAGGAACACCGGCAAATCTTATGCCGGCTTGGAGTGCTACAAATCAGCCTAAAAATAAAAACGGAAGAAAACCGTCCAGCATTAAAAAATATATCAAAGATAATAATCTCAATGCTACTGATATCTCTGTCCTTGCTAAATATATTCTTCCATTAAACCAGGATCAATTAACTGCTTTAATTAGAGATGAAAAAATTCCTTTCGTTGTCAGGATATTTGTTAAATCAGTATTAGAAGATTTTAAACGTGGGAATCTTTCTAATATTATGACTTTGATTGACAGGGCTGTTGGTAAACCGAAAGAAACAGTTGATGTAAACGAGAATTCAAATAAAACTACTTTAAATGTTGATTATTCTGATATGTCTGAGGATGAAAAAAGAGAATTGTTTTTCCAGAAGATTAAGAGAGATTGATTTTGAATTTTCCATGGGAAGAACGAATAGAAATAGTTGATGATATAAAACTATTAAGAGTTTATTTTGATGCTTATAAAATAGGTGGATCAGAAGCAGTAATAGACTTTATTTCAAGATTTTGTTTGACATTTGACCCTAGAAAAGAAAAAAATAGAGTAATCCCTTTTGAGCTATTTAAAAAACAAGAAGAATACATTCGGTGGCTTTGGCTAAGATATGTCAACAGAGAGGATGGAGTAGTTGACAAGTGTAGAGGGATAGGAATGTCCTGGATGAATGCTGGATTTTCAGCTTTTTTAATTTTATTTCAACAAGCAGTAACTATATCAATGTATACGTATAAAGCAGAAGAATGTCATTCATTGGGGAATATTGATACTTTATTAGAAAAGGTAATATTTATTTGTGATAATTTGCCAGAGTCATTTGTGACCGGAATAGAACATAAACTAATGCAGATCAAAAATCATAAAAATGGATCTATAATTGTAGGAAAATCTGGTGATTCTCCGGGGCGTGGTGGTAGATCATCAATATATTTTTTAGATGAAGCAGCTTTTTATCCTCGTGCCGATTCAATAGAAGCAGCAGTTTCAAGAAATGCAGATTGCAAAATATGGGGATCAACTCACCATGGAACAAATACACTTTTTTATAGAAAATGTACTTCTGGAATAAATCCTGTAATAACATTTGACTGGTGGGAACTCAAAGAAATGTACAACCAGGAATGGTACGACCGGGAAAAAGAAAAAGCTGTTGCAGAAGGAACACTTCATATTTTTAAACAAGAAGTTGAGCGTGATGCATCTGCAAGTCTTGAAGCATGTGTTGTTCCGTCCGAATGGGTTAATGCTGCAAAACGATGTACTGCAAATCTTGACGGAAAGATAATTGCTTCCCTTGACCCAGCCAATGAAGGAGGCGATGTTCACGGTTTTGTTGTAATAAATGGTAACATGCCTATCTATGCAGAAGAGTCCGGTCTTGGTGATCCTGCAGATGCAACAGATATGTTTTTCTGGAAAGCGGTTGAGATGGGAGCAGAGGAATTCAGGTATGACCCGATCGGTGTTGGTGTTGGTGTAGCAATTAGAATGAAACAGATAATTGAAGAGTTGAAAACTAATGATCCTGGGAATAAAGCTTTAAAAGTAAAAATAAAACCGTGGTCGGCTTCCGGTGCTGTATTACGTCCAGACCAAAGAGATTACGCCGAAAAAGCGAACGGTGATTTCTTCGAAAATGCAAAAGCTCAAGCATGGTGGAAAGTAAGATCAGAATTTTTGAATACTTACCGGTCTGTAAACAATAAAGATTGTGAAGAAGATCAATTAATTTCTTTTCCTGGAAAAATAGATAGATCTTTAGAAAAAATGATAATGGAATTATCTCAACCTCAGTTTACTAATTCAAAACGGGGTAAAACTATGATCGATAAAAAACCAAAAGGAAGCAAATCCCCGAACCTTGCCGATGCTTATGTTATGTGTAGAGCTGAAGTTGATGTTGAATGGATGGCATGGTCTACAGTTTGACAGTATTGTTGATATGAATTATATTTAATATATCCTTTCTTTTAATGGAGTGCGGCACTGCTGCAAACCCACTCCAAATATTGATTTTAGACCAGAGAATGATCCCTCTGGTCTTTTTTTATTTATAATTAAAATAAGTGTTGACTCTTTACCGCTATAGCGTTATATTAAAGATAGATCAAAGGAAAGGAAGTAAAGATGAACGATTTAAATAAAAACATAGAGGCCCTTACAGAAAAGCAAAGAAAAACAGTTAAGACATTAATTCAGCTTGGAGATAGTAAAGAGCTTGCATATAAAACAGTTGTTAATACTAAAGAACATAATTCTGATATGTACGCTTTAGCTTATTATAGCTAATTAAATAGCCTCTTCGGAGGCAAAGGAAGGATCAAATGAATAAATATAAAAAATATTGTCCAAACGTTTTTGTTATGGAATCGGAAGATGATTATGACCGTGGGGACATAGCAGAAATAGAAACACGGTATGGCAAAGTAAATGAAGCAATTATATTCAATAAATTATTTGAGCGTGATGGCTTAAAATACTATTCTCAAATAAGAGCCGATGGATTTAATATTCAGGAACGAGCAAAATTGAAATCAGAAAAATATGATAACTGGTCGGAATCTGCTTCTAAAAAATCTGATCAGGCTTATCAGGCATCAAATAAACATTCTGAATTCTTGTCACTTGGAGAACCAATTAAAATAGGTCACCACTCAGAAAACAGACACCGGAAAATGATTTCAGATGCAAATAATAATATGAGAAAATTTGTAGAACTTTCCGACAAGGCATCGAGCCACGAAAGTAAAGCCGATTACTGGAAATCAAGAGAGAATGATATCAATCTCTCAATGCCTGAATCAATAGATTTTTATGCTCATAAATTAGAACAGGCAAAAGAGATCCATGTATTTTTAAAGAAAAACCCTGATAAAAGATCTCATAGTTATTCTTTAACTTATGCAAAAAAAGATGTAAATGTCGCTCAGAAAAATTATGATATCGCTGTAAAATTGTGGGGAGTTTATGAAAAATAGTTTTAATTGTAGATCCTGTGAAGGTTGCAAACATATTACTAATAATAATCTTGAATATTGCTATATGTTTCAAAGTGCACCTTCAATATTACCATGTGCACAACATGATAAATATGCAGAACAAAGAAAAATAAACGGAAGGAAGATATACGCAAATTTCAAAAAAAGGAATAAATTATGACAGAAAAAAATAGAATCTTCACTGAAAATGTTACTGGTATTTGTTTTATTGCATTTATAGCAATTGTATTTATTTCTATTATTGTGGAGGTGTTATTTTTATGAAAAAATGTAACAAATGCGACTTAGAACATTCTGAAATAGTTATGGTTAAAAATACCTGCTACTTATGCGTATTATCTCAATGCCCTTCTAAAACAAGAAGACAAATCAAAGAATATAAAAAAGCGGTATCAATTAGGCTGGCATTATCTACACCATTAACTACAAATAATTCCGTTGCAATTGTTGAGCGTATCGGTTTAGAAAATCTCGGATTTATAGATCAGATAGTTAGAGGAATGATTATTGATCATCAACCAGGAGTAAGTTTTTGCAAAAGACTACATTATTATTTGGATAAGGAAGGATTGTAATGAACATAGATTTTATTAAATGGATGTGTGAAAAGACAGAATGGATGTGTACTGCAGAACTTGATTGGTATGTAAGAACCCCAGATGAAGATTGTTGTTTTCAGATAACAAATCCATCAGATATGAAAGATACAGGATGGACAGACGTGTATTACCCCCTTCTCCTCCAAAGAGCTATTGAGGAAATAAACCAGAGTGATGATACTTGTTATTTTATACAGATAAATCTCTATTCTGTTTGTATCACTAATGTGGATACCGGAAAGGATATATTTATAGCAGACTATAATGGATCCGATGGGAACAAGCATGCTTCATCAAAAGAAGTCGATCAAGCAAAAGAAGCCGCACTTAAATATATTTTAGAACAGGAAACCAAATGAAAGAATCAATAGGACTAAAAAAATTAAAACTATCAATGGAAACAATAGGGTATAAAAAGGTTTGTGAATTAACCGGATTAAAACCAACTATTCTTTATGAATGGTTAAACTATAAAAAAGATCCAAAAAATATGAAGATGCTTAATGCCAGACAAATAAAGTTTCATTTACATATCGATTATGAGGATTGGTTCAAATCTTCTGATTGTTGATTTATACGAGCATAGAATGTAAACTATATTCTATGAAAAGAAAATATATTGTATTTTATGCTCATACCAATGGTTTCGGCTCAACAGATATCGTGGTATCCAGAAAAGAAAGACCTAATAAAATAGAAAATATACATAAAATTGAAGATGTCCTTTCTGAATCTCTTCGCTCTCAAATAGCAATAATAAATTTTAAATATGTAGGTATCTCATGGAAATAAACACGTCCGGGGCCAGATCAATTAATACTAAATCGGCTGGATTTAGTCCGTATGTCCAACAGGCCTTGTCTGGTGGAATCGGGAATTCCTGGTTATCTCCTACTGCAGCAATGTTGTTATGGGAAACATCAGATACTATTTTTAATTGTATCGATTTAATTTCAATGCCTTTTTCTCAAATGACATATTCTCTTAGAGATAAAAAAACCGGGGATTATTTAAGCAAATCAACTGATCACCCATTTCTGGCATTATTAGAAAACCCAGGGTTTATGATGAGTTCGAATGAACTTATGTATTCGTTAATGACTTCTTTTTTAGTGAATTCTGTATGTTATCCGGTATTAGATGGAAATATAAATTATGAACCAGCCTCTATTCGTGCGGTCTATGCAAATAAAGCAAACCTTACACCCGATGGAAATAATCAACTTTTAAATATAAGTTTTGCTGATGGAGAAAAAGAATATTTATACAAAAGACAATTGATTCCTAAAAGAAAAACAGTTGTTTATCAAACAGATATTCCTTTATCCGAAACAATGCCTATAATAAAAATGAAACGTAGGCACGGGATAGAGGCATCAAGTCCTTTATCGAGAATAGTAAATCAGGCATATACAAAAATATACGGAAATGTACATAACTCAAGTTTGCTTAAAAATGGATCTCGTCCAGGTGGATTATGGTCTATCGATGGGAAAGCATTAAGTCAGGAACAATATGAATCTTTTAAAAATGAAGTTCATAATAATTTTAGTGGTCCTGCTAATGCCGGAGTTAATGTTGTTTCTCCTGCTCCTGTTAAATACGAAAACTTTATATTAAACCCCAAAGATATGGATTTTGTAAAATTAATAGAAGCATCTGCAGAAGATATTTATAATTTATATCATGTTCCTCTTGCCCTAGTATCTACAAAGACAATGACTATGAGCAATTTCCAAAATTCACAGACTGCATTATTTGACCTTGCTGTTTTACCTAACTCTTATATTGTTTTAAAAAGACTTGGAGAATTAGCTCTTCCAAGATATAAAGATGGTGATAGATATGAACTGACTTTTGATGAAAAAACTCTTCCTGCATTACGTGCAAGGATGCTTGAGACTGCCGAAACTATGCGTAAGGTCGGATCATATACAGAAGATGAAATCAGAGCAACAACAGGATATGATAATCTAACAGAAGGTGGTGACGCTGTTTATAGACCGGCAATGTGGGTTTCTTCAGAAGCAGAAGAGGATGATTCTGATATCTCAGGATCTGATGATATACTAGAGGAATAAACCCTCCGGGCTAAAAATAGTAGGAGGATATTATGATAATAATAATGACCCCAAGAAAGAAAAAAGGGATAGTTGTAATGATTGCAGGTGCAGTTACACTTATACTAGATGCAAAGGCGGAAATAAAATAATGGCAACACCAATAGCTCGTTATAATGTAGTTCCAAATCAAAGAATCTCAGAAGTGTTTAATTTTGGTGTTGTTGCATTTTCTAAAGTTTCAATTGAGAATGTTTCAATTGCAATTGCAGGGCAAGGATATTTTGGAAGTACTCCATTAGTCTCATCTGAGATAGCATTAAATCCAAGGACTGATGTTTGGGAATATTTTATTGAAATTGATCCTACTGATTTTTCGGGGAGTGGATTATTTACTGCCACTGCAACTATTACAGGAACAGATGCAGGGGCATTAGTGTTACCTGCAATTCCTTTAGTTGTAGATGGCGCTAGTACATTAGAGTCATTTATGGCGTGGGTGTCTACTACAGGAAATGATGGGACAGGAGAAGTTGGGAATGAATTGCTTCCATATTTAACAATTGATGGAGCAGTAACAGGAATACAGACATCTAGTATCACAAATGTTTCTGATGGTGCTACAATTTATATTAAAGAGGGTACTTTTG
>Ga0307376_10000455_pt1 | contig 50649 bp, 54 predicted proteins | sample TR2MG_FD_202536 | JGI IMG/M metagenome (GOLD analysis project Ga0307376, IMG submission 202536) | Soil microbial communities from Risofladan, Vaasa, Finland - TR-2 | ecosystem: Environmental > Terrestrial > Soil > Coastal area > Acid sulfate soil | place: Finland: Risofladan, Vaasa | collected...
AACCTGGCTCCCATAGTGCAAGAGATCGTCGACCGGAGTGGCTGGTCGAGCGGCAGTGGGATGGTATTCATCATCACAGGTGCGGGGCAGCGGACCGCCGAGTCGTACGATGGCGAACCGGCGGCTGCTCCTTTACTTCACGTTGAGTACTCCGGAGGCGTTCCTTAACCGACATAGGACCAGTTGTAGGCAGGCCAGTGGTATCACGTGGCTGCCACCTATGCCGACTGCGTAGCGTGCATCTTTGTCAACGGCACCGGTGCGGAAGCGACGGATGTGGGCGCACTCACCTAAGCTCAGATTTCGTATCTTAACAACTGGAAGGACTGGGTGACGCCATCAGGGATTGGCATGAGCGGACATTGGGAGGGGTATCTGGTGGCGGGGATGGCCTGGTAAGGGCAGGTGCCCCCCTGAGTACGGAGGATCTATCCTAGGAGCACTACGGACCACAACCGGCAGGTAGACCGATGGTGGCTGCGAATTCGCAGTGTACTCAAAAGCGCCGATATCGTAGCCAGCTCCCTGGGGGCGGGGATTGCCCTCAAAGTCATCCGGCACTTGAGAACCCAGCTCGTCGCCTGCATCTACACAGGGAGAAGCTGATTGAAGGTGAAAGTCATCGCCAGCAGGATCGACGAACATTGGATCCACGCCCCACAGATCATGCGGCGAGGGGGATCCCAATGGTGGCTGCCCATCGCTCCTGTAGACGTTGTTGTATCCAACATCCGTTCCTGGCTGGGACGATCCGTCGATTTCGAGATGGTGATGGGAAAGGTCGTAAAAGATGTTGTTCTTGATGGTTGCAGCCGGAGAATTGTGCAGTTCTATGCCCAACTGGTTCTCAGAGGCAGAGGACAGATCGCTCGTCAGTGTGTTGTTCGCAATGGTCATGTTTTCACAGTCGAAAACATTGAGATGGTTAAAAGCTTGTATGACGTTGTTTCTAACAGTCAAATCGCGCACAGGCGAGTTCTGTTCCTCGATCATGAATCCCTGCATGTCCTCATTGAGATTCTCACAAACGTTCTGCTCAAAAACGATGTCGTAGGCCGGTCCCCATGTCTGAAAGCAGTCGATGTGCGGGTCGATGTTCTCGGGATCGTCCATCCTGATGTCGTGGATGTAGTTCCCTCTGATCGTATGCCCTGTGCCAAAGAACACTATTCCGTCGGCGTCAACCCAAGAGGGAGGATTTGGCCAGTTGGGATGGTACTGTATCGTTCGCCATATCTCATTGCCCTCAATAAGATGGTTTCTTCCATTTATCTCTACGCCAGCCGACGCATTTCGGTACAGACGGTTGTTTCTTACGTCACAATCACTCGTTGTAGGTGCATCCACCGGGTCGCCATATAGGTCTATTCCTCCACGAGTAGCGAAGAAGATGTAGTTATCTTGGATCAAGCAATGGCTTCCTTCAACAAAGATGCCCCATCCATCCGTATCGTCATTGTCAGTGTCCGTGATATCAAATCCTCTTATGGCAATGTAATCGGCATCCACGGTAAACCCTCTCATCGTCACCGTGCCCTCAGCCCAGTACGTGATCGGATCGCCAGAACTTCCAGACGTGGTAACGTGCACTCTTTCGTCATAGTCGCCAGCGAGAACGATGCAGTAGGCTCCAGCCGTCATGGTATCGGCTGCTTTCTGGATTGTTCGCCAAGCCCGGCCCCGGGAGGTCCCGAGGTTTGAGTCGGAGCCGTTGACGCCATCGACGTAGTAGATGGTCGTCACAGCGGTGGTTGGAACAACCGGGCTCTCGCCAATCTGACGGCAAAAAGCCACTACAAGAACCAAGAAACCCCACATGACCAATCTACCTTTGCCCACAATTCCCATTGTCTCCCCCCAATATCATGACGCCAAGAATGGAGTCAAGAATCTACACAAGTGGATACGCTTATGCATGTAGACTTCGTCAAGGAAATGTCCCAGTTGAGAGACAGCATCATGATAGTCCTCATAGTCCGACATGTCAACTGCCTCCTCGCGGATCGTCCGGATGAGACGTTCAGCAGTTGGGGGTGGACGTGACAGCCCCCAGATTCGCTTGCTGTTGCAAATTCGGGGCGCTGTGGCATAATGTGGACGGGCAGTGATTGCCCTGGCACCGGCTGATTGTAGCAGTCACACTGTAGAAATGGATGACAAGCGATATGCACATCGCCCCTGCGAACAGGGGAGAGCGGCCTGGTAAAACAATAAGACAGCTTCTCTGGGATTGGTTACCGCCTCTGGCCTGCATGGGACTGATCTTCGTCCTTTCCGCCCAATCGCATCTCCCCTCTGCTCCAGGCCCATGGCTGGACACACTCCTCAAGAAGGCCGGCCACGCCTTCGCTTATGGCGTGCTGGCCTGGCTCTACCAGCGGGCACTGCGCCCCCATATCCGCACCCCGCTGGTTCTCCGTATAGCGAGTGCGAGCCTGGCTGTGGTGTACGCCCTGAGCGACGAATACCACCAGACCTTTGTACCAGGGCGCACGGGCAGGTTGTTTGACGTGCTGGTGGATGGGGCGGGGACGTGTGGGGCTATGCTGCTGAGTTGGTGGCTGGAACGCCGGCGGGCACGCTCGGACGCAGGCTGTCCGCCTCCGCGGCGCTCTGCCGCTCGATAAAGATCTCGCCGAACAACCGCTCCTGCCGTACCCGCACGCGATCCTGTTTGATCAGTTCCAGCAACGCCAGCAGGGTGACGATGACCTCGACGCGGGTGGTGGCCTCTGACAGGACGTCGCGAAAGCGGAGCCTGGGTTGCCGGCTCAAGTGTTCCTCGATGTGGGCGATCTGCTCCACGATGGTCACCGTGATGGGGCTGATGACCTCTCCGACCGGGGAGGCAGGCCGGGCGTCCAATACTTCCTGGACGGCGGCGAGCAGGTCGTGGATCGTCACGTTGCCCAGGTCCGGCTGTGGGGCGGGGCGGGGCGGGGGGGCCACGCGCACGTAGCCGCGCAGCCCCTGTTTCTCCCGTTCGTGCAGGAGGGCTGCGATCTCTTTGAAGCGCTTGTACATCTGCAACTGGTACACCAGGTCGTCGCCGGCATCTTCGGCCTCGGGGGACACGGTCGGGGGGCGTGGCAGCAGTGCCAGGGACTTGATGAGGAGGAGTTTGGCAGCCACGACGAGAAAATCGGTCAACTCTTTGATGCCCCTGCGCTCCAATTCGGCCAGGTAGGCCAGGTACTGGTCGGTGACCTGGGCCAGGGCGACCGTGGTGATGTCGAGTTCCTCCCGCTCGATGAGGTGGAGCAGCAGGTCCAGGGGGCCTTCGAAGACGGGCAGATGGATCGGGTGTTGTACGGACATGGGGCAGATTATAACACATAAGGACGGCTTTCCAAGATTTCCCCCTGGCCATGATGTGTGGTATAATTTTAGTTTAGTAGTAGCCCCGGCATTTGAAGGTAGAGTGGTCCGGGGCGGTATTTCGCGTAGCAGGAGACGCTTGTGTTCAACCCGATTGACGCATTCTTAGGGTTGTTTTCTCTGGATATTGGTATTGACCTCGGCACGGCCAACACGCTGGTCTACGTGCGGGGCAAGGGCATCGTCATCAACGAGCCATCGTGGGTGGCGATCGAACGGAGCACCCGCAAGGTCCTCGCCATCGGCTCCGAGGCGAAGGAGATGGTCGGCCGCACGCCGGCGAACATCGTGGCCATCCGCCCCCTGCGCGATGGAGTGATCTCAGAGTTCGACGTCACCCAGGCCATGTTGGACTATTTCATCAAGAAGGCGCACAGCCAGTTGTTGCTCCCCTTTCCACGGCCCCGCGTGGTCGTGGGCATCCCCAGCGGCGTGACCGAGGTGGAGAAGCGAGCGGTGTACGACGCCACAATCGCTGCTGGCGCGCGGGAGGTCTACCTGATCGAAGAGCCGATGGCGGCGGCGATCGGGACCGGCATGCCGGTCACCGAGGCGCGCGGGAGCATGGTGGTGGACATTGGGGGTGGCACGACCGAGGTGGGCATCTTTTGCCTGGGCGGTATCGTCGTCAGCCGTTCCATCCGCATCGCGGGCGACGAGATGGACGAAGACATCATGCAGTACGCCCGCCAAAAGTACAATCTCTTCATCGGCGAGCGGATGGCCGAACAGGTCAAAATCGCCATCGGGTCGGCCTACCCGTTGCCCGAGGAGATGACGATGACGCTGCGCGGGCGGAACCTGGTGACCGGGTTGCCTGAGGCCGTGGAGGTCAGCAGCATCGAGATCCGCGAGGCGTTGGGCGGGTCGGTCGGCATCATCGTAGACGTCATCCGGGACGCGCTGGACGAGACGCCGCCAGAGTTGATCTCCGACCTGATGGAGATTGGCGTCTGCCTGGCCGGTGGTGGTGCGCAGTTGAGGGGGCTGGCCGAGCGGGTCAGTGAGGAGACCCACATGCGAGCCTGGGTGGCCCCGGATGCGATGACGTGCGTCGCCCGCGGGGCCGGGAAGGTGCTGGAATCACTGGACGTGCTGCGCGAGGTGCTGGTCAGTACCGACGACCAGCGTCCCAGGCGTCCCAGTCTTTGATGGGCCTCTATGTGGGGTGGGAGGGATAGCCATCGTTTGGCCGTGGGTGGGGTGAAATTATGAGGGATGCTCCCCGCCGTCCCTGGTTGCCCCTGGTGCTGTTCATCCTCGGATTGATGCTCCTGGTATTCGGCGAGGCCGGCTTTCTGACGCCGGCGGAGGGCGCGCTCCACTACGTGCTGGACCCCTTGCAGCGTGCCTTTTCACGCGTGGCGACGGTGACGGGCGGCCTGTTCCAGACGGTGCGCCAGGTGCGGGAACTGCGCGCGCAGGTCGAGGAATTGCAGACCCAGGTGGACGCGCTGACGGTCGAAAACGTCCGCCTGAGGGAATACGAAGCGCAGGTGCAACAGTTTCGCAGCATGCTGAACTTTGTCAGCCAGTATCCGGTCCTGGTCCCCCTGGGCGCCGATGTGATTGGCCGGGAGGCGTGCGCCACCTTCCCGTGCGGGGAGGTGGTGGGCACAGAGCCGAACCCATACCTGCGGTACATCACCATCAACGTGGGAGCCATGCAGGGAGTAAAGGTGGGCATGCCGGTGGTCAGCAATGGACCGGGGTTGGTGGGGCGGATCGCCCAGGTGTACCCGCGCACGTCCCAGGTTCAACTGCTCACCGACACGGAGAGTGCAGTCGCCGTGCTCTTGCAGACCTCGCGTGTCACCGGGTTGGTGGTAGGCCAACCCGACGGCACGTTGCGGATGGAGTACATTCCGCAGGAGGAAGCCATCAACGTCGGCGACATCGTGCTGACTTCTGGCCTGGGTGGCGTGATGCCGAAGGGATTGGTCATCGGCCAGGTGACGGAGGTGCAGCAGATGGGCTACGCGCTGTTCCAGTCCGCCATCGTGCGGCCGGCGGTTGACTTTTCGCGGCTAGAGTTGGTACTGGTGATCACGGCGTTCCAGCAGATTCCGCTGGAGGAGGCGCCGGCAGAGCCGTGAAACGGGAAACGTGAAACGTGATGCGTGTTGCGTGTTGCGTAGGACACGGACTACGGAACACGGAACACGGAACACGTGAGTAGGGGGGTGTGCGATAAACCTTTATCTGAGCCTTCCCCTGCTGACGGGGGTGGCGCTGGTGCAGACGGTCGTCTTGTCCCGGGTGAGCCTGTGGGGAGCGCGGCCGGACCTGATGCTGGTGGCCGTGTTGGTCTGGGCGGTGGTGCGCGGCGTGGACGAGGCGCTGGTGTGGGGGTTCATCGGTGGGCTGATCGTGGATCTGCTCTCCGGCGGGCCGTTGGGCGCCACCGTGCTGGCGCTGGTGGCGGTGGCGTTCGTGGCCGGGCAGCCGGTGGGACAGGGGATCGGTTCACCGGTGGTCCGGCTGGTGCTGCTGGCGCTGCCCAGCGTGATCGTCTATCACCTGGTCCTGTTGGCCGTGCTGGCCTATACCGGACGGGCGGTGGACTGGGGAGGGGCACTCTCGCAGGTGGCCGGGCCGTCGGCCTTGCTCAACGCGGTTCTCGCCCCGTTCGTGGAGCGGCCGCTGGGCTGGCTGGAGCGGAGAACCCGGCGGGAGGGGTTTGCGCTGTGAGCGTGAGACCAGGTAAAGGGCCATCGCAGATCGCCCAGGGAGGCTGGACGGCGCGCTGGGCGACCATCAAGGGGTCGCCCCGGGTTCTCCTGCTGGGCTTGCTCATCCTGGGGGTCTTGGGCCTGTTTGGGTTGCGCCTGTGGAGCCTGCAGTTTGTGCAGGGAGAATACTACCGCGAGCGGGCCAGCCGGCAGAGCACGCGGCCCGACACCATCCCGACTGCACGGGGCATCATCTACGACAGGAACGGTACCACGCTGGTACACAACGTCCCCAGTTTCGACGTCACGGTCGTCCCCGTTTACCTGCCCGACGACGAGGAGCAGGCGCAGGACGTGCTCATCCGCCTGGCGATGCTTCTGAACATGCCCTACACGACGGCTGGGATGCGCAGCGGTGAAGAAGAGCCTCTGCCCGGCGTGCGCGAGATCGTGGAGGGGGTAGGGGACCTGGCCCCCTACAGCCCGGTGGTGGTCAAGCGGGGAGTAGAGCGGGACACGGCGTTGCTGGTGGCACAGCAGGCGCTGCTCCTGCCCGGTGTTTCGGTCCAGTTGGAGTCGGCGCGGGAATATCCGTATGGTACACTTGTGTCGCACGTGCTGGGCTACATGCTGCCCATTCCTGAGGAGAAGGAGGAGGAGTTTGTGGCCCAGGGCTACGACGCGGCTACGGACCGCGTCGGTTTCGATGGGGTAGAGTACACCTACGAGGACGTGTTGCGGGGGCAGAAGGGGCAGCGCATCATCGAGGAGGACGTGCTGGGCCGCATGATCCGCGTGGTGGCGGAGCCGGTCGCGCCTGTACCGGGCCACAACGTGGTTCTGACGCTGGACGTGGAACTGCAACAGTACGTCGAGGAGGCGTTGCAGCGCGGGATGGCGGATCCGGCCGCGAACTCGCCGCGTGGGGTGGCGATCGTGATGAATCCGCAGACGGGCGAGGTCCTGGCCATGGTCAGCCTGCCGACCTACGATGACAACGTCTTCACCCAGGGTGCCTCGGCGCGCGATCTGCAGCGCTTGTACGAGGACGTCCACCGGCCGATGATGAACCACGCCATCGCCGATCGTCTGCCGCCTGGGTCGGTGTTCAAGATCGTGCTGGCGGCCGGGGCACTCCAGGAGGGGGTGCTGACGCCCCACACCCGCATTACCTGCCCCGGGACCATCGTCGTGCCCAACAAATATTACCCGAATGACCCTGGCCGCGCGCAACCGTTTCACTGCTGGAACCGCTACGGCCACGGCACGTTGGATATCGTGGGCGCGTTGGTCAATTCATGCGACATTTTCTTCTACGAGACCGGTGGCGGTTTCGAGGAGACCCACTTCCGTGGGCTGGGGGTGGATCGGATTGCCCAATATGCCCGCCTGTTCGGCTTCGGAGAGCCGACCGGCGTAGAGTTGCCGTCCGAGGTGGGCGGCCTGGTGCCCACCTCGAGTTGGAAGCGGCTGACGGTCGGTGAATCCTGGTCTACGGGCGACACCTACAACCTGTCCATCGGGCAGGGGTATCTCGAGGTGACCCCCTTGCAGATGCTCAACGCCATTAACGTCGTCGCCAACGGCGGCACGGTCTATCGCCCGCGCGTCGTCCACCACGTCACCGATGCCCAGGGGGCGGTGCTCCAGCCCTTCGAGCCGGAGATCGTCCGCACGCTGCCGATCAGTGCGGAGAACTGGTCGCTGATCCAGCAGGGGATGGAGGGGGCGGTGGCCTACGGCACGGCGACGCGCGCCCAGATTCCGGAATTGCGCATCGCCGGCAAGACCGGCACTGCCCAGTACTGCGACGACATCGCGCTGGAGAACGGGACCTGCGGCGTGGGGCTGGAGCAGCCAACCCACGCCTGGTTTGCCGCGTTTGCACCGGTCGAGCAGCCGGAGGTCTCGGCCATCGTCTTCCTCTATAACGGCGGCGAAGGGTCGACGACGGCCGTGCCGGTAGTGCACGACATCCTGGAATACTACTTTAAGCGCGGCGAGCCAACCTCCTAATCGTCCCCTTTTCACAATCCCCGTTTCTGTGCTATAATTTCCCCACTATACAGGTGGAAAGCGGGTCAGCCCAGGCATGATGATCACCATTAGAGGCATCCGCCAGGGATTGCTGGTCACGTTGGGAGAAGGAGATTGGGGGGCAGGGCTCGCAGGTTTGGAGGCGCGCCTTGGCTCGAGCCCCGCCTTCTTCCGTGGGGGCCGGGTGGCGCTGGACGTCGGGACGCGGGAGTTGAGCCGCGCCGAAATTCAGGAGGCCCACCTGCTCCTGGCCCGCCACCAGGTCGAGTTGTGGGCGGTGGTCAGCACGAACCCGGCCACGGAGAGCGCAGCGCGAGAATTGGGGTTGGTGATTGACCTGGGCCTGGCGCACCCCCGCGGGCCGCAGGTAGTGCCCGAGGAGGGCGCTGCCCCTGAGGAAGGCGGCGAGGGCGAGGAGCCCGCTAGCGAGGGGTTGGTTGTGCGGCGCACGCTGCGTTCCGGGCAGAGCCTGCGCCACCCGGGCCACGTCGTGGTCATCGGCGACGTCAACCCCGGGGCGGAGGTGGTGGCCGGGGGGGACATCGTGGTGTGGGGGCGGGTGCGCGGGTTGGTGCACGCGGGGGCACTGGGAGATGAAGGGGCGATGATCTGTGCACTCGACCTGGCTCCCACCCAACTCCGCATCGCCGGCATCATCGCACGCTCCCCGGAGGAGAAACGGCGCAAGCCTGAGCCGGAGGTGGCCCAGGTGCGCGATGGACAGATCGTGGCGTTGCCGTGGCACGCCGGCGACGTGGGGCGGGGAAGGTGAGGACGATATGGCAGCAAGAGTGGTGACGGTGACTTCCGGCAAGGGTGGGGTGGGCAAGACGACGCTGGTGGGCAACCTGGGCGTCGCGCTGGCCATGCGAGGGCAGCGGGTCGTGGTCATTGACGCTGACGTCGGCTTGCGCAACCTGGACGTGATGCTGGGGTTGGAGAACCGCATCGTCTACGATCTGGTGGACGTGATTGAAGGACGGTGCCGGTTACGCCAGGCGCTGGTGCACGACAAGCGCCTGTCGGAACTGTTCCTGCTGCCGGCGGCGCAGACGCGCGACAAGAGCGCGGTCCAGCCCGAGGACATGGTGCGCATCTGCGACGAGTTGCGGGACCAGCACGATTTCATCCTGGTGGACTCGGCCGCCGGCATCGAGCAGGGGTTCCGTTACGCGATCGCGCCGGCCGACGAAGTCCTGGTGATTACCACCCCGGAGGTAGCGGCGGTGCGCGACGCCGATCGCGTCGTCGGGCTGATCGAGGCGGACGAGAAGGGGCCGGTGCGGTTGGTCATCAACCGGATCAAGCCGGACATGGTGCGGCGCGGCGAGATGCTGGACATCGCCGACGTGCTCGAGTTACTGGCCGTGGACCTCATCGGCATCGTGCCAGAGGACACGGCCATCCTGGTCGCCGCGAACCAGGGCCGGCCGCTGGCCTTCTCCGCCGATAGTTCGCTGGCCGGCCGGGCGTTTCACAACATCGCTCGCCGGCTGATGGGGGAGGACGTACCGTTCCTGACACTACGCGAGCCCGGGATGTGGGGACGGCTGTTTCGCCTGGTGCGCTCGGAGGGGAATTGACCATGGGAATCTTTGAACGCCTGTTGGGCCGTCGGGAGAAAGCCTCCAGCGGAGAGGTGGCCAAGAAGCGGCTGCGGCTGGTGCTGGCCCACGACCGGTCGAACATCTCCCCGGCATTGCTGGACACACTCAAGGACGAGATCATCACCGTGATTTCGCGCCACGTGGCAATTGACCCCGAGGGGGTCGAAGTGACGTTTTTCCAGAGTGCGCGCGAGACGCGCCTGGTCGCCGACATCCCCTTGTTGCCACGGCGCACACAACGCAAGAAGTGAGATGACGAGGCTTAGGCTCTGGCGACACTTTGATTATATATTGCTGGTCGCGACGATCCTGCTGACCGCCTACGGGGTGCTGATGATCTACAGCGCCAACCTGGGCAGCCTTGACCCCGCGCTGCAAGACCTGTGGCGGCGGCAGGCCATCATCGGGGCGGCCGGCATCGGCCTGATCCTGTTGCTGGCCGCCTTCCCGCGCGACTACCAGTGGCTGGGCGACTTTTGGTGGCTGGCCTACCTGCTGGCGGTGGCCTTGCTGGTGCTCGTGCTCTTCGTCGGGCAAAGCCAGATCGGCCAGGTCAGCGGCTGGATTGACCTGGGCGCCTTCCGCTTCCAACCCTCGTTCCTGGCGATGAACCTGCTCGTCATCTCGGTGGGTGCCATCCTCGGCCGGCACCGGCGGAGGCGGCGCGATGCGGCCAGTCTGCCGCTGTTTGGAACGCCGAAGACGAGCCTGACCGAGGTGGCCGCCGACCGCCCGGATTTCGCAAGTTACGCAGGTTCGGTGGTGATGACGCTGGTTTTGGCCGGGTTGATCTTTCGGGAACCCGACATGGCCACGGCGGCCGTGCTCGTCTTCATGTGGCTGATCATGCTGTTCGTGTCGGAAATGCGCATGCGGTACCTGGCGTTGACGGTGTTATTGGGGCTGGGAGCGCTGGTCCCGCTGTGGCAACAGATGGCGCGCTATCCGTACATGCTCGAGCGGCTGTATGGGTTCCTGAGCCCGGGCAGCAATCCCGACGTGAAATATCAACTGGACCAGGCCTTCATCGCCATCGGTTCGGGAGGGCTATTGGGGAAGGGGCTGGGCCAGGGCACGCAGAGCCAACTGCGCTACCTGCCGGTGCGCCATACCGACTTTATCCTCGCCGTCGTGGCCGAGGAACTGGGCTTCGTGGGGGTGATGCTGCTGTTTGCTCTGTACGTGCTGCTGTTCTGGCGTTTGTTGCGCATCATCCTGATCGCGCCCGATGCCTATGGACGGCTGCTGGCGGCGGGGACGCTGGCCATGATCCTGTTCCAGTTTACTGTCAACGTCGGCATGAACCTGGGACTGTTGCCCGTGGCGGGGCTGCCACTGCCGTTCATCAGTTACGCCCCGGCCTCGCTGCTGACGACGATGATCGGCATCGGGCTGGCGGAGAACGTGGTGATGCGCCATCGCAGGTTAGAGTTTTGAGGTGGACAATGAGGGAAGGGACAAGTGATCAGCGAACAGGGAATGGGACCGCAAGCGGGCTCGCTCCCTCCAATTTCATCCGGGAGTGGGTCAGGGAGGACCTGAGGACGGGCCGGTTCGGCGGCCGGGTGCATACGCGCTTCCCGCCGGAGCCAAACGGCTACCTGCACATCGGGCACGCCAAGGCGATCAGCATAAACTTTGGGATCGCCGAAGAGTTTGGCGGCCTGTGTAACCTGCGCTTCGACGACACCAACCCCAGCAAAGAGGAAGCCGAGTACGTGGATTCCATGCAGGAGGACGTGCGCTGGCTGGGGTACGATTGGGGCGACCGGCTGTTCTATGCGTCGGGCTACTTTCAGCAGTTGTACGAGTACGCCGTGCAGTTGATCCAGAAGGGCAAGGCGTACGTGTGCGACCTGAGCCCGGACGAGGTACGCGAGTACCGTGGCACGCTGACGGTACCGGGCAAGGACAGCCCCTATCGCAACCGTTTGGTCGAGGAGAACCTGGACCTGTTCGCCCGCATGCGGGCCGGCGAGTTCCCCGACGGCTCGCGCACGCTGCGGGCCAGGATTGACATGGCCTCCCCTAACATCAACCTGCGGGACCCGGTCATGTACCGCATCCTGCACGTGCCGCACCACCGCACGGGCAGCGAGTGGTGCATCTACCCGATGTACGACTGGGCCCACGGCCAGTGCGACTCCATCGAGGGGGTCACCCATTCGTTGTGTGACCTGGGATACGAGGACCATCGCCCGCTGTACGATTGGTTCCTGGATCAACTGGGGATCTATCATCCGCAGCAGATCGAGTTCGCCCGCCTCAACCTCAATTACACGGTACTGAGCAAGCGCTTCCTGCGCCATCTGGTCGCGGAAGGGCACATCAGAGGCTGGGACGACCCGCGCATGCCGACGCTGGCGGGGATGCGCCGGCGCGGCTACACGCCGCAGTCCATTCGCACCTTCTGCGAGCGGATCGGGGTGGCCAAGGCCGATAACCTGGTGGACATTGCACTTCTGGAGCACTGTATCCGCGAGGACTTGAACCGGCGCGCCCCGCGCGTGATGGGGGTGTTGCGCCCCTTGCGGGTGGTGATTGACAATTACCCGGAGGGGTTGGTAGAGGAGATGGAGGCCGTCAACAACCCGGAGGACCCCAGCGCCGGGACGCGCCGGGTGCCCTTCTCGCGCGTGCTGTACATTGAGCGGGACGACTTTCGGGAGGAGCCGCCGCCCAAGTTCTACCGGTTGGCCCCCGGGCGCGAGGTGCGGCTGCGATACGCCTACTTTGTCACGTGCGTGGGGGTGGTCAAGGACGAGCAGACCGGCGAAGTGGTCGAGTTGCACTGCACGTATGACCCGGCTACGCACGGCGGCGATGCGCCGGACGGGCGCAAGGTCAAGTCCACGCTGCACTGGGTCTCGGCGGCCCACGCGCTGCCGGCCGAGGCGCGGCTGTACGACCGGCTGTTCAGCAGCCCGAACCCGCTCGAAGAGGAGGGGACCGACTTGACGGCCCATCTGAACCCGCACTCGCTGGAGGTGCTGAGCGCGTGCCGGGTGGAGCCGAGCCTGGCGAGCGCGCGGCCCGGCGACCGCTTCCAGTTCGAGCGGCTGGGGTATTTCTGCGTGGACCCCGATTCGGCCGGCGGCGGACTCGTGTTCAGCCGGACGGTGTCGTTGCGGGACGAATGGGCCAGGATTGAGAAGGGGCAAGTTGGGGGGAGATTATGAGTGTACGTGTTCGTTTTGCTCCCAGTCCCACCGGCAAACTACACATCGGTGGTGTTCGGACAGTTGTCTTCGATTGGCTCTTTGCGCGTAAGATGGGCGGCCAGTTCATCCTGCGCATCGAGGATACTGACCGGACGCGGTACGATCCAGAGGCCATCTTGACCATCATGGACGGTCTGCGTTGGTTGGGGCTGGAGTGGGACGAGGGGCCAGGGCTGGAGGAGTTGCAGCGTGTGGGCGTGGGGAACGCCGAGAAATACGCGGTTGGCGGGCCGGTTGGTCCGTACATCCAGTCAGGGCGGCTGGCGTTATATAAGCAGGTGGCGGAGGAATTGGTCAAGCGGGGCGCGGCCTATCGCTGCAATTGTTCGCCGGAGCGGTTGGAGCAAGTGCGCGAAGCGCAGCGGGCGCGCAAACAACCGCCGATGTACGATCGTCACTGCCGTGACCTTCCGCCGGGCGCGATTTCACCTGATGAGCCCCACGTCATCCGGCTCAGGGTTCCACTGACAGGTCAAACGATCGTCCAGGATGGGATCAGAGGGGATGTGGTGTTCGACAATGCAACTTTGGACGACCTGGTCCTCCTCAAGTCGGATGGTTTTCCTACGTACCATCTGGCGGTGGTAGCGGACGATCATGACATGGGGATCACGCACGTCACCCGCGATGACCGATGGATCTCCACTGCCCCCAAGCACGTTCTGCTCTACCAGGCGCTGGGATGGGAGGCACCCATCTTCTGTCACCTCCCGTTGGTGAACGGCACGGATGGCAGGCCGCTGTCCAAGCGCCACGGCTCAACTTCCGTCGCTCAATTCCGCGACCAGGGCTACCTGCCAGAAGCGCTGTTTAACTTCCTGGTCTTTCTGGGGTGGGCGCCAGGAGAGGGAGAGCAGCAGGAGATTTTCAGCCGCGAGGAGTTGATCGAGCGCTTCGACCTGTTTCGGGTGAATACTGCACCCGCTATCTTCTCCTACGAGAAATTGGACTGGCTGAACGGCATCTATATGCGCAGCCTGCCGGAGGAGACGCTGCTGGAGCGGCTGTTGCCGTTCTGGCAGCAGGCCGGGCTGGTGCCCGACCCGTGCCCGGAGGAGGAGCGGAAGAGGCTGCGGCGGATCGTGCCGCTGGTGCAGGAGCGGCTGAAGCGGCTGGACGAGATCGTGGAGTGGACCAAGTTTCTGTTCCGTGAGATCGAGCCGGTGCCGGCGGAGAAATTGGTGGACAAGAAGATGACGCCCCAGGCGAGCCTGGCGGCGCTCAGACGGGCGCGCGATGTGCTGGCGCAGGTGGAGCCGTTCGAGCCGGAGGCGATGGAGCCGCCAATGCGGGCACTAGCGGAGGAGTTGGGGCTTAAGGCGGGGCAACTGTTCGGCATCGTGCGCTGGGCGACGACCGGGCAGCAGGTGGCGCCGCCGCTGTTCGGGACGCTGGCGGTGCTGGGGCGCGAGCGGACGCTCGCCCGCCTGGATGCTGCCGAAGTGGTTCTGGCGGCGTTGGTGTGAATGGATAGTGAGTTGTCATGGGGGTCCAAGTTCCGATTGTCACCGAGCGTCGTCGCATCCCGATGCGCGCCATCCGTGCTGTGGTGAAGCAGATCGCCGAAAGGTTTCAGCCGGAGAAGGTGATTCTATTTGGCTCTTACGCCTACGGCAGGCCCAGGCCCGAAAGCGATGTGGATTTGCTGGTCGTGATGGAAACCCCTCTACGCAACCGGGAACAGGCGGCGCAGATCGCCTGCGCGATAGACTATCATGTGGGGTGCTGAACATGTCTACGATCCGGCTACAGGACGTCACCCAAATCTACCCCCGGGTAGCGCCGCTCAATGGACTGGTGCGCAGCAAGGGGTTTAGCGGTAGCCAGGTAGACCTGGCGTTCGCCGAGCGGGCCACCGCGCAGGCGGAGAAAGAGCGTGTCGGGGCCATCGGGCGGGCAGGGCCGGTGATGGCGCTCGACCACGTGACGCTGACCATCCCCGACGGGCAGACGCTGGCCGTCGTCGGGCCGTCGGGGTGCGGCAAGAGTACCTTGTTGCGGGTGGTGGCCGGGCTGGTGTCCGATTACAAGGGCCACGTCTTTTACGACGACGAGGACGTGGCCGACGTACCGCCCAAGGACCGTTACATTGGGATGGTGTTCCAGAACTATGCACTCTATCCCCATTTCACCGGCAAGGGTAACCTGGGGTTCTTTTTCAAGGTGCGCAAGGCACCCGACGAGGAAGCGGAAGAGCGCATCCGCGTCACGTCGGAGATCATGGGGATCGGATTCGAGGACTTGCTGGGGTACCAGCCGGGGAAACTTTCGGGCGGGCAGCAGCAGCGGGTGGCCGTCGGCCGCGCGCTGGTGCGCAATCCGCGCCTCTTTCTGTTCGACGAGCCGCTCTCGAACCTGGACGCCAAGTTGCGCGCGCAGACCCGCACGGAGATCAAGCGGCTGCTGCGCCGTTTTCACATCACTGCCATCTACGTGACGCACGACCAGGTGGAGGCGATCAACATCGGCGACCAGGTGGCGGTGATGCGCGAGGGGAAGATCGAGCAGGTGGGTACGTACGACGAACTGCGCCAGAGGCCGGCCGACGCTTTCGTCGCCGGGTTCCTGGGCAGCCCGCCCATGAATTTGCTGGCCGGGGGGACGGTCGAGGATGGGGGGCTGCGCTTCGGTGAGAGGGAGAGCCCGGGTGTACTCACCCGCGTCGTCGTGCCCTTGCCCGCGGCGGTGCAGGAGCGCGTCCACGCCGGGCAGCAGGTGACGCTCGGCATCCGCCCCGAGGCGGCCCGCCTGGTGAGCGACGACCTCCCTGCGCCGGACGGGGTGCGCCTGCGCGGGGTGGTGGAGGTGGTCCAGCCGGATTTCGCGCACAAGACGCAGTTGGTGTACGTGCGCACGGGGGAGTTGACCTACGCAGCGGTGGGGGCGCTGGACGTGGGGCTGAATATCGGTGAAGAGGTGGAAGTCTTGTTCCCGGCTGACCAGTTGTACTTTTTCGACGGCGAGAGCGAGCAGCGCATCGGGTGAGGTGGTCGGGTCAGGTCAGGAGGTTGTGTCGGAAACGCGAGCGGCCCGGCAGATTGCCGGGCCGTGGTGGTGGTGGCGACGGGCCGATTTGAACGGCCAACCAAGGGCTTATGAGTCCCCTGCTCTGCCATTGAGCTACGTCGCCATGTGGAACGGCCAAAATTATACCAGATAGGGTTTTGTGTGTCAAGCGCGGATGGCGCGAGGGGAATGGACAGCGAAGCGAGAGATCGAGGATGCCACCCCGGTCAGGAACCATTGGTTCTACGGCTGGGGCATCCGGTTGACGCCCCACGGTTGGCTGTACAACGTTTCGGGCCTGGGGGCCGTCGAAATCGTGCTGTCTTCCGGTAAGCACTACAGGATCGGCACGGACCGCCCGGAGGAACTCGCGCAGGCGATCCAGCAGAGCAGAAGGTCGGGTCCTTCGGCATGAAGATCGCACAGCAACTGGCCCTGTGGGCTGACAAACTACGTGACGTTTCCGCCATGGGCTTGCTCTTTGCCAGGTCAAGTTACGATCGGGAGCACTACCGGGCCGTCCAGGACGTCGCGATGGCCATGCTGGCGACGGCCGTAGGGGAACCGCTGGCGGATCTGGAGCCGTTGCGGGCTACCGTATTCTCGCGCCCTACACCGATTTCCGGCGGCGACGCGGCGGTGATAGATGACGACGGGCGGATCCTGCTCATTCGGCGTGCCGACAATCAGATGTGGGCCATGCCCGGCGGCGCGCTGGAGGTGGGGGAGACCCCCGCGCAGGGAGCGGTGCGGGAGGCTTTCGAGGAAACGGGCGTGGTGAGTGAGCCGGTGGCCCTGGTGGGGGTGTTCGACTCACGCCTGTGCGGCTCGCTGACCCGGCATCATCTCTATCACTTCGTGTTCCTCTGCCGGCCGTTGAACGGGCGGGAGAGGGGAGAGGCTTCGCACGCCCACGAAGTGCTGGATGCGCAGTGGTTTGCGGAGGAGGCTTTGCCGCAGGACATTGACCCCGGCCACGTCTCGCGCATACCCGAGGCCTTTCGGGTATGGCGGGGGGATCCATGCCCATTCTTCGACAGATAAGCCTTCGCCTGGAGCCAGTCGTACAATTTCTTAACGCGGAGACGCGGAGACGCGGAGAACGCCGATTCCCCTGGGACAGTGCCATCTTTGCGTCTTTGCATCTCTGCGCCTTTGCGTTAAAGCGGGCGTGGTCAGAGACCGGCTTGAGCGGTGGGATCCACGAGGCGGAGCAGCAGTTCGGCGTGGTGCAGAAAGTCGGTGACGACGAGGTCGGCGCCGGCCTCCAGCAATCGCCGTCGCTTGCGCGGGTCCAGCCCCTGCCTGCGTTCCTCGTCGGCGGCGACCCCCAACGCCACCGCCCCCCGCGCTTTGGCGTGGCGGATTTCCACCGGCCCGTCCCCGACCACCAGCAATTCCTCCCCCCGTAGGCCGTGCTCGTCCAGGATGCGCTGGATCAAGCGCTCCTTGGTGTGGGCCTCCGTGTCGTCCCGCGCGCCGTAAATGCGCTCGCCGAAGAAGCCTGCGACTCCCAACGCGGCGGCTTCCTCCACGACGTAGGCCTGGTCGGTCCCGCTGGCCAGGTAGAGCGTTACCCCCTGGTCGTGAAGCCCTTGCAGAAAAGCGCATGCCCCGGTGATCAGAAAAGTGTCACGGCCCACGGGGCTGCCATCCATCTGGCGCAACCGCTCGCGCACCGGCCCTAGCAGCCGCTCGTTGTACGTACGTTTGTATTCGCGGGCGGTCCTGGGCGCGCGCGCCAGGCCGTGGCGGCGCACAGCCTCCGCCAGCCACTCCATCTGCCGGATGGTCAGGATGCCGGTGGAGCGGTCCACGTATTCAGTCACCTCGGCGACGACCTCCGGTGTGGGCGGGCAGCTGTCACAGATCATCTCCAGCATCAGCGGGATCATGATGGTCTCCCATCCCCGCCGGATGGTCGAGATCGTCCCGTCGAAGTCGAACAGAGCGTGGCGTGTGTGGCCCAGGCGGACGGCCGGGTTGGGGACTTGGAGCCACCGGTCCTCACTCACGCTACACTCCACGCTTCACCTTTCACGGAACACGCAACACGGGACACGGAACACGCAACACGGAACACGCCTCACGCCTCACGTTTCACACCCGCCTGGACCAGGTCGTAGCGGGCCAGGATTTCGTCGGGGGAGGCGGTGCTGGTCTGGTTGAGTTTCTCGACGGTGACGGCGGCGGCCAGGTTGGCGAGCGCCCCGGCTTCCCAGGGCGTCGCGTCGGCTGCCAGCGCGGCTGCCAGCGCAGCAACGAAGGCGTCGCCCGCCCCCACCGGGTCGAGCGGCGGGCGCACGGGGGCGGCTGGCAGGTGGCGCTGCTGGCTTTCAGCACACACCAGGGCCCCATGCTCGCCCAGCGTGATGAATACAGGGCGGCCGCTCCGCTGGCTCAGCGCCTGGCCGATCCGGGCCAACTCCTGGCGGCTCACGGACTGGGGAGCGCAGTCCGGGTAGACGGCGGCCAGCGCCTCCATCGAGTTAGGCTTGAGTGCCATGTGCCGGAAGAGGCCGATGCGCCGCCGCGAGTCGGCCACGCAGGGCTTGCCGGGGTACCGGGCGGCCAGTTCGTTCAGTTCCTCCCGCACGCAGCCGGTGATGGCGCCGTTCACGTCTAACTGGTCGGCGACCAGGAGCGCGTCCAGCCCTGGCAGATGCTGCCTCACAGCGCGGATTAGCGCATCCTCCAGCGCCGGGGAGAGCGGCTCGGCGTTCTCGAAATCCAGGCGGGCATCCTCCTGCTGCGAGTCGTAGCCCATCAGGATCGGCTTGACGTAGGCGGTGGTGCTGCGTGTGGGGGAGATGACGAGGTGCTGGACGACGACGCCGCAGCGGGCCAATTCCTGGCGCAACACCACCCCCCGCCAGTCGTCGCCCAGGACGGAGAAGACGGTGACCTGGTCCACTCCCAGCGCTTTGAGGTTGTGGGCCACGTTGGCCCCGGCCCCCGGCGCATAGGCCTCGCGCACGACCGGGCGCGGGAAGCGGGGGGTCTCGCGGGAGAGGATGGAGCGGGCCATGTCGGCGTACCAGTAGACATCCAGCGCCAGGTCGCCGACGACACCGAGCCTCAGGGCGGTGCAGCGGCGCAGAATCTCCCTCAGCCGCTCTTTAGAAAGGGAGGCGTCAAACGATGGGTTGCAGTGCGATGCGTTCATGTAAAACAGATTGTATCATCGCGGGGCGGTTATGGCAAACGTGGGGAGAAAGGTTCTGACGTTGAGGAGAAACGGAGTGCCTCGGCTTCGGCTAGAAACGTCTCGAAGGAAACTGGCTCGCAAGAAAGATGAGCCTTGGGATTGTCAGGTGGGTGTACATGCCAGCCCATCTTGGCGTTGTCCTTGCCGTAGATACGACGCTCTTCCAGGATGAGGGCGAAAGCGATTTTCCCGGTCACGACGTTGTAGAATACTTCGATGAAGGAATCGTCCACGAGGTAAACGCGCAGGCTGAGAATATCGAGGTCCAGGATGCGGATTGTGTACGCGGCCACAATGGAGGATTGGGCACAAACGGCGACGATGTGATCCAGAAGATTGTGCGGCGTCAGATCAGCCAACTGTACACGTTCTCCAGGCGATTCTTCTGGGTGACCAACGCTTCCCAGGCCAGGTAGTCTCGCTCAGCCTCCCATCGGTAGTCTTCGTCACGGTCTTCGGACTCCCAGCGTTGGCGGTATTCGTCAAAGATCATCCCGTATTTTGCCTCGAAAGCGTGCAAATTCTCCTCAATCTGCCCCAGTCGGTAAGCGACAGCGTCGCGAAGCACGAGCAGCAGAGCGACGTCCGGACGCGGCTCACCGGTCACGTCCCGCAGTGCTCGGGCCGTACCTTTGGGAAGGACCAATTGGGGCGTATTTTCCAATATCATCGTCATCATCCTTTCAATGCTCTGCTGGGATGATTGTACATCTAAGTGGAAGGGTTGTCAATTGGCTTGCACACCCGCACTTCCTGGTCCTACGGGTGTGAATACTGCCCAAACTCCAGCGCCGCGTCGAACATGGCCACCACGTTCTCCGGCGGGACGTTGGCCTGGATGTTGTGTACCTGGCAGAAGACGTAGCCGCCGCCGGGGGCAAAGATTTCGACCAGTTCCCGCACGTGTCGCCGGACTTGCTCCGGCGTGGCGGTGGGCAGCACGTGCTGGGTGTCTGCCCCGCCGCCCCAGAAGGTGACGTCCTGGCCGAATTCCCGCTTCAGCCGCCTGGGGTCCATCTCGGCCGCCGAAATCTGGACCGGGTTCAGGATGTCCACGCCGGCCTTGATCAGGTCCGGGAGCAGGCGGTAGATGCTGCCGCAGGTGTGGAGGAAGATGGGCAGGTCGCTGTGGGCCTTGACGTACCCGTAGACCTGGCGGTGGTAGGGCTGGATGAACTGCCGGTACGTGGCGGGCGAGATCTGTGGCCCTTGTTGGGTGCCCAGGTCGTCCCCCATCTGGATGATCTGGATGTACTGGCCCACGGCGTCCAGATAGCGCGGCAGGTTGGCCACGTAGTGGTCGGCCAGTTTCTGGGCCAGCGCGTGGGCCAATTGGGGCTCCTGCGCCAGGTCTATCATAAAGCGCTCCCACCCCCGCAACCCCTGTCCTCCCTCCAGGATGTTGCCGCCAAAGTGGCCCACGATGGCCTTGTCGGTAGTCTCGTGCAGGCGACGGGCCTCGCGCGCCAGCCAACTCAGTTCTCCCTCCGGGATGTCCGGCAGCTCAAACGCTTCGATCTCGGCCACGGTGGTCGCTGCGGCCAACGGATAGTACACCTGGTCGAAGTAGAGGCCGCCGGCTGGCATGCGGTAGACTGGGCGGCCCGCCTCGTCCAGGATGAGCCAGCCGCCGCGCTCGTCCCGCAGTGGGTCGAATCCGGAGGGGACCAGCGCGGGCGAGCCGTCAGGCAACGTCCAGGGTTTCCAGGCCGGGTGGGCGGGGTCGAGGCCCCACGACGGGCGGGGCAGGGGGAGCACGTCCACGCCGAACCGTTCCAGGACTGGCGGTTCCGGGTGGGCCAACTGTTGCATGAGGTCGTACAGCCTCGTTTCGCCGCCCGTGAGGCCCAGATATGCCTTCAGGCGGTTGTAGGCGATGGCCATGATGCCGGTGGAGCGCATGCCGTCCAGGTCAACCGGCACCCGGTCGGGCTCCTGGTGGCGCAGGGCGGTCAGCACACGTTGTCGGGAGTTCATCGTCGTCCTCCTTCCGTGCTCCTTACGAATTACGGATTACGGATTACGAATTTACGATTGCTCTTGCGCAAAGAACTCTATCTCCAGCATCTCGCACAGGGCGTGGTAGCACTGGACGTGCAGTTCCTGGACGCGGTCGGTGCGGCGGGCCGGGACGCGGACCGTGACGTCGGCCAGTCCGGCCAGGCGGCCGCCGTCCTCGCCGGTGAGGGCGATGACGGTCAGGCTCAGCGCGCGGGCAACCTGCGCGGCGTAGGCCACGTTGCGGGCGTTCCCGCTCGTGCTGATGCCGAGCAGCACATCGCCGGGACGGGCCAGGGCCACGAGTTCCTGCGCCAGGTTCACGTCCCGGTCGGGCGCGTCGTTGGCCACTGCGCTGGCCAGAGAGGGGTTGGCACCCAGCACGACCGCCCGCAGGCCCGGCTCCAGGTTGCGGGCCAGGAGTTCCCCGTCGGGCTGCGCAGCCAGGCGGGCGAGCAACCGTTCCGGCAGCGGGCGGCGGCGGACGTAGGACTTGGCCAGTTCGCCGGAGATGTGCAGCGCGTCGGCCATACTGCCGCCGTTGCCGCACAGGAAGAGCGTACCCCCCGTGCGAAAGCAACGGGCCAGGGCGTGGAACGCCCGCATCAGACCGGTGCTGACCTCGTCTGGAACGACAGATTGGAGATTGGAGATTGGAAGTTGGAAGTTGGAGAGCGCTGCGACCAGGCGATGGTACAGATTGGGGATGGTGACGCGGTGGTCGCCGGTGACGTGGTAGCCTTGCCCGCCCAGCGACGTGGGCCGGTGGACGATGTTCTTGAGCGGGCGGTAGTAGTAGGCCGGGTCGTCCGCGCCGACCGGGCGGCCCCGCCCTCCCGGACGGGCGTATTCGCCCAGCGGCAGCAGGTCGAAGTTGGCGGTGGTGATATTGGCCGCGGTGTGACCCAGGTTGCGGGCCACTGTCAGTGCCTTGAGGAAGACCTCCGGTCCGGTCACCGCCGAGCCAAAGTTGAGGAACACGCCCCCTTCCAGTTCGCTGATGGCGCTGGCGAACAGGCGAAAGTCTAACCCGCTGGCCGCGCCGAGCGCCGCAAAGTCAACACTGGGGTGCTGGTGGATGATGTCGGCGCCCAGCGTGACGTGGACTGTGGCCGGGACGTCCAGGGCGCAGGCGTTATAGAGCACGCTGAACTCGCGGAAGGGGAAGCGGTCGCCGTGCTCGGCAATGAAGCGCCCCACGGCCGCGCCGTACCCCAGCCCGTCGTGGAGCCCTTCCCGAATCGCCTGGTGCATCAGCCGGCCGGTCTCGTCGGCCATGCCGAACGTGCCGTCTGCGAGGCCGCTCGCTACGTCTTCGCTCGTCTCGCCGATGAGGGCCAATTCGAAATCGTGGATTGAGACTGCCCCGTTGCCGGCGACGTGGGTGACGATGGAGCGGCGCAGGAGGTCAATCAGCAGCCGCGAGAGGCCGCACTTGATCACGTGGCCGCCCATCATCCAGACCACCGGCCGGCCCGCCTGCCGGGCGGTGACGATGCGCCCGGCCACTTCGTCCAGGTCGGAGCAGTCGAAGGGAGGGGGTGAAGCCTCCGGCGCGACCAGGTCAGCCAGGTGCACCAGGTTGCGCCGCTTGGACAGGGGATAGGTTTTGACTTGTGAGAGGTCTATAGGTTTCATACGCTTCCTCCACCGCAGGCAAGGGATGTGTGTGAATCTGCGTTCAGGAGATTCCTCGCTTCGCTCGGAATGACAAGATGGATGGTTTGCTCGGAATGACAAGATGGATGAATTGCTCGGAATGACAAGATGGACGATCTACTTCACGGGATGGTGGCGAACTCGGTGCGCCGGATGATCTCTTCCTGGAGTTCGCGGTCCAGTTCTGTAAAGTAGGCGCTATAGCCGGCCACGCGCACGACCAGGTGACGGTATTGGGCCGGGTCGGCCTGCGCCTGGCGGAGGGTGGCGGCGGAAACGACGTTGAACTGCACGTGGGGGATGCGGAGCGTGCAGAAGGCCCGCAGCAGGGTGACGAACTTACACAGCGCTTCGTCGCCGTCGAAAAATGCCGGCAGGAATTTCAAGTTCAAGAGCGTGCCGTTGGACGCCAGGCTGAGGTTAATCTTGCTCACCGAACGCAGGACCGCCGTCGGTCCCTGCCGGTCCTGTCCGGCCATGGGGGAGAGGCCGCCGTCGGCCAGCGGCTGGCCGGCCAGGCGGCCGTCGGGGGTCGCTCCCACGTGCGCGCCCATGGGCACGTGGGCCGAGACGGTGTAAAAGCCCGGCTGGTACGTGCCGCCGCGCACGTTGGCGTGGCGGGCGACCCGTTCGCTGTAGCGGCCGGCCCATTTCTGGGCCAGCCCGTCCACCGCGTCGTCGTCGTTGCCGTATTTCGGAACGTGATGGATGAGCCGCTGCCGCAGGGGTTCACCTCTCTCGTAGTTGGCGCGCAGGGCGGCCAGCAATTCCCCGCCGGTCAGCCAGCGCTCGTCGAATATGGCCTGGCGGACGGCGGCCAGGCTATCGGCGACGTTGGCCACCTGCACCCCCTGCACGCCGGAAAAGTTGTAGTGCGCGCCGCCGGCGGTCACGTCTACCCCCCGCTCGATGCAATCATCCATCACCAGTGAGAGGAACGGCGAGGGGAGCACCTCGGCGTGGATGCGGTCCACCACGTTGCATCCCTGCACCATCAATGCCACAAAGTGGGCCAGTTGAGCGTCGTAGGCGGCCTCCAGTTCGTCGAACGAGCGCACGTGGTCCAGCCGGGGCGTCGGAAGGCCGATCTGTGCGCCGGTTTGAGGGTCCTGGCCGCCAAAGAGGGTCAACTCTAGTAGCCGCGTCATGTTGAACATGGCGGCGTCGCTCCAGCCGAGCGCCTTGCCCGGCGTGGAGAGTTCGACGCAGCCCACTACGGCGTAGTTGAGCGCGTCGCGCGGGGCGATGGAGCGGTTCAGTTGGCCGGGGATGATGACCTCGTCGTTAAAAACCTGGGGCATACCGCTCCCTTTGCTGATCACGAAGGCGGCAGCGGTCAGGAACTCCTGAGGGCTGTGGCGGTGGATGCGGATAGAGAGGTTGGGCTGGGTCAGCCCCAGGTCGGCCTGGGCGCGCAGCGCCATGATACTGAGCGGGTTGGTGGCGTCGCGCCCGTCCGGCAACTGGCCGCCCACGATGACGTTGAAGCCGATGGGGAACCCGGCAAAGTAGCGGGCGCCAGCGCTAGAGCGCAGGAGCACGATCGCGTTAGACTTGAGCCACAGGTGTTCGAGCAACTCCTGGGCCTGGGGCAGCGTCAGCCGGCCGGAGGCCAGGTCACGCTCAAGATACGGCCACAAGTACTGGTCCAGGCGGCCCGGCGAGAAACTGCTGGCGTTGGACTCCATTTGTAAGAGCACGAAGAGGAACCACAGTGCTTGAAGCGCTTCGTGAAAATTGCGGGGTGGGTTTTCGGAAAGCCAGTCGCAGGTGGCGGCGATGCGGGCCAGGTCTTCAGCCGGGTCCGTGGGTAAGCCGTCACGGCACCCCCCACTGCGTGGGGGGCTTGCGGGTGGGGGGCTTGTGAGGCCGGCGCGGGCCAGGGCGGCGTAGCGGGCCATGAACTCCTGGGCCGCCTGCAAGGCGAGCAGGGCGGCCTCGTAGAAAACCTGCTGCTCCGGGGCCTGCACCTCGGGCCGGCAGCGGACCGCGTGGACCTTGTCACGCAGGCCCCGCACGCCCAGGCGCAGCCAGGTCTCCACGTCGGGCAGGATGTGGCCCTGGGCGTGGTCGGTCTGGTTCAGGCCAAAGACCTTGCCCCGCACCGCCGCCCTCACCTCGGCCGGGATGCGGGCAGCGACGGCGTCCTCGAGCGTCTGGCCCCGCCAGTAGGGAAAGATCTCTTGGCGCAGTTCGCGGATCTGCTCCGGCCGCACCTGGAACTGGTCCTGGGGACGGGTGGGCAGGACCTCCAGTTCCCGGTCCACCCAGTCCACCGCCCCTTCCGGCGCGATCACCCCCATGCGCGGCAACAGCGAGCGGTTGCCGACGATGAGTTCGCTTGGGTGGATGGCGATGTGGGTGTGGCGGGCCAGGTGCAGGAGCATCCTGGCCCGGCGGACGGGAATGGGCTGCCCCTCGCTGGCACGGTAACTCTGGGTCGCGAGGCGGGCGCGCTCAACGTCAATCTCGCGCTCGACCTGCAGTAGCCGCTCCTTGAGGCGGGCTACCCGCTCGCTGGGGTGGGTGGTCTTCCATTCTGGCTGGGGGAAGGCCAGGATGGGGTTGGCGCAGAGTTCGTCCAGGGTTGGCATACGACTACGATTGCAGCGCCTGGCGTGCCTGCCAGCCACAGCCCAGGATGGGGCCGTCTTCGCCCAGGGTGCTCCCGACGATGCGCACCCGCGCCGCTACCGGCGGGTAGGAACAGCGGGGCACGGTCCGGCGGGCCGGTTCCAGCAGCAGGTCGCCCGCTTTGGCCACGCTCCCACCGACCACGTACAGGTCAATGTCCAGGGTCATGGCCATGGAGGCGATGGCGATGCCCAGGGCCTGACCGGCCTGGGCAAAGACCTGCTGGGCCAGGCCGTCCCCCTGCTCCGCCAGGTGGGCGACCCGTTCGCCGGTGAGCAGGGGCCGGCTGCTGTCGTGAGGTTGGCGTCCTGCTCGCTCGAGGGCGCGTTCGTAGCGCCGGGCCAGCCAGGGGCCGGCGGCGTAGGTCTCGACGCAGCCCCGGGAGCCGCAGGGGCACAACTCCCCGTCGAGGTCCAGGGTGGTGTGCCCCACCTCGCCGGCGACGTTGTGCGCGCCGCGGTACAACTGGCCGTCCACGATCATGGCGGCCCCGACGCCGGTGCCGACGACGACGTATACCATGCTCCGTTCCCCTCGTCCGGCGCCATAGTGGAACTCTCCCAACGCCGCGGCCTTGGCGTCGTGTTCCAGCGTCACCGGCATCTGCAGGCGCTCCGCCAGCATGTCGCGCAGCGGCGCGTAATGCAGGCCCGACAGGTTCGGCGGGTTGACCAGTGTCCCGGCCTGGTGGTCCACCGGGCCGGGGCTGCAGACGCCCAGCGCAGCGATGCGCGTCCCGGCGGGCGATTCCCGTTCGAGTTCGGCCACGCTGCGGGCGATGCGTTCGACCACCGCCTGGGGGCCGTCGTCTGCAGCGGTGGGGATGCGGCGATAGGCGACGATGCGGTCCTGGGGATCCACCAGGCCCAAGGCGATCTTGGTGGCTCCCAGGTCTACCCCCACCACCCAGTTGCTCATGGATGACTCCTCGTGTGATTTGGGGCCTATCATATTCGGCGGCTCGTGTTTGTCAAGGGGGGGCTCCGGATGCATGCGGGGTGCCTGGGACAGCGTCGGCCAAGTCTACCAGCCAGTCCTCCGTGTGAGGTAGCGGTCGTAGGAGAAGTACATGGTTACGTCGCCCGATCTGATAGAAACGCCATGAGTGCCTGGTTGAACTGCTCCGGCTGGTCCACGGGGGTGGCGTGCCGCGAGTCGTGGATGACCACCAGTTTCGCTCGTGGCATTTTGGCGACGTAGGCCTCCTTGAGGGTCACGGGCGTGTAATCCTCGTCTGCCGCAATCACCAGGGTTGGACAACGGATGCTGTCCAGATGCTCGGTGACGCTCCAGCCGACGATAGCCCGCATAGCGTCCATGTAGGCTCGCGCGTCGTTCTCCGCCCACCGTTCGACGAAGGTCCTCCGCAGTTCTTCTTGCTCCGGTTCAGGAAAGAGGCGTTTGCTGAGAACTTCCCCCATCTTGCGCATTCCCAGCAGCCGGACGATGAGCAGGCGCTGGAAGACTTGCAGCCGCTCTTTGAAGGTGCGAACGATGAACTCTGGCCCGCTGTTGACGATCACCAGGCTTCTGACCAGGTCGGGCGCACTCGCGGCCAGTTGAAGGGCGATCATGCCTCCCAAGGAGATGCCGACGATATGGGCCGGGGCGATACCGAGTGCCTTGATCAACTCGGTGGTGTCGGCAGCAAAGAGCGGTATGCTGTAGGGGCCGGGTGGTTTGTCCGATTTTCCGTGCCCCCGCAGATCGAAGACGACCACCTGATAGTGTTTGGAGAAGAAAGCGACCTGCTCCGCCCAGTCGCGGGTGCTGGAGCCCAGGCCATGGATGAGCAGTACCGGCTGGCCCTGTCCGGCGGCTTCATAATACAGGTCAATATCGCGAACGTGCAGTCTGGGCATGACGATTCCTCCTTCTACTACTCTGAACGCATCGAAGAATAGCACACGTAGATCCAAGGCTCTATTGCAGAGCCTATAGGCAAGTATAGGGTAAACGCCCCCTAAAGTCAACCAAACTGCCACCCAGTTTGTGTGTGCCGCAGGCCGGCGGTTCGCAGGTCGTTCGTTTGCCGAACTCCCTGTGCCGTGCTATACTAGCCATTCAGCGTATTGCCGACCGTACGGCGGTTCGAATGTCCCCCATAATGTGGCAGTCTCTTGGTGCAAACGGTGCTTCTTCCCTATCTTGCGAGAGGGTAACGCCCATGACAGATCTTGAGCCTCCATCTGAGCCTCAGTGGTATCTTCCTCCACCTGAACTGACACTGTCGAGTGACGACGTCCACGTCTGGCGCGTGCCGCTCGAGCAGCCGCTGGCGCGGGTGCGCCAGTTAGCGCAGACGCTCTCGGACGACGAGCGAGCGCGAGCCGGGCGGTTCCACTTGGAGCGAGACCGGCGGCGATTCACCGTCGGGCGCGGGGTGCTGAGGGGGATTATGGGCCGCTATCTGGGCCTCGGGCCGGGCCAGGTACAGTTCCGCTATGACCTGCGGGGCAAGCCGTACCTGTCGGAGAGGTTTGGCGATGGTGCGCTCCGCTTTAACCTGGCTCACGCGCACGAACTGGCCCTCTATGCGTTCACGTGGGACCGCGAGGTGGGCGTGGACCTGGAGTACGTCCACCCAATGCCCGACGTCACGCAGATTGGCACCCGATTCCTCTCGCCGCGCGAGAATGCCGTATTGGGCACGGTGCCGGAGGACCAAAGGCTGGAGGCGTTTTTTCACTGTTGGACGCGCAAGGAGGCCTACCTGAAGGCCATCGGCGAGGGGCTGAGCCGGCGGCTGGACCAGTTTGACGTGTCCCTGTTTCCGGGGGAGCCGGCCCGCTTGCTCTACGTGGAGGGGGACCCGCAGGAGGCCGCTCGCTGGTCCCTCCAGGCGCTGACGCCTGGCATGGGCTACGTGGCCGCGATCGTGGTCGAGCGGCAGGGTTGGCAGATGCGGTATTGGGACTGGAAATGGTAAACGTATACGAGGAGTTGGGCGTCGAGCCGATCATCAACGCGGCGGGTACGCTGACGACGTTGGGTGGGTCGTTGTTGTTGCCGGAAGTGAACGACGCCATGCTCGCCGCCAGTCGTTCGTTCGTGGACGTGCACGAGTTGCACCTGGCGGCCGGCCGGCGCATCGCCGAGTTGGTTGGCGTGGAGGCGGCGCACGTGTGCGCGGGTGCGGCTGCCGGCATCACCTTGATGGCGGCGGCCTGCATGACCGGCGCAGACCCGGACAAGATCGCCCGCCTACCCGACACGGCCGGGATGAAGCGCCGGTTCGTGGTCCAGCGCGCCCATCGCAACCCGTTCGACCAGGCTCTGCGCCTGGCCGGGGGGGAGTTTGTGGAGGTCGGGCCGGACGCTGACGAGTTGGTGGCAGCGCTTGACAGTGCGCCATCAGTAGATGGTGCGCCATCAGTAGATGGCGGGGTGGCGGCGGTCTATCACACGCTGGCCTGGTTCTGCGTGCGGGAGGCGTTGCCGCTGGCGCAGGTGGCCGAGGTGGCCCATCGGGCTGGGGTGCCGGTGATCGTAGATGCGGCGGCCGAGGTGCCGCCGGTAGAGAACCTCACCCGGTTCATCCAGGAAGGTGCCAATCTGGTGGCGTTCAGCGGCGGCAAGGCCATACGGGGTCCCCAGTCGAGCGGTTTCCTGCTCGGAACGAAGGACCTCATTGAGGCATGCCGGCTCAACGACAACCCCCACATGGCCATCGGGCGGCCGATGAAGGTGAGCAAGGAGGAGATCGCCGGCCTGGTCAAGGCGGTCGAGTGCTATGTGGCCAAAGACCACGCGGCAGAGATGGCCACCTGGGAGCGGCGGGTAGCACACGTGATCGGTGTTCTATCGGGGTTGCCGTACGTGCGCGCCATCAGGCAGTTACCGTCCGGCGTGGGCCAGCAGATCCCCCACGTGGCGCTCACGTGGGACGAGCGGGCGTTGGGCGTAACGTACGGGGACCTGGTGCGAAGATTGAAGGATGGCCGGCCGAGGGTCGCCGTGCAGTTGGTGACCCCCCAGGATTATGCGGGCGCCGGCCTGCCCCTGGAAGTGCGCATTCATCCTCACACGCTGGGTGAGGGCGAGGAGATCATCGTGGCGGAGCGGGTTAGAGCCATGCTTGTCGGGCTATGATGGGGGCCTACCCGACACGCAGTGCGGACGAGCCGCCGTGTTGGGCCACCAGTGGCGAAGTGCCGGCGGAGACCGGGCGGGGTTTCGTCCATTTGGCTTGCTTCTTTCAGATGTGGTATAATCGAACTGCGTTGCATCTCTTCTGGTTTATGGTGTGAATATGGAATATCAAGTACCTGTCATCATCGAGCCGCTGGAAGAAGGCGGTTACTATGCCGAATGCCCGATTCTGCCAGGCTGTCACGTTGAAGGCCCCACTTATTTGGAGGCCCTGGAAAACCTGCAGGACGTCATCCGATTGCACATTGAGGGCCGGCTGGAATTTGGTGATCCTCTGCCGCCTGAACTAGCCCCTGTGCAACACCCTGAACGATTCTCCCTACAACTGCCGGTCACTGTATGAGCCCGCCTATCCCTACCTTCACATACAGGGAAGTCGTCAAGCGCCTGCGCAGGCTGGGTTTTGCCTTCTATCGGCAAGGCAAGGGCAGCCACGAAATCTGGCGTCACCCCGATGGGCGGTGGACGACGGTGCCTCGTCACGGGAACCAGACAATCTCCCGCCGTACGATGAAAGCAATCCTGGACGATGTCGGTATGGACGGTGACGAGTTTCGAGTGGTATAGCCTGCTGCTCGATTCAGGCTATAGGCCGCTTCGTCTCCACTGTCCCTGCTGCGCACCAGTCCCTTGAGGGCCATGGCTTGAAGCGGCGGGCCAACTGGCGGTAAGGATCCTTAGTCATTGCCCGGTCACCCTCCCGTAAGGCGTCACGCTGCATTCAGGCTTCGTCGAGCCAGCGTTCCAGGGCTGTGCGCAGGCTCTCGGCTGTGTGATGGACGAAGGGCTCACCTGTCAACAGCACCCAATGCCAGGTGTCGAAGCACTCGAGGGCGCGATACCAAGGCAGGGTGTCCGGATCATAGCCCATCCGCTGGCAGTAGCGCTCCTCTATCCCCCGGCCGCGCAGTTCTGGCGCCACGAAAAACGGCAGCAGAAACTCGTAGATCGGATCGCTGAACCCCGCCCCCTCGAAATCTACGATGCCAGCCAACTGCCGGTCGCGGACGATCAGGTTGTCCAGCCACAGGTCCCCATTGCTGAACCGCACCGCGGGCAGTGCCGGCATGGTCTGTTCTAATCTCTCATACACTGCATCTGCCAGGAGTTGCGGGTGGGCGCGGAAGTACTCGTATGCTGTCTCGAGAAAATCCACGGCCGTTTCTCTGCTGCCGAGCCGGTGCGCCACGGTCGCCAATTGCTCCCGTGTGACCGCCTGCAGTGCGCAGACGGTCTCAATGTACAGCCCCTCGGCCCACGCTTCCCTGGCCAGCATCGGCCCCAGCAAGGACTCGCCCGCGACGAAATCGCAAAAGAAGCACGGCACTCCCAGCGCTTGCCCCAGCGGGTCCCAGCCGTACACGCGCGGGGTGGGGATGGGGAGCGCTTCCATAGCGCGCAGTACGTGGTATTCGTGCTCGCTATCTTTCGCGGCGAGCCGCAACACGTATGATCGCGTCGCCCCGTCTACCTCCGGCGGCACCTCAACCGCCGCCACATCCAGTCGCCACGGCACGTCGCGCGAGCTTTTGGTCAGCGGCTCGGCGTGGACAAGGCGCACGCGGCTCTGCAGAAAGCGGCTGAGATATTCCTCGCACCGCGCACGGTGTTCGTTCGGATCAAAGGCTTCCATTCTCCGATGACCTCAACCAGACTTGCTGTGAGCGCAACCCACTACGGTCGGGTGCCTCCTTTGACAACGCTCTGGCCTGGCAAGATGCGAAGTGGTTTACGCATAACCGGCTCTAATGGATCCTACTCTGAATGGTGCAGGTCGATTATACTCTGGCGCCCCGGGCGGGACAAATCCGCTAACACCGCCGGGTTTCCCCACAAGCCTTTGACACCGACTTGATAAGAAAGATTTCGGCTGTTATAATCCAACGCGTGTTTACGATCCGCCCCAAGAGTGGGCTGGAGGAGACGGAACTGTGACGAATTCTATTGCTGAACTCAAGGCCTGGCTCAAGCAAAAGGACCTTGAACCGCTCGTCATTCTGCTGGTTGTCCCACTCATCCTCACGGTGTGGGTGTATTATGGAAAGCAGAGCAGTTTCGGCTCTGTGTTCGAGGGGCTGCGGGGGCGCTGGGACCAGGACTTGTACGCCACCCTCTACGAATACCTCGCGGCGTTCATTTTGATGTTTGGTGTCCCGGCCCTGATCGTGAAACTGCTGTTCAGGGGCCGGTTGCGGGACTGGGGGCTGCGGGTGGGGGATGTCCGGCAGGGGATACGCCACCTCGCCATCGGCCTGCCGCTGTGCCTGCTGGCCGCCTACCTCGGCTCCCTGGACGCCGCTGTGCGGGCAGAGTATCCCCTGGCCAGGAGCGCGGTGGGGCACATCTCGCGGTTCCTGGCCGTAGAAGCGTGCTACCTGCTCTACTACCTGGGCTGGGAATTCTTTTTTCGCGGCTTTATGCTGTTCGGCCTGGAGAAGCGCTATGGGCCTGCCGTCGCCATCCTGGTACAGACGATCCCCTCGGCGCTCGTCCACATCGGCAAGCCCGCCAGCGAGAGTTTCGCCGCCATCGCGGCGGGGTTGGCGTTCGGCTACGTGGCCGTGCGCACCCGCTCCATCTTCTACCCGCTCGTGCTGCACGCCATGGTGGGGATCGGCACCGACGTAGCCGTGACGCTGCCACGCGGGGGATGAAGTGGTACGATGGAAAGGAGAGCGACCATGCAGCGCGCATTGGTAACCGGGGCCAACGGGTTCGTCGGGGCGACTCTGTGCCGCAAGTTGGTGGAACAGGGGGCCAGCGTGCGAGGATTGGTGCGGCGGACCAGCGACCTCTCCCTCCTGCAAGGTGTCCCGGTCGAGCAGGTGGTGGGCGCTTTGGAGGACCGTCCCTCACTGGTGGAGGCGACCCGCGGGGTAGAGGTGGTCTATCACGTGGCCGCAGCGGTGACGGATTGGGGCGAACTGGCGTATTTCCGGCGGGTCAACGTGGAGGGCACCCGCCACGTGCTGGAGGCCGCGGCGCAGAACGGGGTACCACGCTTCGTCTACGTCAGTTCCGTGGCCGTCCACTCCTTTATCGGTGCTCAGGACATGGACGAGCGTTCGCCGCAGTGGCCTACGCCCTTTCCCTACTGCCAGTCCAAGCGCGAGGCCGAGGCGCTGGCGCTGGCCTACCACCGGCAGGGCCGCATCTCCGTCACCATCGTGCGGCCCGGGGACGTGTACGGGCCGGGGGATCGGGTGAGCCTGCTCGGCTTTGCCCCGCTGCTCGAGCGGGGGTGCATGGCGACCGTCGCCGGGGGGAACCGCGTGGGAGCCTTCGCATACGTGGAGAACCTGGCCGACGGGTTGATCCTGGCCGGGACCCGCCCAGAGGCTGCTGGGGAGGCTTATGTCATCACCGATGGTATCAGACTGACGTGGCGGGGGTATTTCGAGAAACTGGCGGCGGCGCTGGACCTGCCCGGCCCGAGGTTTTCGGTGCCGCCAGACTTGGCGTACGCGGTGGCTGCGCTGCTGGAGGCCACCTATCGCCTGCTGCGCATCCAGCACAGGCCGCCCATCACGCGCTACCTGGTGACGCACCTGAGCAAGGACTTTCACTTTAGCATCGCCAAGGCGCAGCGAGAACTGGGATATGAGCCACTCGTCGGCGTGGACGAGGCCATCCGCAGGACGGCGGCGTGGTACAGGGCGGTGGTGCGAGGGGAGAAGGCAATCTCTATCGGCGATGTTCCTCCATCCAACGGACGGCATAATCCACGAGCGTGCGCTGCCGGATGAGCAGAGCCTGCGCGCACGCCACCCGTCCGCAGCGGACACCTCCGGTTGCACGACCGAAACTCTCGCCGATGGCGGTAAAGTCGGAGTCGTCAATGTGGATGTTCTGTATCCTCACCCATGCCCGATGGCCGTCAACGAGCAGCGGTGCTCCCGTCTCCACTATGCACCGGCCGGGATAGGAGGCCCGATACTCCGCCAGGTGGAGCGAGGTGTTATTCTCGTGGCCCACGCCCAACAGCAGGATCCAGCCATCCAGGTCGTACACCCGGGCCAGGGGTGCCCCCTCGCCCATCCCGAAATTGAGCGCGTGGTTCTCGGTCACCTGGGCGGCCTGGGCTCCCCACGCCGCAAATGACAACTGAGGGTGGCCGCTGCGCAGCACTCCCCTCTGCTTCCGAAACGTCTCGGGAATGACGCCCATCCCGCGCGTCGGCGTCAGGTCAGGATCGTAGGGTGGCATGGTCTCCCGGATGGTGTCCCACCACGCCTGGGGCACGGGCGGGTGTTGCCAACCCGCCGGGTCCGATAGATCGCCGGAGTGGGCGGGCATCACCAGCGTCCCCTGCTGGCCCAGCGCTGCTTCGAGCGCCAGGATGACGGCGACGGGGCCGCCACTCACCCAGCCGAGCGCACGCAACGAGGAGTGGGCCAGGAGGACCAGGCCCGGTACGACGCCCAGGGCGCTCAGGTCGGCTCTGATGGACTCGACCGTCGCCGGGGGTCCTGGTGTACGTTCGACAGCGTCACGTTCTCCCATTCCTTATCCCAAAAAGTGCGCGACGAGACCTGCCACTTCCCTGGGCTTGCGGTACCCTTCCACCTGTACGAACCGATCTTGACCATATCTGGCTACCGAGAGTAGACCTTCAACTTCCTGTTTCTGCATCCCGAAACTCCTCGGCCGTCATGCCAAACCAGATCACGTCCACGAAGTGGCCCTGGGTGAAGAACATGCGCCGGAGGGTGCCCTCCCGTTGAAACCCCAGGCTCTCGTGCAAGCGGATGGAGGCCGGGTTGTCGCTGTGCACCGGCACGGTGACCTTCTGGTAGCGCAACTCCTCAAAGTAGTACTTGAGCACGAGTCGAATGGCTTCGCTGGCGTAGCCCTGGCGCTGGTGTTCTGGAGCGACGTCTACACCATAACTGAGCGTGCCATCTCGCGGATTGCAGTCGTGGGTGCTGATGGAGCCGACCGGCTCGCCATCCTGGTTCTCGATCATCCAGTGGAACGAGTCGTGCTCCAACTTTCGCTTCGACTGTTTCTCCACCCAGGCACGCACCGACGCTTCCGACGTGGGCGGCCACACGAAGTCGAGGTGGCGGGCGCGCTCGCTGTCCAGGTTCCAGCGGACAAAGTATTCAGCGTCCGCTGGCTCGATGGCCCTCAATCTCACTTTCTTCCCTTGCCAGAAGTTCATAGCGCTCCAACTGGCCGTCTACCCAATCTCGCAGTACCTCTTCGTAGGTCTCCCACGCGATCTCATCCGATCTTCCTTCCATTACGCCACAGTCGTATTCGCGCAGCGCATCCGTGACTGCGTACGGAATCCCCAACTCGTGCACCAGGACCTCGGCAGTCTGCATGGCCCGCAGAAGCGGGCTGGTGAACAGCCGGATGATGCGGCACTCCTTCAGTCTCTGCGCCAACGCTGTGGCCTGGCTGTATCCGGCGTCCGTCAGCCCGTGCCGCTGGCCGCGGTTCGAGATGACCCGCGTAGAACCTCAATCGCGCTCTCCACGGAGCGGCGATCTTTTGCGCTCAGGGTTGGGTCCGCGGCCCAATCCTCGTAAAGCGGCAGCAACGACCTGAACTCGGGCAGGAACTTGTTCGTCATACTTCGAATCGCATCGCATAACACCCAAGTGGCGGCCGGGTTCTGCGGAGGAACGTGGGCGCGCAGGAACTCGCGCACGGGCGCCGCCTCTCCCCGCGCTGCCAGCCGAATGGCGAAACTGAGCGCCTTCTTGACGTCTGTATCTTCCTCGGCCAGCAAAGGCTCAATCATCTCCAGGCAGCGTGCGGTGTACGCCGGGTGCTTCATGGGCAGGCGAGCGACCACCGTGACCCCAGCGCGTCGCACCCACCTGTTCTCGTCAACCAGCCAGGGTTCCATCGTACCCAGCCACTCCTGCGGATTCTTGCGCACCACCGGCTCAAGCCCGTCCATTGCCAGGCGATCACAATCTTCCCAGGTGACACAAGTACGGCACAGCTCCATCAGCAGTGGCACGATCGTGTCGGGCTCAGCCCGCTCCATCGCCCCCAGGGCGATCAACGCCACGACACGCCCCTCCCGCCCGTAGCGCTCCCACAACAGCCGGGTCAGGGGAATCAAGTCCGCCACCCGCCTGCGGGCCACCTTGGCCACCTCCTGGCCGATCAACTTGAGCACGGGGATGGGAATCCCCACCGTTTCCTGTTGCTCCCGCTGCTCGGCCTTGATGCCGGCCACGCTCTTGGGTTCGAACTGGAGCCACAACTGGCGCAGTTTGTCCGCGGCAAGGCCCGGCGCATTCGAATCGTATGCCGCAAGAAGTGCTTTAACGTGATGAGCGACTTCAGTCCCCATCGGTACACCTCAGTTCTCTTTGTCTGCCTCAGCAACTTACTGCCATGTCGAGAAAGATGCCGTAAATGCAGTCTACTTCACGAGGCTCAGTGCGGTCGCGATGTCTTGGGCGATCATTCGGCGCTTGCTCTTCTCGATGAAGAAACTGGGGCCGGCCTGCAAGTACGATGGGATGGCCCGTGCCCCGCGGAAAAAGTATTCCCGATCGCGGATCTTGTAGGTGGAGCCGGCCGGGATCACCCGCCCTTCGCCCGCTCTCCTGGCGATGTAGTTGATGGCCTTGATGGCCACGTCCCCCATGAGCAGAAATACTTTCACGCTGGGGAACAGGGCCAGTTCACGTTCCAGTATGCGCGAGCATTCCTCGATGGTAGCCGCCTTGATGCCATAGCCCGTTTTCCCGCATTTGACGGTGGTGGTGAGGTACACGCCCAGGCCAAGGATGTCGTGTATGGATGTGACGGCTGCACCCGCGTCGTTGAAGGCCTGGACCGTGGTCTGTTGGAACACAGCATCTCCTCCCGCATAGTAATAATCGGCGGGACTGGCGGGGGCGGCCTCCGAGATCATGACGATGGAGACGTCTTGCGGCCTCACGTCTACGTCGGGGACGACGTAGCACTCGTGCTTTACGTCAGCACACGGAAACTGGATGCATCCCACGCATTCGCTCACTCTCATTCTTCAGCCTCCTTCAAGTACCGGTGAATGGTCTCGACCGCGCGTCCGACTCCATCTTCGGCGCGAATGACGGTGCCTAACTCGGCGGCGCGCCTGCGCAACGATTCGTCGCCGGTTGCCGCGTGGATCGCGGCCGCCAGTTTGTCAGCGGTGAGTGTCTTGACCGGTATGCACGGTGGCCCTGCGCCCAAATCGGTGACCGCCTTGGCCCACGCAAATTGGTCCATCATGAAGGGCTTGATAATAGACGGGACGCCAGCACGCAGGCCCGCGCCCGTGGTGCCTGCGCCACCATGATGCACGACGGCGACCATCTGCGGAAAGAGCCAGTCATGCGGCACCGAGCCGACCTGGAGCACCGTGTCGGGCAGGCCTCCGCCGCCCAGCCCGGTCCAACCGGTGTGCAGGACGCCGCGCTGCCCGGTCATGTTCAGTGCGTCCAGCGCCATGTGGGTAAGCGCTTCCGGTTTTTCGTCGCTCATGCTGCCAAAGCCCACGTATACCGGCGGCGGCCCGGCCTCCAGGAACCTGGCCAACTCGACGGGCGGCTGCCAGCCCGGCGGGGTGTCCAGGAACCAGTAGCCGGTAACGGTATGTTCGGCGGCCCAGTCGTGCGGTTTGGGCACAAGGGTTGGGCTGTAGCCAAACAGAAACGGCACGCGTGCATCACGCATGCGGCGATATGGATCGGTGAGGATGCCGAGCGCTGGCAGGCCCAACGTAGCCTGCCGCCAGCGGTTCAGATGGGCGCGAACAGCCTGCCACAGGGCCTGTTCAAACAGCCGGTGGGAGGCCCGGTTGTAGAGCGCTGTGAATGGACCCAACGGGAGCCGGTAGGGCAGGAAAAAGGTAGGGAAGGCGTCGGTCGGGTTGAGGGGTTGCACGAGCGCCAGGAAAACCGGTATGCCCAGCCTTTCGGCGCAGTCGTACCCACCCAACGCGCCGGGTGAAACCACCAGCGCGTCCGCGCCCTGGCTGGCCTGCCAGAAATCGTCGAACGCACCCATCAATGATTCGAACAGTGGCCCAAAATCGCGGAACAGGCGCACAGGGTTGGGGTGGCGCAGGAGTTGCTGGACCTGCGGTTGCTTGAGGAATTCCTGAATGTTGGCCTGCACCGGGGCAAAGGCCAGCCCGTAATCGCGGACGAAGGATTCAAAGACCAGGGAGGCTGCAACGGTCACGCGATGCCCGGCGCGTTGCAGGCCCAGGCCGAGTGCAATGTACGGTTGAACGTCGCCGCGCGAGCCAGCGGCCAGAATCGTGATGCGCATCGAGCGTTACCTTATCTCAAGCCCCCCACGCAGTGGGGGGTGCAACCGGTGTACTCACCGGCGACAGCCTGCCCACGCACTCAAAAACTCACGGCTCTGTACTCCGCCTGGCACGGATAGCCTGCCGCGATCTCCAACTGCCGCTCTCCAGGGCGCCCGACCAGCGACCACAGCGTCCCGAACTGGCGCTCGGGGAAGTGAGCGCCATGGGAGCAGACCAGGCCCTGGTGGTCGCGCAGCGCGGCCTTGACCGCCTCGGTGTCCACCCGGCGCTCGCCGCAAGAACGCCGCCTGCCCGACGAACAGGCCGGCCTCGTTCAGTCCATCCTCGCGCCCGACCCAGATGTCGCAGTTGCCGAGGCTGGCGTATCTCCCCTCGGGATAGGTGCGATAGGTAGTGGCTCCCTCTTCCGATACGTCGTAGAAATAGTCATAGTTGCGGCCGACGATGGGGCGGCCGTCCACCGTGCGCTCCGGCAGGACTGCCAGGACGGTGCAACCGGCGGCCGGGACGTCCTCGACCGGCACTTCGCTGGCATCATAGGGGGCGGTCAGGGTCACGGTGAGCAGCGCGGCATAGTCTACCTCAGATGCCTCCGCCAACCCATGCAGTTCATCCAACAACTCGGGCGCGAACTGCCCGACGAGTTCTTCGCACTGCCGGGCGAAGCGGAGCATCTTGGGATCGGGTGGGGGGAGGTTGAAGCCAGCCTCTCTCAGGGAGCGACCTTGCTGGTGCCCCATCTGTCTGTAACTGCCACGAAGTTGGACCTGGTGCATAGATACCTCCTGATACAGGCAGTATATCATCGAATCGAGAATTGTGCACGAGATGGCATCTTGTGAAAACCCGGAACTGCGGTATAATGAGCACACTTCCTTGAGGCGAGTTGCATGAGAATCAACCCACAGGAATTCAGGACCCTGGAAGAGGCCGGGGAGTTTTGGGATACCCATTCAGCAGCGGACTACTGGGACCACATGGAGGATGTCACGCTTGAGGTGGACATCCAGGACCGGCGCTTCGTTGTGTTGCTGGAAGACGCTGTGTACCACGTGGTCGAGGAGCTTGCCGCTATGGAGGGCGTCCCGCCCGACACCTTCTTGAACCGATTTCTTCGCCGGGAGCTAATCAACGCGTAGAACGACCAGGTTCACCCCCGTGTAACGTACTTTCGCCTCCTTGCGGCATTGTCGCTGCATTGTCCTCTGTCAGCGCCGCCTCCATGTTGCGGCCCAGCAAGATCATCTGGGCGAACACCTCCGGCAGGTTGCGCTCGCGGATCGCCGCCGCGGCCCGCTCCACGTCGTACTCCACGCGATGGTGGGTCACCTGGATGCGTTTGGCGCCAATCTGCAGCACGGCGTAGCAAGCGCGCGGGTCGCCGTCGTCGGGCCGGCCGCCAGAAAGTCCAGCAGTGCGGCAGGTGGTTGCCAGTCCGGTGGATGGTCCAGGAACCAATAGCCCGTGACGTGGGCGTGCGCGTCCCAGTCCGCCGGCTTTGGGATCACGAGGGGGCTGTAACTGTAGAGCCTGGGCACCGGCCGCCCGTGCAATGTGGCGTAGGGCCATCCATTGAGCGGGATCTGTTCCAGGAAGGGCCAGAACAGGCGGACCATCTGCCGAAGCCCGGAGAAGACGTTGCCGCCGGTTTCCAGCAGCCTCTGCCCGGCGACCGTTTCCTGCAACTGGTGCATGTTGATGCCAATTACTCCCTTCACCTTCCCGAAAGTCGAAAGTGTGCCGCGAGTGCCAGGGATGCTACCCACAAGCAGTGTATCGTGTGCCGGGTGTTCCCACTGAATCTTTCGGGAAGGTACTAACTTGCGGTTTTCCACAAGTGTGATAAAATATAGTAGTGCAGGGTGAAGTAAGTTTCGGCTACGGGCTCAAGGCGGCCCAGATTTGCGGAGACTGGGTCGTTTTTTCTTGTTCTGTTCCGAACGTGACAGCCGCCCTGACGGAGGAGAAAACTCAATGGCAAAGAAATTATACGTGGGCAATCTGAGCTATTCCACGACCGAGGCAGACCTCACCGAGCTCTTCGGAGCGGTCGGCGAAGTCGCCTCGGTGAACCTGATCACCGATCGGATGACAGGTCGCTCCAAGGGCTTCGCATTCGTCGAGATGGCGGAGCAATCGGCAGCCGTGGAAGCCATCAACCAGCTTAACGGCCGGGAGGTGGACGGGCGAGCGCTCAAGGTCGCAGAAGCGCGCCCGGCTCGGACCGATCGTGGTGGGGACAGCTTCCGCCCCGGCCCCGGCCGCGGTGATCGCGGTGATCGCGGTGATCGCGGTGACAGCACGCACCGGCGTCGCTACTAAAGACAATCTGTCCTGACAAGACGCACCATCGCACGGCCTCGCAGCAGGCCGTGCGGTGGTGGGCTTGCTAGCCGAACAATCTCTCTTCACCTGTCAGTCTCCTCTGCCCGAGGCGGGGAGTCGGTTTTTGCTGCCTAAGACCTGGCAGGTTTTCTGAAACCTGCCAGGTCTATCGCGTAAACCAGGTGTCGTTGAGTTTCTGGCCCAGCGACCAGTACTCGCCGCCAAAGTCAAAGTTGTACATGAAGCAGAGGACGTCCAGCCTGTCCGGCCGGATGTGTCCCTGCTCATCCAGCAGCGACTCGTCTACGTGCGCGGCCACGACCTGGCCCTGGAACAGGTCGTGGTCGCCCGTCTCCTCTACGCGGATGACGCGGCACTCGAGGTTGACCGGGCACTCGGCGATGAGCGGAGGCTTGACCACCGTCGCCGGCACGGGGGTCAGCCCGAACGCGGCGAACTTGTCTACCTGGCGACCCGAGACGCTGCCGCAACGGTCCACTGCCTCCAGCATGTGGGTGGTGGGCATGTTCACGACGTACTCCCTCGATTGGGAGATGAGGCCGTGGGAGTAGGTGGCCTTGCGGATGGCGATGCCCACGATGACGGGGGTCCTCAGGCTGAGGTTGAAGACCTCGCCCAGGGTGATGATGTTGGGCCTGCCATCGGGCGCGACCGAGGTGATCAGCGCGGCGGGGGTGGGGTAGATGGGGCGGAACGGCTTGACTGTGACTTTGTTCATCCTGACACTCCTCTCTGATGACGGCTGAGGATAGGTGTGCGCTCAAAGAGTACGCGCATCCCATCCGAGATGACCCTGTGTGCCCCTTCATCCAGCGGTAGCGCGGCCCAGCCTTCGTCTGTGATGCCGTATTCCACTTCGTGCCCGTCGGCGTACCAGACCCGAATAGAGGTAACCTTGCCGTAGTCCTCGACTTGTTGGCGGCGGACCTGTCCGAATCGCCGTGTCCATGCCACGTCCTGCAAGTACGTTTCCGGCTGGCTGGCGATGATGACCAGGTCTATATCTGAGGTCTCGGTAGCCGCATTTCTGGCGTAGGAGCCAACCAGCGCTACGGCCACGATGTCTGGTTGGGCAGCGGCCCACGCGGCGAATTCGTCCAGGAAGCGGTTGACGCTGTCTACTGACATAGGCGTTCCTTTGCCGTCGCGAGGGTATCTGGACCACGAAAGGCACGAAAACTCGCGAAAAACACGAAAAACGGCTGCTACTTTCGTGCTTTCGGGTAGTGTATGACAGGTTGGCGCGAAAGTCAAGAGCGGTTGGGGGTACAATTAAACGCAGAGGCGCAGAGGCGCAGAGGCGCAGAGAATGCAACCCGCCTGGACTCGTAATGCGCGTAATGCGTAATGCGTGATCGGATGAAGACAGCTTGAAGAGGCGGGGGGCAGGATTGTGGTGCCCCATGCTTGCACGGGGCTCGTTTTTGGTATACACTATTCGTGTGCCACTTGGGCAACAGTCTAGAGTTCGCAAGGAGGTTCGATATGAAGACTTGGCGTTCGAGTAGAAAGCCTCTGGCTTTCACACTGACGGTGGTGGTTATGGCTGCCGTCATCGGACTGGCAGTTTTCCCGAGCCTGCGTTCACGGGCTGCCCTGCCCACGATCAGCGTCTCGGGGAACAAACTGGTGGCCAACGGCCAGGAAGTGATCCTGCGGGGAGTCAACACGCTGGACGTGCTGGCCATGCGGCGATACATGGGGCATTTTGACAATGCCTACTTCGCCGAGATCGCCTCCTGGGGATCCAAGGTGGTCCGTATCCCCATCCATCCCAGCGAATGGAGTCACCGGTTCTTCAACGAGGGCGGAAACGCCAACAAGATGGAGACGATCGAACAGGCCGTCACCTGGGCGGCCAACAACGGGATGTACTCCATCGTGGATTGGCACGTAATCGGCTCCCTGGTGACCGGCTATTTCCAGAACCGGGTCTACAAGACGACCCAGGCCGAAACCGAAGAGTTCTGGAGCATGATCGCCACGGCTTACAAGGATGACCCTCGGGTGGCGGCCTACGAGTTGATCAACGAGCCGGTCACGAGCCGCACCGGCTGGCAGGTGACGGAGGCCGACTGGATCGCCCAGAGGAACTGGTACGAAGGCCTGGTAGACGTGATCCGGGCGATTGACCCGAGCAAGCCCATCATCTGCAACGGCCTGGACTGGGGCTACAACCTCCAATATGCCGCCGCCAACCCCGTGCGCCGGAGCGGCATCGCCTACGGCGCCCACCCCTATCCCGTCAAGTCCCTGCCCTGGGAGAGTTACTTTGGCTATCTGAAAGCCACTTACCCGGTGCTGGCGACCGAGTTCGGGTTCCAGAACAACGGTTCGAGCGTCTACGACGAAAGCGCGTACGCCGGTCCGGGAACGTATCGCACCGACCTGGACACGTACCTGGAGAGCAAGGGGATCGGCTGGATGGTGTGGAACTTTGGCCCTGAATGGGAGCCGATCCTGGTGGTGGACTGGAGCTATACGCCATCGGAACAGGGGTATTTCTATCGGGACCGGCTGTGGGCTGCCAGCGGAGGGCCGCCGCCGACGCCCACGCCTGTCCCCGGCGGCGCGCTGCACGTGAGCAACATCGCCATGTCGTCCCAGAAGACGGGCCTGAACTATAAGGCGCTGGCCACGGTGACGATCGTGGACGCCAGTAGCGCACCGGTGGCGGGGGCCAGCGTGTCCGGCACCTTCAGCGGGGCCACGAGCAACACTGTCAGTGGGGTCACCGGCACCAACGGCAATGTGACGCTGACTTCAGGCTCCAAGAAGAACGGGGGCACGTGGACGTTCTGTGTGGACGACGTGACGAAGAGCGGCTGGACCTACGACTCGGCCGCCAACGTCGAGACGTGCGATAGCATCACTGCGCCATAATCGCTATCGCAGCCCGTCAAGGTTGGCATCTGCATGGGCCGCACCGGCCTGGAAGAGCCGGTGCTGGGAAGAGCCCCAGCGCCGCCCGTTCTGTGGCGGTGCGGTCCATCATCACGGCTGTTGCCCCTGGGTGAGAAACATCCCCTGGCAGGCCGGGTCTCCCCGAGCGCCTATCACCAGGGGCTTGGCAAGGATGCTGACAGGTATATGGATCGTATCAGACCCTGGTTGTATATCGGCAAGTACCGAGAGACGCTCAATCGGCGCCTGCTCATCGCCAATCAAATCGAGGCGATGCTCCAACTGGCCGAGGCCGTTGACCAGCCAGGTATTGCCTCGCTCTACCTGCCGGTTGAGGATTTCGAGCCGATCCCTCCTGACTTGCTGAGGCAAGGTGTGGAGTTCGTCAGGGCCGAGAAGCGCAAGGGGCATCGCGTCCTGGTGGCGTGTGCGGCGGGCATCAACCGATCAGCGGCATTCTGTGTGGCTGTTCTGAAGGAGGAAGAGGGACTGGGCCTGCTGAAAGCCTTGCGGGCAGTCAGGGAGAAGCATGCTCAGGCACTGCCACTCCCGCCTGTCTGGGAGTCGCTATGCCGCTACTATCAGGAAGACGTTCCGCTGGGGGCAGTATTCCGCAAGTCAGAGCGTGAGTAATGGGGAGGCAACACTACCTAAGACAAACAGGAGGTCTCGCAATGCCAAACACGTTCGACTGGATTGAGATCAGAACCGGCGACATAGAGGGGACGGCACGTTTCTACGAGGGCCTGTTCGGGTGGAAAGTGACCGAAAAGGAGACGGCGGACGGCTTTGCCGTGTGGATTTTCGATACGGGCGGTGAGCCGCGGGTGCAGAACCTCCGTCGCGGAGGGATATGGTTGAGGCCCGCCGGTGAACCTCTTGGGGTAGTCGTCTACATCGTGGTGGATGACATCGAGGCAACTCTCAGGAGGGTGAATGAACTGGGAGGCAGGGCCGTTAGCCCGAAGGTTCCGCTGGGAGGGGGGTACGGAGCGCTCTTTGCAGATCCCGGCGGCAACCTGTTTGGACTGTACGAGGATAAAGATGCCGGCTAAAGAGCGGCCGCTGGTCCAGAAGGTGGATTGCGTGCGGCTCTGCGTGCCGGACCTGGAGGCGGGCCTGGCCTTCTACCGCGATCAACTGGGCCACGAACTGGTCTGGCGCACCGCCGAGGAGGCCGGCCTACGATTGGGCGAGAGTGACACGGAGATCGTGTTGCACACTGAGCCCGGCCCGCCGGAGATAGATCTGATGGTCGAGTCGGCGGACGAGGCGGCGGTGCATTTTGAAGCGGCCGGGGGCAAGATCGTGGTGCCCCCGTTCGACATCCAGATCGGGCGCGCGGTGGTCGTGCAGGACCCGTGGGGCAACCAGGTGGTGCTGCTGGATTCCAGCAAGGGGTTGCTGGTCACCGACGCGGAGGGGAACGTGATTGGGAATGTTGGGGGGAGATAGGAAGTGCTATGGAAAACTTCGCTCCTGAGATTGACCAGGTTCTGCCCCTGACTCCCACAGTGTTTCACATCCTGCTTGCCTTGGCCGACCAGGAACGGCATGGTTACGCCATTATGCAGGAGGTGACGGCGATGACTCAGAACGGTGCTCCTCGGCCCGTTTCGCTCCATCGCCCTGAACGGTCAGCGTGAGAAGGGGTTTCTTTTTGCCTGCACCACCCTGTTCCTCGTCTGGCCTGCCGTGCTTTTGGTCTTGTTCGGTCCGGCTGTCGTGACTGTCCTGAGGGCAGGTCTGGTTCCATAGAGCTTCAGGTGGGGAGGCGTGCACCGCAATTGCCACAGAATGCGGCGCCGGCCCGCACAGGATGCCCGCAGGCAGGGCAGACGCGCGACTGTGAGCCCCTCCCGCCATGGCCTTCCCTGACGTTCACGTTCACCGATGATGCGCTGACGTTGCTGAGGTTGAGCTGCACGTTGTGATCGCCTGCAATCGCCTGTCTGGTGGTCACAGTACCCATCCATGCGCCCGGCTCCGGTTCAATCTCGGGCGTTCCTGTGAAAGGCAGTCCCTTGGGGGCCGGCGCGCCGCCGGCATAGTAGGCCAGGACGAAGTTATCGGCGTGCTCAAAATGGAGAATGGGGTGTTGCCGCCCGTTGGTGCGTCCCGGCACGACTTCGCGCGCGTGCAGGGCCAGGTCGGCGACGCGCACGTAGCCATCGTGCCGGGCGACGCCGGTGCCGCACAGCGCCTCGATCAGCGCCAGCGTAAAGGCGCTGTAGGGCCGCCCGGCGAAAGAGAGTTCATCTTCCTGAGAGGAGGCGATGAGCACGCGGCCCCGCCCCTCCGCCAGCAGGCCGTGCACCTCCGGCGGCAGAGCGGACTTGGCCAGCGCCAGGCCCGGCGCCTTGGATTCCCCCACGCCGCCCGCGTGGCAGCAGTCGAGCAGGACGAGCAGTTTCTGGGCAGACAGGGCGCGCAACCGTGCGGTGAATTCTGCCCCGCTGATGGCGGTCTGGTAGAGGCGCTCCAGGTCGTAGCCGTAGGGCATGAGATAGTAGAATTCACCCGTCGGCGACGTGGCGTGGTAGCCGTGCCCGGAAAAGTAGACCAGGACGGTCGAGCGGGTGCTGGTAGATTGGGCCAGGGTCTCGAAGGCTGCCAGGATCGCATCGCGGGTAGCCGCCTTGCCCGTGAGCATGTGGACTTGGGTGGGCGGGTAGACACAGCGGCCAGGATCCTTGAGAATCTCCGCCAGACCAATTGCGTCGTCCGCCGTGTTGGGCAGGTCGGCACCTACGCCGACGACGAGCGCATGCCCTCGTTCAAAGGTAACCACTGTGTGTTCCCTCCTGGGCTTCAGTAAAGGCAGTATCCTACCGTCACCGTGCCAACGGGGCTTTCGGAACGGTTCCCTATCCCATCGAAAGCCTGGACGTAGTATTGTAGGGTGGCAGGCGCGCCATCCGAGGGAGGATCAAGGCTGAGTCTGAGTTCTTGATCCCGCACTCTGGCAGCATATACTCCCGTTTCTACCTGGTTCATCGGCAGGGCCTGCCACCCTCCCTGCCTGGCACCTTCCACGACCCGGTAGGTCAGTTTCACCGCCGAGACTCCCGATGAAGGAGGTGGATCGAGGACGGAAGCCCGTATCGTGACCTGATCAGGTGGGCAATGCTCGGGGGGCCAATAGATCGGATCATCGGACTCGACGATGCCGGAAATGGTCGGGCCTGTGGTGTCGGACCAAGGCGTCGGCGATGGCGTGTGGGTCGGGGTTGTAGTGGGCGTTGGTGTATCGGTTGGCGTCGCGGTGGGCGTGGGTGTGTCGGTTGGCGTCGCGGTGGGTGTGGGTGTGTCGGTCGGTGTCGCGGTGGGCGTGGGTGTGCCGGTCGGTGTCGCGGTGGGCGTGGGCGTATGAGTGGGCGTGGCGGTTGGGGTTGGTGTGCGGGTCGGTGTGGTGGTTGGGGTCGGTGTGCGGGTCAGCGTGGCTGTGGGCGTCGGTGTGTGGGTCGGCGTCATTGTGGGTGTCGGTGTGGGCATGGGCCGGGGCCAGATAGCCCAGAGCCCTAATCCGCCCAGCGCCACGAACAGGATAGCCACGAGAGCGATGAAGCCCTTGACGATGAGGGGGACGCCTGAGCCCAGCGGTCCGGTTGGGACAGGCTTGGCAGGAGGCTTGGGAGGTTGCCGGGGCGGCGGAGGCGGACCCAATAGGAGGTTCAGGTTACGGCGGGTTACTGCTGCCCCCGCCCGATCGCCGAGCGTCTCGCGCAAATGCAGGGCCCTGATCAACAGCGTCCGGCCATGGGCGGCGTCCCCCACGCAGAGGGCGCGTGTCCCCAACTGGTGCAAGGCCCACCCTTCGACGGCGCGGTCGTCGAGTGCACGCGCGGCCTGCAGGATCCACTGCAAGACGTGTGCCCACGTACCCCAGCGCAGCCCCAGTGCCAGTGCCGTCTCAATGGCCCGCCCCAGCCGGAGGACGGTGGCCCAGCGCTGTGTGCCCACGGCCCACTCCAGCAGGCGCAGGATGGCGTCCACCACTTCCAGGATGCGACGTGGTGCGGTGCGTTGCGCCTCGGCCCAGCCGGCGAAGTGGTGTAGCGCGCGCTCGGCCCACGGTGTCAGGTCCCACGCCTGCCACAAGTCCTGCGCCAGCGAGGCAGAGACGCTGTAGCGTGGGCTGTGCGCTTGCGCCAGTTGCCGCTGCTGCAAGTCCTGGATCGCTGCCAGCGCGTCGGGCAGGCCGGCCAACGAGGCGACGTGCTCCACAGGGAGCGCTGCGCCACGCACGGTTGCCAGCGCAGCCAACGCCCGGAGCGACGCTTCGGGCAGCGTCGCCAGGAATTGCGCCGCTGGGGTAACGGCGAGGGCTGGGCTCTCGGCCCAGCGCACCACCGCGGTCAAGGATTGCTGCTCCTGACGCGCCAATGCGGCCGATTGCAGCAGGCGCAGCGGATGGCCCTTGAACCTGGCGCAAAGCTCGTTGGCGGCGGGCCGCTCCTCCGGCGTGAGGGGGCGTCCGAGCTCCCGTTCCAGCAGGTGCAGGGCAGCCTCGGGGGGCAGCCCCCTCAGCGCCAGCACCTTCCCCTCGCCCCATAGTGCCCGCTCCGTGGTCGCCAGGAGGAAAGTGCATGCGGGCATGGCGTTGCGGAGTGCATCCAGTTCCCCACGGGCCAGTTCCACGTCATCCAGCAGGACAAGGGCTTGTTTGTCTCGCAGTCCCCGGGAGATCTGGCCTGCCGTCGGCTTGTAATCCTGCGGGTAGTCAAAGAAGCGCTGGTAGAGGGCCTCCAGGATGTCATCCACCGGGCGATTGGGGAGCGAGAGGTAGAGCACGCCCGCCGGGAAGAGGGAGGTCTCGCTCACCGGCGGCTGTCCCAGCGCACGCAACAGCGCGGTCTTGCCCAGGCCGTCCATGCCGTGGAGCTCCACCGGCTGGTGGGCCTGGAGCGCGGCGGCGGCGGTGCGCAGCTCAACCTCCCGGTCCAGCAGGTCAGAGAAGGGTAGGGGACGCGCTTCCACCGGCAGCGGGCGGGGCTCGGGGTGTGGCGGGAGTTCTACGGCAAGATTCACGGCACTACCGAGAATGTTGGAGAGGTTGATCTGGACGTTGCCGACCCCGGCGATCGTCTGGAGGATGCCAGTGCCGCCGGCTGGAGGGGCGGCAGGGAGAGGCGGCAGTGGCGTGGGCAGCGACGGTGGTGGTGGGAGGGCCGCAGTGAGAGAGGGAGGCAGTACAGCGGCCAGCGGCTTGCCGCACTTGGGGCAGAAGCGCGTCCCTGGCTCGACGGCGGCCCCGCAGGCTGGGCAGGTGGGCGCGGCAGCAGGCGGCGACACAGGTTGACCGCATTCGCTGCAGAAGCGAGCGTCGGGATGGTTCTCAGAGCCGCAGTTGTGACATTTCATGCTGCCCTGCTTTCCGATCCGTGCATGGCCGATTATGTGGCGAGCAGAGCGCCCGACGTGTCCGATAGGGAAGACAGTGTCAGTATAACATGAAGCGGCTTGTGAGTCAATTGAGCGGGGGGCGATCTGCGTCAATCGCGCGATGGAGACGAACGTGCCCGATATACCGTCGGCCAGACGGCCGCTGGCACGTCTTCCGGCACGAGCTATGATGCCTGCCTGGGTTTTTGGACGTTTTCACCTCCATCACTCTTTCCGGCCAACGTACAACAGGTGGGTGCAGGCCCCAAGAATGCTGGGGTCGCTGGCAGTGCGCACGAGAATGTCGAACACGGTCTGATACAGCGTGGGATCGCTGGCCGCGAGCTCGACCACGGCTCGCTGGGCGCCGCTCACGATCCCTTCTAAGGCAAGCAGTGTGCTCAGGGACAGGCCGTGCTGTGCAAAAAACGGTGTAATATCTTCCGGCCGTACCCCATAGCCGTGGGTGAACCGCCCGGGTACGTCATTCTCAAATACGCCTTCGTCCAGTAATTGTGCCACCCACTCCGCTTGCGCCAGATGCCGCCGCTCATCCGGTATCGCAATCGTACGCCGTAAGAAGGCATGGCGTGGCATGAGCGCGATGAAGGCTAGACCACCTGGGCGAAGAACGCGCACGAGTTCTTTGGTAGCCCGCGTTCGATCAACTGCATCCGGGAGGTGGTAGAAGGGTCCCAGGCTGAGCACAGCATCGAGCGACTCGTCGGCCCACGCGCTCAGGTCACACGCATCGGCTTCGACGATTGCTTCGACCTGATGGGCGACGCCGGCCTCAGCAATCCTGGCACGCGCGATTTCCAGCAACTCCGGTGAAAGGTCGGCCAGCACGACCTGGTAGCCGCGTTCGGCCAACCAGATCGTGTAACGACCCGGCCCACCGCCGATGTCGAGGATTAGCCCTGCGGGAGGAAGGTAGATGGACAGCACGTGGCACGTGATGGCAAACTCGATGGCGCCATCATCTGGACTCGTGAGCCGGAGCCACTCGCGCTCTCCAAAGTGAGCATAGTAGGCGCGAACACTTTCTTTGCCCATAGCGGCCGTCAGCATAAACCCTCCAGATGAGCCGCATCTCCAACTCGTGTGATGGTGAAAAGTCCCGACGCCGCATCATATATCAGCGAGTTGATACTGCACACACGGGCCGGGCATCACCATTGTACTGGAGTTTGAGGTTTGGGGCAAAACGCCTGACGGGGTCCAGGGTATCTGCTCACCGGACCGCCAGGTTTGGAGGCGACTTTCAGCAAACGGCACATCTGGACCGCAACAAGGCTACAACCTTCCCAGACCTGACTTGCATGGTGGCCAAGCCGGGTGTATAAATGGCCTTGTCCAAAGAAAACTCGCTGGTCGGGTCCCCCAAGGAATGGAGAGGAGAAGGAGAGTGAAAACGAGAATACTGGTAGCAGTGATGGTTCTGGCCATCTTTGCTGTGCCTCCCAGCGGCGCTTCCGCATCGGATGGCGAACTCGTCGAGAACGGCGACTTTGAAATAGCAGGCGATCCTTTAACAACGCAGGGGCCTTCCGCCTGGACTCGGAGTCTAGCGGCGTAATCTACGTGGACGTTGGCGCGACCGGCGCCAACGACGGCACCTCCTGGGCGGACGCCTACACCCATCTGCAAGATGCCCTGGCCGCGGCCGCGGCCGGCAGCGAAATCTGGGTGGCTAAAGGTGTCTACAAGCCGACCGATACCTTCAAACTCGAGAGCGGCGTGGCCCTGTACGGCGGCTTTGCAGGGGCAGAGGCCAGCCGCGACCAGCGCAATTGGATGAGCAACGTCACCGTCCTCAGCGGCGACATCCACGACGACGACATAACCGACGCCAACGGCGTGATCACCAATACGGGCGGGATCGTGTGGCCAAATGCCTGCCGCGTGGTCACCGCCAGCAATGGAGTGAGCGAGACCGCCGTGCTGGACGGCTTTACCATCACCGGGGGCGACGGCACGTGTGGGTATGGTGGTTACTCTGGTGGCGGCGGGATGCACAACGACAACAGCAGCCCTACCGTGCGCAACGTCACCTTCAGTGGAAACAGGGCTCGTTATGGCGGCGGGATGCACAACGACAACAGCAACCCGACCCTGGTCAACGTCACCTTCAGCGGCAACGTGGGTGGTAGTTACCCTCCACCAC
>Ga0307376_10000456_pt1 | contig 50639 bp, 55 predicted proteins | sample TR2MG_FD_202536 | JGI IMG/M metagenome (GOLD analysis project Ga0307376, IMG submission 202536) | Soil microbial communities from Risofladan, Vaasa, Finland - TR-2 | ecosystem: Environmental > Terrestrial > Soil > Coastal area > Acid sulfate soil | place: Finland: Risofladan, Vaasa | collected...
TGCGTAAAGTAGCCATCCCGAAATCATACCAGTTTCCGCAGCAGTATCAATCTGCTGAAACCCGCATTCAGTAAGGCGTTCAGGCAATTCCATGACCATTTTTACCCACACTCTCACGCGAAGAGCCGTATTTCTTAACAGTTGCCCCAGAATCCAATTCCTTGTCGGCAAAGATGCGCTTGAGGTGCTGGTTGACGGCTGGAACAGTCACATCGTAGAGGGTCGCCATCATCTTCTGGGTCAGCCAGAGATTTTCGTCCTCATAGCGCATTTCCACGCTGGATTCCGACGAGCCACTGGCGGCCACAAAGGTCAAGTATTCCGCCGCCGATGAACGGACAAAGGAAGCTTCAGGCTTCTTCGCCATGCGCAGCTCCCTTGTTCTTGCTCGGCGAGGCATTCTTCCGGCCTTTTTCAAGCTGTTTCACCGGCTTGGCAATCGCGGCCTCAAAATCCTTCTCCACTCGCGAAGGCAAGTTGCGCATCTGCTGCTGGTATCGCGCATACGCCTCCTGCGCTTTGGTCAATGCCGCTTCGGCGGAAACCTTGCCCGCATGAGTCAAAATATCCTTGCGCGTCATGCGCAGAAAGTTGTCCAGTTCCGCAGACCAATCCCGCATCGTCATTGCCTGCTGCGCGCGAGCCTGCAACTCGGCCACTTCGATGTAGGCCGTGACGATACGGTTGAGCGTCTCCATCTCCTCGGCGTTGAGGTAATTCTTGGCAATGCCCACGTCCACCTTGCGCACCAGTGCGCCCTTACTGGCCCCGGTCCAACTTGTCAGCCCCATGTTCGCCGCTTGCGCGTCAGCGCGCAGCGCGATCAGTTCGGCGGCGGTGTGCCCGTGCGCCGCCCAGTGCATCTTGTTTTGCACCGTGGCAAAAAACTGCTGCGAGGTTTCCGTATTCGAGTCGTAATCAATACTGGTGGCGTAAATTTCCAGCACCTTGCGCCAGAACTCTTTTTCCGAAGAACGGATGTCGCGGATGCGCGCCAGCAGTTCTTCGAAATAGCCGCTGTCCTGCCCGCCCTTGAAGCGTTCGTCGTCCAGCAAAAATCCTTTTTCCAGATAGCCGCGCAACTGTTCCGTGGCCCAGCGGCGGAACTGCGTGCCCCGATGCGACTTCACCCGGTAGCCAATCGCCAGCACCATGTCCAGGTTGTAATGCTTCAGGCTGCGACTGACCTGCCGTCCGCGCTCCTGCCGAACTTGTAAGTACGGCTTACAAGTTGCCTCTTCACGTAATTCCCCGGATTCGTAAATGGCACGGATATGCTGGGTAACATTCTGTGGCGTGCTTTGATACAGGTCAGCCAGTTGCTGTTGGGTCAGCCACAAACCGCCCTCCTGAAAGCGCACCTGGATGTACGTTCGGGCATCCTCGGTCTGATACAGCAAAAACTCGCCCTGGCTCATGGCTTCCCCTCGTCATAACCAGCGACTTGCCCGCTTGTGGGCTCAGTCGAATGGCTAGGAGTTTCATCAAACAACCCGCCCTGTGCCGCATCCACTGAGCCATGCTTACCTCGAACTGCCCCCTCTCCCGCAACCTCTTTCCCCCTCTCCCCCCGGGAGAGGGTTGGGGTGAGGGTGTCATTTTTAGAGGGAGCCGCCTTCGGCAAATTCTCCACATTCAAACTGTAATCGTCATGCCCCCACTCGCAGCGCGAAAGCACCTGCTTGGGGATTTTCTTCACGGTCAGATTCGGATACTCGCCCCGTCCACGGAAAGCGGTGCACAACACCAGCAGACTTCTTGGTTCCCCTCGCCCGCTTGCGGGAGAGGGGTCAGGGGAGAGGGCGACCGCATCGGAAAGCTGCTGCAACTGTTCATGGTTCAGGTTGGCCGTGGTGACGTAGATAAAATCCCGCTCGGTGGAATATCCGTGCATCCAGTAATGCACGTCGGAAGGCGCGTAGGTAAAACCTTCCAGCTTGCACAAGGCTTGCGCCAGCATTTCCGCGTTGTATTCCTTGTTAATGACCCACTGCCCGTATGCATCCTGCTGCAACAGGCTGGGCGCGAGCGAGTAGTAACGGAAACCGCCGCCCCCTTGCCAGTTCACCGCGCGGCTGATGCCGCCTTGGTCTTCGCCATCAATCACCTTTTGCAGGCGCGGAATGATGTGGGTGTGACAGTGCTCGCCCAGCTCGATCATGATCCAGCGGCGACCCATCTTGTGCGCGACCGCGCCGGTGGTGCCGGAACCGGCGAAGGAGTCGAGGACGAGGTCGCCGGGGTTTGTGGCAATTTCCAAAACTCTTTTTAGAAGACGCTCGGGTTTGGGTGTATCAAAAGCGTCAGTCTTGCCAAATAAAGCATGAATTTCTTTTTTTGATTCGTCTGTATGTCCTACCTCCTCGTGCGGCCACCACGTCCACGGCACCAATCCCTCAATCTCGGAAAAATAGCGGATTAGTCCAGGCGCTGAGTCGCCTTTTTTACCAAAGAAAACTTTGCCATCAGCGACAAGATCAAGAAACTTAGCTTCAAGCACCGACCAATGACGACCTTCAGGTGGGTAGATGATTTTTCCGCTTGGGGTTGTGACCGGATACTGTTGATTCGGGCGTAGCTCTGCGCCTGACATCGGAACGAGACGCCAAGGCCCTCGGGGGTCGTTATTGGGATTTCTATACGCGGAGCGTGTCTTAGCATCCGGTTCAATTCGGTTTCTTACCACTTTGAACCGCTCTGCATCTATGGCGTAGCAAATAACGTAATCGTGAACGTCCCCGATTGCAGAGTTGTTGTCACGCGAATATCGCTTCTGCCAAACGTTTTGTGCGACAAATGACTTTCGACCGAAAACCTCATCAAGAAGAACCCTCAAATAAGGCATTTCTCGATCATCAATCGTGATCCACAGCGAACCATCTTTAGCCAGCAAGCGCCGAATAATCTCCAGCCGGTCGCGCATCAGCGACAGCCAGATCGAATGCTCCACCCCGTCGTCGTAATGCGTGAACGCGCTGCCGGTGTTGTACGGCGGATCAATGAACACACACTTCACCTTCCCCGCAAACTCCGTCTCCAGCGCCTTCAACGCCAGCAGGTTGTCGCCGAAGATCAAACGATTGTCGAAAATGTCGTTCTCCGTCACCCGATGCTTCGCGTGGTAACTCTTCGCCGGGTCTTCCAGCAAAATGCGCGGCTCCAGCTTAGGCCGCGCATCCTTGCCGATCCAGGTGAGTTCGAGTTTTTGTTTCTTCTGCATTACGTTCTTTCAATCATGAACCAAGGCGCACCCTGGCTTGAACCTGCTGACGGACACGCGCCTGTATTTGGGCAAACAGACGCGCCTCCAGATTTTCACGGTCGCTTACCGAAACCACCAAGGCGTAGCTTTCCTCGTCCAGACAAATTGCGCGCCCCCAGTCTTTGTCCTGCCGCGTCACTACCACAAACCATTTCTGCTTGGGTGAAAGCAGCTTCAATGTCCAGATGGAAGACTGCACAGTGCCCCGCTCCCGCTCTTGGGAAGTGATGGTGCGATTGGGGGATGAGGAGTCGCTGATTGTTTCCTCTTCTTTTTTCAATTCCTGATTGAAGTGGCGCTGCACTTCATCAAGCGAGCTGCCCTTGACCAAACGAAAACTGATTTTCGTTCCCATGTATTCCATGCGCGTGGTTTTGACGGGCGGGCAATAAGCCAGTGTTACCCTGATTTGCCGTGTGGCGCGGTTGCTGCGCAGGAACTCATCCGGTAACGGCAGTTCGTAAAACTGGTGGCTATCGTTTTCGATGGCAGATTCGGTCAGGAGCACGACCTTGTCGTCAGTAGAGCGGAACAACGTATCGGCATTCACCTTGCCGTAGCCGACAACCTCGCGCATGTGCTCTTGCATCTGCCCGGGAAAAACATCAGCGCAAGCAGGCGGGACATCGGCATGATTAACCAGCAATGCCCGCAACAGGTTTGCCGACGCACGAGGATAGGCGTTGAGCAAACGTCCTGCCAAGTGAGTGACATAGGGCGCAGAAAAGCTCGTGCCTGAAATATCCTTGAGCAAGGTTGTGCCGATGAAATCATGGTTCGGGGCTAGAACGCCAAGTCGATGAGTAACTGGTTTTATTTTGTGGCGCATCGGTGCCGCCAGGTTACCTCCATGCGCAACCAGGTCGGGTTTGAATGCCCCCTTGATAGACGGCCCATGGCGAGTAAATGGGGCAGGCTGATCCTCCGATGCGGGGCTTAATGCAACGACTTCCTTGTCTCCATATCTCTGTTCGTCCGCACTGGCGGTGTGGTTTGCCAACGCACCGATGGTCAGCACATTCAACGCGGGAGCCGGGTCGATGATGGCCGACTCGGGCGCTAACAGGTATTCGGGATACTCGGCGCGCCAATCCGACTTGGGCAATGTTTCAGTGCCGCGAAAGTTACCCGCCGATACGACGAACAGGATGTCATATTCCCGCGCCAGCCTGTCGAGCGTATAGGCTATGCCCCGAATATGGCGGCCATCGTAGGGTACGTTCTCGTTGCCAAGGGAGAGGTTAAAAATTCGGCAACCCAACTCTCCCGCAAAATATTCGACAGCCTTTTCGATGGTCTGCTCGATGGTTTTCTCATCGAACACCACTTCGTCCGTACCGGCGGCTTTGGTCATTATCTTGCCGCTGCACAATATAAGTTCAGGCTTCCATTGGTTTGCGGCAAGACATTCCTCGATGTTCCCGTACAAGACAATCCCGGCGACCGCAGTGCCATGCCCGGTCTCATCTTCGACTCCCTGCCCCTTAATGTAGCTTGCTGCCTCGCCGAATGCCGCGCGAAGCAAGGGATGGTTGCTATTGATGCCGCTGTCGAGAATGCAGACTCTTGCAGCGCCCGCTGGGGGCGCGCTAATCCCGGCAATGTCTGCGGTCACCGGAACATCCATTTGCTGGTAGGTAATTCCCGTTCGGGGTGGCAAATCAACCAGGCGAACGTCCCTATGCTCCAGTAAATGCCCGGCTTGCTCTTTTGTTAATTTGAGCCGGTACAGCAGAAGACTGTCCCGGTTGATCCGATCAATCTGTTGAATGTCCTGCGCTTTGAGCCATGCTTCAAACCGTTGCACAGTCGCAATCCGTTCCGGGCTATGCACGCCACCTAGCGGCCATAACTCGACATCCAGTTTGAATGCGTCCAGATATGGAAGGCCGAAATGTTTGACCGCCCAGCTCTCCCTGTCTTCGCGACTCCAATTGCCGATACCATCAAGGGCAAGCAATAAATTTTGATAGGTGAGGTCTTGGCCTTCAGGTAGCCCCAGCCTGGCAAGGTGATCTGCGAATTCGGCCAAGCCTTGTTCTGAAGCGAAGACAATGCAAACCGTTTTGTCTTCCTGACTTATAAATTCGACACCATGCTTGCCGAGCTTACTGAGATCAAGACTGCCAGAATAACTTAGTTTGAGAACAAGGTTCCCGTCTTCCGTCCCCGGCTGCGCTTTAGCCGCTTGGGCAGCAGCCTTTAATGCCGTGCCTAAAAATTGTCCATGAGCTGCCGGATCAGAACGGAAAACCCTGCCAAAACCACTTGGCTTTTTTGTGCGCCGATCATTGATTAGCGGCTCTTTCTCGATGCGAATATGCTCATAGACACCAGCCATGTGTTCTCCCAAACTTGATTAACGACCAGACCACATTTCTCTTTCTTTTGCTTGAGACAGGTCTTTTATGGCTAGAAACTCCTGATTGCGCAAGATCATGTGTTTTATGGCGCGACGGACAATCCGTTCAATGTCCGCAGGACTCAGTCCTTTGAACATCTTCGCCAATGCTGGCGCATCTGTTTCAAATTGGCGTCGCACCCCTCGCAGTTTCAATTGGATAATCTGGGGAAGCAGTTCGGCGGTGGGTAATGGAAATTCGAGGGTGTCATCGAACCGCCGCCATACAGCGCTGTCCAGTATCTGCTCGTGATTGGTAGCGGCGATAAGAAGGCTCTTCCCGCGATAGGCATCCATCATTTGCAACACTGCATTGACCACGCGCCGCAACTCGCCGTGCTCATTATTATCGGCGCGCTCCTTACCCAATGCATCAAACTCGTCAAACAGGGCGACGACTGTATTCTGTTCGATAAAGTCGAAGACCTTGCGCAAGTTGGCCGCAGTCTCGCCAAGGTAGGACGATACCAAGGTGTCGATCCGGACAATGGCAAGGGGCAAATCCAATTCATACGCGATGATCTCGGCTGCCATGGTCTTGCCACATCCGGGTGGGCCGAAGAACAGCACTTTAGATGAAGGTTGCAATCCGTAAGTCCGCAGAATATCTGCGCGGCGATGCTCTTCTAGCACATCCTCGATGGATGCAAGCGCCACCTTGGAAAGTACAAGTTCTTCAAGAGAGCGTTGTGATTGCCGTATGTCCAGCAATGGCAATCCCCGCTCCTTGTCTGTAGGGACGTTGGGCAACAGGCGAGAGAGAGTACTTGAGGCGATGGGCTTGGATTCTCCGTAAAGAATCTGCTCCAAATCGTTAGCCAGCAAGTGATGCTGTTTCTGGCGCTCCTCATCAATGATTGATTTCGAAGCCTCCTTGAAAGCCGCAATGTCGCCGCCACTACCGGCCCGAATTAGTTGTCGTAGCACTTTGGCGCTTGCCATGATGTTCTCCTTGAATTACGCAATTCTACAATACCGAAAGGCTCATTTTCTGAGCCTCATGACCGCTCAGACTTGCAAGTCACTACCATCTTCAAGCGCAGGAAATTCCAACCCCTCAATCTCCTGCAACGACTTGCCCGCAATACCCTGCAAATCGCCATACATCCCCACCGTTGCGCCCATCACGCGCTCGATCTGCTCTTCGCGTTTTGCCCATTGCTTCATGATCACTTTTCTTTCCTTGTCGAGGTCTTCCTGCATGGTGGAGAACGCTTCGACAATGGCTTCCACGCGCTGACGGAAGCGCGGGCCGGTGAGGTATTGGTAAACCATTTCCGTTTTGGTTTGCTGGCCTTCGGAAGCCTGCCTTGCCGTGGCAAGTTCCAGCAACGACTGGCGCAAGATAAACGCCACCGGCAATGCGGCACGGGGGTGCGTTACCCAGACGCCCTCAACCATTTCGAAGGTTTCAACGCCTTTCGGCAATATCTGGCTCACGATTACGGCGATTTCCGCTTTGGCGGTGCGCTGATCTTCGCGCAGCTTAGATAGCCATGCATCACTCCAGTTTTTGGTGCGCTTGGATTCCCACAAAATGGTACCGCCGGACTGGCCACCCGAGCCGACAACGCGGTGCAGCACGTCGCCGCCGAATTCCCCCTTGGCGACAGGCTCAATGGCATCAAACGGGAATTTGGTACGCAGCAGGTTTTCCAGCTCCAGCTCCTGCACTTCGCCCTGTAACTGTTGCGAACCTTGTTCGGCTCGGCGTTTGAGGTCTTCGATCTGTTTTTGCATCGCGGCAATGGTCTGTTCTTTCTCCATTACCTTGAGCTTCTGTTCTTCCTCGGCTTCTTTTTTGGCTTGCTGGCGTGTGGCGGCCAATCCCTCCTGCACACGCTTTTCAACGGTGAGTTCCAGTTCGCGTTTGGCGTCATCCAGTTCGCGCTGTTTCTTGATGAGTTCGGCCTGGGCCTTTTGTGCTTCGGCCAGTTTCCCATTGTTCTGTTGCAGCACTTCTTGCAGGTCGGCCAGCTCTCGTGCCTTGTTCTCCAGTTCAACGGCACTGGCTTGCTTGGCCTTCCTGGATTCTTCAGCAATGATACGGCTGCGCTCTGCCTTGAGCTGATCGGCAACCTGGTTGGCTACCTGCTCTTCCTGCTTGCGTTTGTCTTCGGCGAGCTGCTTTTCCTTTTCGCGCATGGCCTGCTCGCGTTTGGCGATGTCATGGTCCTTCTGTGCCAGTTGTTGTTCGAACTGCGCGCGCGTAGCTGCAATCAATGGCGCAGCCAGCGATTCGGTGAGTTTGATCTCGGTCTTGCAACTCGGGCAGATGATGGTTGGTTCAGTCATGTTTTTTCCTTTTCGTCACATTTCTTCCACGCTGTTGCCCGCCCCGGCGGCATGACCACCAATACTTACGACGATACAACCATTACCGATTGTATCTGCCGAATAGACTCAACAGTTGAGCCTGTGCATGAGGTTTTTAATCAAGCGGCCAATGCAGGGAGCATAACTGCTCTGTCCGTGCGTTACGGTTAAACTTATCCCCAATCTGCGCAGGTAGGGTCGCAGACAAAATATTTGGCCCAGTAATCGGTTTTTCTACCTGCGACTGCAATTCCAGATGGGTTGAGTGTATCGGGCGATCAATTGTACCGAACAAGGGCGGTATCACCATCTGCCACCTCAATGCCATCCCGGAATCGGGTCCGTAGAAAATATTTTCATATACTCTTGAAATCGGGAACGTTGCCCCAATTAAATACGGGTCAAAGACTGGAGAGACTTATGGAACAACAGGAAAACACCCAGAAAATCGAGCAGCAGCAAGCGTCCGCAAGTACCGAACCCGTTACGGGAAATGCACCGGAAGTCATGCCCAGCCTGGAGGACATGCTCCAGAAAGCCGAACGCAAGGCGCAGGAACATTACGATGCATGGATGTATGCGAAGGCCGAAGGTGAAAATATCCGCCGCCGCGCAGCGGAAGATGTGAGCAAAGCACAAAAATTTGCCGTAGAACACTTTTCCAGCGAAATACTGGCGGTGAAAGATAGCCTGGAAGCCGGTTTGGCAGTGGAAATCGCCACGGTTGAAAGCTTCAAGAGCGGTATGGAGTTGACCTTGAAACAGCTCGCCAGTGTGTTTGAGAAGTTTAATATCATCGAAGTCAATCCACTCGGCGAGAAACTGGATCCGCACAAACATCAGGCCATCAGCGTAGTGGATAGCGATCAGCCTGCCAACACCGTGGTTAGCGTGATGCAGAAGGGCTATACGCTGAACGAGCGGGTGCTGCGCCCGGCCCTGGTGCTGGTGGCAAAGGGCAAGGAATGACCGGTACTTGAAATTACGAATACCCGCCCCACTTTGAGGCGGAAACGGATTTACGGATTCAACCAAATTATTATGAAAGGAAGCATCATGGGAAAAATTATCGGCATTGACCTGGGCACAACCAATTCCTGCGTGTCCGTTATGGAAAACGGCAAGGCTAAGGTGATCGAGAACGCCGAAGGTACACGCACCACACCTAGCATCATTGCCTACATGGAAGACGGCGAAGTGCTGGTCGGTGCGCCCGCCAAGCGCCAGGCCGTAACCAACCCGAAGAACACGCTGTATGGCGTGAAGCGTCTGATCGGCCGCCGCTTCGATGAGCCAATGGTACAGAAGGACATCGCGATGGTGCCTTACAGCATCGTCAAGGCCAAGAACGGCGACGCTTGGGTGAAGGCGCGTGATAAGGAAATCTCCGCGCCGGAAGTCTCCGCGCAGGTGCTGATGAAGATGAAGAAAACCGCCGAGGATTATCTTGGTGAACCCGTGACCGAGGCGGTCATCACCGTGCCCGCCTACTTTAACGATAGTCAGCGCCAGGCCACCAAGGATGCCGGGCGCATTGCCGGCCTGGAAGTAAAGCGCATCATCAACGAGCCGACCGCAGCCGCACTGGCGTTTGGACTGGACAAACAGGAAGGCGACCGCAAAATCGCGGTATATGACCTGGGCGGCGGCACCTTTGATATTTCCATCATCGACATCGCCGAAATCGAAGGCGAGCACCAGTTCGAAGTACTATCCACCAACGGCGACACCTTCCTCGGTGGCGAAGACTTTGACATGCGCGTAATCGAATTCCTGGTCGATGAATTCAAGAAGGAGAGCGGCATCGACCTGAAGAAGGACATGCTGGCATTGCAACGCCTGAAAGATGCGGCGGAAAAGGCCAAGATCGAATTGTCCTCCGCGCAACAGACCGAGGTGAATCTGCCTTACATCACGGCAGATGCGAGCGGTCCGAAACACCTGGCAGTGAAGATCACCCGTGCCAAGCTGGAAAGTCTGGTGGAAGAACTGGTCGCGCGTACCATCGAGCCGTGCAAGATCGCGATGAAGGATGCCGGTGTGTCCACCTCCGATATCTCCGATGTGATTCTGGTCGGTGGCCAGACCCGCATGCCAATGGTGCAGGAAAAAGTGAAGGCATTCTTCGGCAAGGAAGCGCGCAAGGACGTTAATCCGGATGAAGCGGTGGCGGTTGGTGCTGCGATTCAGGGCGGTGTATTGCAGGGCGAAGTGAAGGATGTGCTGCTGCTCGACGTGACCCCGCTGTCGCTGGGTATCGAAACCATGGGCGGCGTGATGACCAAGCTGATCAAGAAAAACACCACGATTCCGACTAAAGCCTCGCAGGTGTTCTCCACCGCCGACGATAACCAGAACGCGGTGACTATTCATGTGTTGCAAGGTGAGCGGGAAATATCTTCCGGCAACAAGAGTCTCGGCCAGTTCAACCTGTCCGACATCCCGCCCGCACCACGCGGCATGCCGCAGATCGAAGTGACTTTCGATATCGACGCGAATGGCATCCTGCACGTATCGGCAAAGGACAAGGCGACCGGCAAGGAGAACAAGATCAAGATTCAGGCCAGCTCCGGCTTGAGCGAAGAAGAAATCAAGCGCATGGTGAACGATGCCGAAGCGCATGCCGAAGACGACCGCAGGGCGCTGGAACTGGTGACTTCGCGCAACCAACTGGACGCGCTGATCCACTCCACGCAGAAATCGCTGAAGGAATACGGCGAGCAGTTGTCTGCGGATGAAAAGTCCGCCGTCGAGGCCGCGCTGAAGGAAGCCGAGGAAGTGGTTAAAGGCGACGACAAGACCGCCATCGACGCCAAGACCGAAGCACTGGCGACTGCCGCACAAAAGCTCGGCGAGAAAATGTATGCCGCCGAGCAGGCCAAGACGCAAACAGGCGAAACGGGAGGAGCACATGCAGAACCTGCCAAGGATGAAGGCGACGTGGTGGATGCGGAGTTCACGGAAGTAAAAGACAAGGAATAATATTTCCGGTGAGTAGAGAGTGGGTAGCGGGGGAACTACCTTCTCCCGCTTTCTGCTCTGCATTTCCTGCTCTCCACCTCCTACTACCGCTTTCCACTCCCCATAGAACAAAATGGCTAAAAAAGACTACTACGAAGTCCTCGGCGTTAACCGTGATGCGTCCGACGAAGAAATCAAAAAGGCTTATCGCAAACTGGCGATGAAGCACCACCCCGACCGCAACCCGGACAAACCGAAAGCGGAGGAACATTTCAAGGAAGCCAAGGAAGCCTACGAAACGCTTGCAGACGGGCAGAAACGCGCGGCCTACGACCAATATGGACACGCTGCGTTTGAGGCGGGTGGCATGGGCGGCGGCAGTCCGTTCGGTGCGGGCGGCGCGGCGGGTTTCGACTTTTCCGACATCTTCGGTGACATTTTCGGCGGCTCGCGCGGTGGCAACGGACGCAGCAATGTGCAGCGCGGCGCCGACCTGCGCTACAACATGGAAATCACGCTGGAGCAGGCCGCGCGGGGCACCGAAACACAGATTCGCGTTCCCACTATGGCGGAATGCGAAACCTGCCACGGCTCGGGCGCGAAGCCCGGCACCAGCCCGACCACTTGTACCACTTGCAGCGGGCACGGACAGGTACGCATGCAGCAGGGTTTCTTCTCGATTCAGCAAACCTGCCCACGCTGCCACGGCAGCGGCAAAATGGTTGCGTCGCCGTGCAATGATTGCAGTGGCAGCGGGCGCATCAAGCAACACAAGACACTATCGGTAAAAATCCCGGCTGGTGTCGACAACGACGACCGTATCCGTCTGTCCGGCGAAGGAGAGCATGGCGTGAACGGCGGGCCACCCGGCGATCTGTATGTGGTGATTCACACCAAACCGCACGCGGTATTTCAGCGCGACCACAACGATTTGCATTGCGAAATGCCGATCAGCTTTACCATTGCGGCACTGGGCGGCGAAATTGAAATCCCCACGCTGGACGGTGTGGCGCGTATCAAGATTCCGGCCGAAACACAGAGCGGCAAGCAGTTCCGCCTGCGCGGCAAGGGCATCAAGGGTGTGCGCAGTTCGAGTCACGGCGACTTGCATTGCCACGTCATCGTGGAAACCCCGGTAAAGCTGACCGAACGGCAAAAGGAACTGCTGCGTGAATTCGAAACAATTAATGCAGCCGATAGCGAACGGCACAACCCGCGCGCCAAATCATGGATGGATAAAGTGAAAGATTTTTTCGGGCAGTAGGGCGAAAAATTCTTACTTGAAGAAGATTGGAAACTGCGCCAAACGAGCTTACTATCCGTCTTGAAGGCCGAATGCCGCAATGGTAAGAAATTACCGTTTACACAAGGTTCGGGATGCACTCCTTACCCGATTACGTTAAAGGATTCCCCGATGAAGATGCAAAACAGACGCTCTACTTTCTTGCTAACACCCCTCGCCTTGATGGGTCTCCTTGCAATTTCTGCGTGCGGCAAGTCCGTGGAATCCAAGTGCCGTGAAATGACGGGGGTAGGATCAGCAAAAATTGAGTTTGGGTCCGCAGAGGAAATGGTCATGAATGGGTGCATAAAGACGGGCAACCAGGTTCCGGATGCATTCAACCGGGATTATGAGGCATGGAAAACCGAGCAAGACAAAATAAAAAAGTAACCCGCCACTGGCGTTTTATCTTTTTTAGCCGGATGCTTGACACCTGCAAGATGCATCCGCATCAGGCTACCGCCGCAAGATAAACCCCGCATAGCGCGATGCCCGCTCCGGCAAAACGCACGGCACGCTCACGCACCAGCCACTGCATGCCCAAACCGAATGTGATACCAATAGCATGCAATAGCGATGTCGCCAGCATGAATCCCAGCGCATAGGTGATGCCAGAAGACAGTGCCGGCATCTCGGCACCGTGTGCATGGCCGTGCCACAATGCAAACAGCCCGATCAGGCTGCCGGCCAGCGCCAGTGGTAAGCGCACCGACGCGGCAATCAATACGCCCAGCAACAACACCGACAGCACGATGCCCTGCTCAACGAAGGGCAGGCTGATGCCCAGCATCGGTAAAGCGCCGCCCAGTGCCATTACACCGACAAAGGTGAGCGGCATTACCCAAACGAAACGTCCACCCGTCTGCACCGCCCATAATCCGACAGCCAGCATTGCGCAGACATGATCCAGACCATTAATTGGATGTGCTAGTCCATGCATAAAACCACCGGCTTCGTCAATACTGCCATGGGCGTGTGCAAAAGATGGCAGCAACATTCCTGCTGCTGCAAATAACAGAAATATTATTGAAGCTGATTTACTCATCGCACCAATCTCCTTCAAATAATCCCGGATTGTATTTTGTGGCGTACATAAAAAATATTCAGACTCTGCGCGCGCGCCCGCTGCATAATCTGTTCGGCAAGCTCATCATCCAGAATGAATTCAACCTTTACCGCCAATTCTCCGGCCAGTTCGAAAAACGTATCCTCCTGCAGCCTGCCGTGTCGGCCAAAACCAGCCATCGCACGGAATGCCGAGCCGCCGGGGATACCGAGCGTCCTGGCCTCTTGCAACAGCCATTCATACAACGGCATGCCGGCGTGGTGTTGTTTTTCACTGACGTAGAAAACTAACGAGTTCATCATGGTGCTCCTTGTAGCCATCTGAAGGTTTGAATTCCAAACACCGTCATCAGCAGCGAACCGCCGAGATGCGCCGTAATGATGCCCGCTCCCCATGCATATTGCCCGCGCAACAACAGTGTGACAGTCTCCGCCGAAAAGGTGGAAAAAGTGGTCAACCCGCCGAGAAAACCGGTAATGATGAGCAGCCGCCATTCCGGCGACAGCCCCGGATGCTGAATGAAAAATGCAATGGTCAAACCGATCAGATAACCACCGACCAGGTTGGCCGCAAGTGTGCCGAGCGGCAATTCCGGCAACACCGGATTGAACCACAGCCCGAAACCCCAGCGCAGCCATGCACCGCACGCTGCGCCAATTCCCACCGCAAGAAAAGCATGAAGTGTCATGATAAGTTGACCCGTAAAGATGGGCGCATTCTATCCCAGCACCCGCACCGGCGCGAAGCCGCCGCCCGGTGTGCGAAAGTTGGTAGTCTGGCCCTGGTAGAGACGCGCCGCGACCAATTGCACCTGCCCGGCATAGACATAGCAGCGCACGTCAAACTTGAGTAAAGCCACTGCTGCGCCATTCACACACATGCTGCGTTTGCCTGGTGCAGCCAGTTGCTGCGCAACATAATTACCCTGCAAAATTTCACCGAACACACGGTGTGTAAGATTTGCGCCGCGATATGCCCCCTTGCTACCGTAACCCTTACTGGGCTTGAAAAACCATTGTTTGCGTTCTGCCCACAGCATGGCTTCCATATCCGGTTTCACCACAACAGTGCGTGGAATGCCCATTCGCAAGGTGGCAATATCGATTTCACTTACACCGAGTGCGCGCAACTTTTCAGCGTCAGTCAATCGCGCCAGATTACGTTTATCTGCATAGTGTGCATAGTGCGCGGGATTGGGTGTTACGACCACACTGTCATCCAGATACGCCTGCCGCAATGCGGCATGCTGCTGCAAAGAAAAATCTGTCAGGCGGTTGTATACCAGATCGACTTTATGCCCATCAAGATACAGGCCATTATTGCGCGCCTGCAAGGCCGAGGGGTCGGCAATATATGCGCGGATGCCGGCACGTTCGAACATGCGCTGCGCCAACAGAAACTCGGGGTAGAGGTGTTGCGCCTCCGGCTGCTCGTCCACGATAGCAACGCTATGGAGCGGCGTATCACCGCGTGCCAGCCGCCATTCGTTGCGGAACATCGCAAGGAAAACCTGCTCGGGGTTGGTTTGCGCCACCGCCCTGCCCGGCCATCCGGCATCGCGCTGACTGTCGAGCAGCAGCGCATTGAGAAACGCCCCGCCCGCATTACTGTTGATTTCGATCAGATGCACGCCCCGCTGGTTGAGGTGGAAGTCGTAACCGAAGAACACACCTTTGGTGGAACGCCGCTCCCACTCCCCACACCCGACTCCCCACTCCCTGTTTTGCACCACGCGCTCCACCGCATCAATCACCGCATGCATCTGCTGCAACTGCACAGCACTGATGAACACCGCCGCATTGGCAAACAAATATGGGCAATGTTCCGCCACCAGGTTGTGCCACACATCGCCCTGCGCCTGCAGCGCATGTTGCAGCGCGGCATGATCCAGCAACGCTGAATGGCAATCACCATTCAGTGCTTCAGCAGACTGCACAGAGTTTGCCGTGAAATTCATCAGAAAAATTCTTACCTGTGTGACATATCACCGGCCAACCGATCCAATGTGCTTTCATTCCGATACCCCGGGATTTCAGATGGGTACATTTTGCCATGCTTAACCGCTTTTCTTTACACACAAACAGGAATTTTCATATCTGCCAGCAGTAATAGGGTAGCCACACTCAAGCCATCATATAAGGGTTAACAGCTAACGGCTGGCGCCCATATCAGTAAACACCGCATCCACAATATCAGTATCCGTCAGGGTATGCTGTACGGTTGGTTTTCTCGTCATCAGGCTGAATAGCCTGGCGATGCCTGCCAACTTGTTCCGAATTAGCCGTTCTTCGGTCGGGCAGTCTATGCCGAAATCAATAATGCTTATGGTGTTCGTCCCCATCCACATCCAGTGGCCAGAGCTGGTGCGCATCAAGCAATAAACGATAGCGCGCTTCATTGGCATCCAGTCTTACCAGATTTTCCGCCAGTGAGGATTCAAGTGCCAGACGTTGTGCGGTGAGGCTGTCAGACAGGCTATTTTCTCCCAGCGCATAAGCTTTGGCGACCAATTCTGCGTTGCTGCGGACAGCTTGCGCGGCGGATCGCGCCTGTTCCCATGTGGCATAACCTTGTACGGCTTGCATGTGGGCAGCATAGATGTCGCCTTCCAGACGATGTTTAACGTAGGTTTCCTGATCGGCCGCGATGACGGCTTGTTGCGCGACGCTGTCAGCGGTTGCGCTGCGTTGACCGAAAGAGAGTGGCACACTGACATAAACACCGGTTACTTTCTCATTACCGCCTGTCTCACTGGAGTAGCGTATGCCGATGGTCGGATCCGGCAACAGATCGGCACGGCTACGTTGCGCCAACAGCTGCTGAATCTGAGTTTGTTTTTGCGCCATGCCCAACTCGTGGTTATGCTCCAACACACGCATTTGCCAGTATGCAAGATCGTTTTCGATTGGCTGCGGCGTATTGGCGGGCGGCGCATCAGGCAGACGGATAGACGGGAACTGGCGTATCAGTTCGTTGGCTGCGAGTTGTGCACGTAATGCTGCCTGATGTTGTGCAACGCTGGCTTGCGCAACAGCAGCCTGTGCCTGGTTCATCTCCAGACGCGGTGCATCGCCCGCCTTTACACGCTTTTCCGTCATCTGCGTCTGCTGAGTGAGGATGGCGACCTGTTGTTGCCACAGTTTCGCCTGGGCCTGTTCACGCTGCCAGCCGAACCACTGGCGCAACAGCAAGCGACCCGCTTCGTGGCGTGCGTCCCCCAGTGCGTATTCGGCGTGGGCGACGCTGGCGATTCCGATATCCTGATCAATACCGACCTTGCTAAACAAACGCACGGGGCGTTCCAGCGCGACATCCCATTCTTTGAAGCGCTGTCCAGTGTCGGCAATGTTGCGTTGCGATGATCCGGCGCGAAGATTGAATTCGTAGTCGCCACTATTCCATTTACGCTGGTTGATCTGCTCCCTGCGCAGCATACTGGCGGCATTGAGCACCATCAGATGACCGTCAAGGGCGACTTCGACCTGGGTGCCGGACGGCAAATCAAACTGGTTCCCTTCGTCTGCACAGGCGACGCTGGCGAACAGGGATGCTGCAATCAGTGCGGTGTTTAGCCGGAGCGATGATGCGGCAAGGTAAGCGACCAGGTTCATGCCAGCCTCCCGAATTCGATCACCGGCACAATCCAGTATGCGACCTCATGGTTGGGTTCTTCTTTCTTAAGGTGAGCGACCAGTGTTTGCGCATCGTCAAGATTCATCACCGCGCGTATCTCGATGCGTTGCGAACGCCCGCGCACCTGTTCCGATATGGTGTGCAATTTTTCATTCTGACTGCTGCCCTCGATGCGGGTAACGGTGAAACCCGTCACCAGTTCCGGGTGTTCCAGCAGATCATCCACGAGGCGTTCTTCCATGGGTTTATGGCAGATCAGTGTGAGGCAACAATTGAGCTCTTTCATGCTTTTGTCTCCACGTATGCTATGCCAAAGCGACGATACAGAATCGGCAGCATGATCAGCGTCAACAGGGTCGAGCTGATCAGGCCACCGATGACCACGATGGCGAGCGGTTTCTGAATTTCGGAGCCGGGGCCGCTGGCAAACAGCAGCGGCAGCAGGCCGAAGGCGGTAATACTGGCAGTCATCAACACCGGACGCAGACGGCGTTTCGCACCCTCGGTGACCACGCTGGTGATGTCCAGTCCCTCGCTGTGCAACTGGTTGAAGTAAGACACCATCACCACGCCGTTCAGCACCGCAATACCGAGCAGCGCGATGAAGCCGATGGAGGCGGGAACCGATATGTATTCACCGCTGATCCATAACGCGAATACGCCACCGATCAGCGCGAACGGAATGTTGGTCAGCACCAGTGCGGCCTGGCGTACCGAGCCAAAGGTGGCGAATAGCAGCAAGAAAATCAGACCGAGTGCAACCGGCACCACCACGGCCAGCCGAGCCGCCGCGCGTTGCTGGTTCTCAAACTGTCCACCCCAGGTCAGGCTGTAGCCACCCGGCAGTGGCATCTGTTTGGTCACCGCCTGTTTCGCTTCTTCCACAAAGCCCACCAGATCACGGTCGCGCACATTGCTCACCACCACCGCGTAGCGCTGCGCGTTTTCACGGTCAATTTTGACCGGCCCATCCACCCGTTCTAGCCGCGCCACCGATGCCAGCGCAACACTTTGCCCACCGGGCAACGACAGTTTGAGGCTGGAAAACAACGCGGGGGAAATGCGCAGCGCATCGTCGCCGCGCAGCAGCACCGGCGTGCGCCGCATCCCTTCCAGCACCACCCCCAGCGTTTTACCTTCAAGTTGCGTGCGTAGCGTATTTTCGATCTCATCCACGCTAAGTCCCATGCGTCCGGCGGCGAGGCGGTCAATTTCGACTTTCAGGTACTGCACACCTTCGTTCAGCATGGTGTAAACATCCTGGTTACCCTTGACGGTTTTCAGTACCGCTCCCACTTCGCTTGCCAGCCGGTTGAGAGTGGCGATATCCGGCCCGAATATTTTCACTGCCACATCGCCGCGCACCCCGATGATCATTTCCTGCACCCGCATGTCAATCGGCTGGGTGAAGCTGTAGGAAACGCCCGGCAGTTGATCCAGCACCTTGCGCAACTCGTCCGTCAACCATTCCTTGTCCGGCTTGCGCCATTCGCGCATCGGTTTCAGCACCAGAAAGGTGTCGGTCTGGTTAAGTCCCATCGGATCCAAACCCAGCTCGTCGGAACCGGCGCGCGCCACGATGCTGGTGACTTCCGGCACATGGCCCATGATCGCCTGATGGATCTTCAGATCGAGCGCCGCCGTCTGCTCCATGCTGACCGAAGGCAGTTTTTCGATACCCACGATAATGTCCCCTTCATCCATGGTTGACATGAAAGTTTTACCGAGCTGGGTGTACACCACGCCGGTCGCCAACAGCACTGCCATGGCAGCGGCAAACACCGTGCGCCCGTGACCCAAAGACCAGCTTAACGCCGGCAAGTACAGCGTGTTTGCCTGCCGTACCAACCAGGGATCGGTGTGCTTGACCTGTTTCAATACGAACGAAGCCAGCACCGGGATCACCGTAAGCGCCAGCAACAGCGATCCGCCCAGGGCAAACATGATGGTCATCGCCACTGGAATAAAAAATTTACCCTCCAGTCCCTGCAGGGTGAGCAACGGCAGGAACACGATAATGATGATTACGATGCCGGAGGAAACGGGAGTCACCACCTCGCACACGGCGCGGTACATTACATGCAACAAGGGCAGCCTGGCGGCGCCCCTGTCATGGGCGAGGTGGGCAATGATGTTTTCCACCACCACCACCGCCGCATCCACCAGCATGCCGATGGCGATGGCGAGCCCGCCCAGACTCATCAGATTGGCCGACATATTGAACTGGCGCATTAAAATAAAAGTGATGAGCGCGGCCAGCGGCAAGGTCAGCGCCACCACCAGGGCAGCGCGCCAGTTACCGAGAAACAGCACCAGCAATATGACTACCAGCGCAATGGCTTCGAGCAGGGCTGTGGACACCGTAGCTACGGCGTGTTCGACCAGGCTGCTGCGATCATAGAATACCTGGAGGGTCACACCCTTGGGCAGGCTGGGCTGAAGCTCGGCGAGCCGCTTGCGCACGCCCTCCACCACTTTCTGCGCATTCGCGCCACGCAGCCCCAGCACCAGCCCTTGCACGGCTTCACCTTGACCGTCCTTGGTGACCACACCATAGCGGGTGAGGCTGCCGATGCGCACTGCCGCGACATCCCCCACCCGTACTACACCGCCATCGCGGCTGGCAATGACAATAGCGCGCAAATCGTCCAGACTCTTGATAGCACCTTCAGAGCGCACCAGAAGTACTTCCTCGCCATCACTCAAACGTCCCGCGCCATCGTTGCGGTTATTCGTCTCCAACGCTTTTTGCAGCATATCCAAAGTGATGCCACGCGCATTCATACCCACGTTGTCGGGCACCACCTCGAAACTGCGCACCAGGCCACCCAGTGCGTTGACATCCGCCACACCGGGCAGGGTACGTAACGCCGGGCGTATCACCCAATCCAGCAGCGTTCTGCGTTCCATGATGGAAAGGTCGCCGCCTTCGACGGTAAACATGAACATTTCGCCCAGCGGCGTAGTGATGGGGGCAAGGCCGCCAGTGATACCAGCGGGCAGGTCGCTCTGTACATTGCCGAGGCGTTCCGCTACCTGCTGCCGCGCCCAGTAGATATCGGTGCCATCCTCAAAATCTATAGTAATGTCCGTGAGCCCGTACTTGGTCACCGAGCGCAGGATCTTCTTGTTCGGGATTCCCAGCATCTCCGTTTCAATGAGCGCGGTGATACGCGTCTCGATTTCCTCCGGAGTCATGCCGGGCGCTTTCATAATGACCTTGACCTGCGTAGAGGAGACATCCGGAAAGGCGTCAATCGGCAGATTGCGGAATGCCGACACGCCTGCCCCGATCAGCAGCAGGGTAAGCACCGCGACCAGCAGGCGCTGGGTCAGGGAAAATTCGACGAGTCTGGATAGCATTATTCGCCCCCGCCGATGCCCATCAAGCTGGCCTTGAGCGTAGATACACCACGTACCGCGATTTTTTCATCGCCCTTGAGTTTGCCGGTGACAACACTGTCCTGCGCACCTTCGTGCAATACGGTCACGGCTTCGGCGCGGAAGCCTTGCGCGGTTGCCACGAATACCAGCGTCTTGTCTTCAACGCGCGCCAAAGCACTGTTGGGTACATTCCACTGCACCGTATTGCCGGCGCTTATGGCGATACTGGCTTCCACAAATTGACCAGGACGTAAATGCTCCGCGCCTTGCTGAATCAGCACGCGCAGCAGGATGGTTTGATTACTGCCGCTCAGGCTGCGCCCGATGGCGGTGAGCTTGCCGGTTGCTCCGTAAGCCGGAACACCAACCATAGCACCTATTTTCAGGCCAAGCGTGCTGGCCAGCGGTACCTGGATTTCCAAACCAAGCGGCTCCAGCTTGGCAACCTTGAACAGTGGCACAGCGGCGTCCAAACGTTGTCCCACACTGGCAGTTTTTTCCAGCACCACGCCATCAATCGGCGAAGTAATGGTGAGCAGACTGTTCAGGTTGTTGCCGGACTGCAGTTGCGTAATCGCACCATCGGACATACCGGACAAGCGCAGCATCTGCCTGCGTTCTGCCAATGCAGCGTTGGCTTCAAGGTGCAGGCTCCTGGTAGCGCGATAGCGGCTTTCGGCGATGATGCCGTCCTGCCACAACTGTTCATCGCGCACGAGGTTGTCCTTGGCAAGTTGCGCCTGGGTGGTTGCCTGCAACAGGCCACGTTGCGCTTCAGCCAATGCGGGGCTTTGCAGGCGTGCCAACAGTTGGCCTTTCTTTACGGTGTCACCCGCACCAACCAGAGTTTGTTCGACCATCGCTGGCAGCGGAGTACTGATGATGAACAACTGATTAGCGGGGAGAACAACTTGTGCAGGCATTCCAGCCAGCTCGCCCTGTTGTTTGGCGGATAACGCGGCGGTAACGATGCCGAGGTCTTGTATTTGTCTGGCATTAAGTACCAGATCATCGGTTGCCAGGGCGGTTTGAGAAATGCACAAGGCAAACAGCAAATAAAAGTTTGTCGCTTTCATATAGAACTCCTAATGCTACGCGCACGCAGTATCGTAGACTGAAATTGGGCTGAAACCAGAGGAACCGGCAAAGCCGGTAGGGGCTGCTTAAGCTAAAGCAGGCGGGGCTTGGGAGTGAGGTCTGTGGTAGGGCGCAGGAGGAATGAAAATATCAAAAACGGTGATGTCAAAACAAGTCGTTGCTTGCGTCGGTAATAGGGAAATATACAAAAGCGGGGCTGAAACATCTGCAATATTCAGGCCATCATCGCACTTGTATACCTGCGGTGTCTCGATGGATGGGCAATTTTGTTCATGTACCGTGATGCCTTCATGCACCGTGTGACCGGCAATGTTGATGGCGTCACTGAATTGCGTGTGCACCCCGTGCATGTGTGCATGGTGATCCATGCTGCCACTATCTATATGCGCGTGAGCAAGCGGTGCCACGCATTGCAATAGCACGAAAAGAAACAGGGACAATATTTGAGCTGCTTTTTTCATATCTCAGAATACTCTACGACATTGATCAAACCCAGTGTAATGCATAAGAGTTTGAAGGATACCTGATTATGTGATTTGGAATCAAGGTGTTTGATGATGCCCTTGAAGCTGATCGGAAAAAAGACGATGCCAAATACAAATAGTAGATGGTCGTAACCGGAAAGCATATGCGTGGCACCAAGCCACAAATAGCGCAGATTGCCACCTTCAATGATCGACATCTTTTCGGCTTCCAACATGCCGTGGCCGAATATTTGGCTAGCGAAAAACTCGAGGGCAAGCGCAAACAGCCATCGTGATGATTTAACAAAATTACCTCATAAATTGGATAGCTCCGCAGGCCACAGGCATTGCGAAAATTAAATCAATGGGAGATAGGCACTTAAGAACGCAGTGGCGGGGCGCCACACCAAGCCACCATTAGGCGTTGCACTTCGAACTTGAATCCGCGTTCTGAAATTGCATGGTGGAGTAGTTTTATATCTTCATCTTTAAGGCAGCATTAACGACTGTTGCACCGACACGTCGCAAATCGACAGCAGCGCATTCGGCAGCAAACCGATCAACAGTACGCTCAGTCCGTTGATGCTGATCAGCAGTGCGGTATCCGGCCCGGCGGTGATTGGGGCGTGGCTTTCCGGCGCGTCAAAGTACATCAGCTTGATAATACGCAGGTAGTAGAAGGCACCCACTACCGACAATACCACGGCAAACACCACCACTTTCACGAATCCCGCCTGGAAAGCGGCCTGCAACACGGCCAGCTTGGCATAAAAACCCGCCAGAGGTGGAATACCCGCCATCGAGAGCATGAGCAGCAGCATCATGAAGGCATACCACGGGCTGCGCTGGTTAAGCCCCTTGAAGTCGTTGATCGTGTCTGCCTCGAAGCCTTCGCGTGACAGCAGCAAGATCATGCCGAATGCGCCCAGACTCATCAGTGCATACACCAGGATATAGAACATGGCAGAACTGTAGCCATTGAGCGAGCCGGCCAGAATACCCAGCAGCAGGAAACCCGCGTGGGAAATGGCTGAATAGGCCAACATGCGTTTGATATTGGCCTGGGCAATGGCCACGATATTGCCGAGCGCGATGGAGGCAACCGTGAGTATGATCAGCATGCCCTGCCAGTCGGCCACCAGCCCATGCAGCCCTTCCGCCAGCAGGCGGATGACTATGGCGAAGGCGGCGATTTTGGGCGCCGTGCTAATGAAAAGTGTAACGGCTGTGGGAGCGCCATGATAGACATCCGGAATCCACATGTGGAACGGCACTGCACCCAACTTGAAGCCCAAGCCAACAACGATGAATACCAGCCCGAATACCAGCACGGTGTTGCCCCCTATACCGTGCTGCACGGCAGCTGCCACTTTGCCGAGTTCGAGGCTGCCGGTGGCGCCGTAGAGCATTGACATACCATACAACAGCAGCGCCGAGGCGATGGCACCAAGCACGAAATACTTCATGGCCGCCTCGGTCGCCTGTGTCGAGTCGCGCTGCATGGCAACCAGCGCATACAGGGAAAGCGAGAGCAATTCCAGCCCCAGATAGAGGGAGATAAAATGGCTGGCGGAAATCATTACCATAATGCCGAGCGTGGCGAACAGCACCAGCACAAAAAACTCATCACGATATAACCCGCGTAGCATCAGGTACTCACGCGAATAAACCAGGGTTGCAGAAACCGTGATGTAAGTCGCCATTTTCAGGACATCCGACATCACGTCATCCACAAACATATTGCTGAAGGTGTGCGTTACGGAGGGCTCGAAAGTCGTTGCGGTAAGCCAGGCGGCACCCACCAGCGTGAACTGGGTGAGCGCGTAGGTGAAGATGTGGTCTTTCTTGAGAAAGGGAGAGATGGCTAGAATAGCCAAAGCCAGCACCAGCACGAAGATCTCCGGCTGGGCAGGTGAAAAGTTCGGTATTACGAAGTTCATAGCGTCTATTTCCAATTCCCGTCAAGATGATGGCAGACCAATATACGGCGCGAACCCGCTCGCGCCCGGCTCACTCGGTCGGCATGCCGGATGCGTCCCGACATTACCGGAAATCCTTTGTCATTTCGATACCCCGGGCCACCGCAACTTCCGACACGAGGTGTCCCACACTGGCCTTGATCCTGTCGAGGAACGGCCCGGGATTGAACCCAATCCAGAATACCAGCACCAGCAGCGGAATGAGTGTGGAAATCTCGCGTCCGTTGAGATCCGGAAACACGGTGCCAGCTGTGCGGGTGTGCGCTCCCCATACTATTCGCTGCAATAGCCATAGCATGTAGGCCATTGAGAGAACCACGCCACCAATGGTAATCGCCCCAAACCAGAGATTGTCCGCGAAAGCTCCAACCAAAATCAGCAACTCGCTGATAAACGAGTTTGTACCCGGGAAACCGAAAGAGGAAAAGGAGAACACTGTCAGCAACGTTATATAAGCCGGCATCATCGTTCGCAAACCGCTGCAATCGGCAATTTCACGGCTGTGAGTCCGCTCGTAGATCATCCCCACGCACAGGAACAACGCCCCTGTGGTGATGCCGTGGTTGAACATCTGCAAGATTGCCCCTTCGATGCCCTGCGTATTGAACACAAAGATCCCCAATGTCACGAAACCCATGTGCCCGACGCTGGAGTAGGCGATGAGCTTTTTCATATCAGTCTGTGCCAGTGCCATATACGAGCCCCACAAAATGGCAATCAGCGACAAGGCTATCATGATCGGAGCATAGGCAATACTCGCGTCCGGCACCATGGGCAGGCTGAATCGCAGGAAGCCGTAAGCACCCATTTTCAGCATCACGCTGGCCAGTATCACGCTACCGGCGGTGGGCGCCTCGACGTGCGCATCGGGAAGCCAGGTGTGAAACGGAAACATCGGTACCTTGATCGCGAAACCCAGGAAGAATGCCCAGAAAATCCAGAACTGTGCGGTCTGGCTGTAAGTCCCGGTCGAAAGTTTCTGGATGTCGAAAGTTTCGCCACCCATAAAGTACAGCGCCAGTATCGCCACCAGAAGCGGCAGACTGCCCAGCAATGTGTACAGGAAAAACTTGGTCGTGGCATAAATCCGGCGCGGGCCGCCCCATACACCGATGATGAGGTACATCGGAATGAGCATCGCCTCCCAGAGGAAATAGAACAGAATGAAATCAAGCGCCGCAAACACCCCGAGCATTGCTGTCTCCATGATCAGCAACGCCATCATGAATTCCTTGACCCGGGTTCCGATGGAACGCCACGAGCACAGCACACACAACGGCGTGACCAGCGTGGTCAGCAGCACCATGAGCAGGCTGATGCCATCCAGGCCAACGGCGTATTCAATATTGAGCGTCGGGATCCACGCCATCCGCTCCACAAACTGCATTTCGTGGGTCGAGATGTCGAACAAATACCACAGCGGCAGCGAGGCGGCAAAAACCAACAGCGAGAAGGCCAGGGCGATCCAGCGAATCAACTCGTCGTTTCTCGGGGTTAAGCCGATCAGCAACGCTCCGAGGAGTGGGAGAAAAATAACGATACTTAACAGATAGGATTCAAACATTACGCCATGACCTCAAAACATCCAGAACAGGCTCAGGATCAAAATAGATCCCACCATAACCAGGGCGTAATTCTGAAGCTGCCCGGTCTGTACCAGCCTTAGTACGTCGGCACATCGCACCACCGAGGCGGCGACATAATTGACCGCTCCGTCGATGATTTTCTTGTCAACCCACAGCCCCCGTTTGGCAAATATCAGATTGCCCAGAAACACGTAGCGGTAGGACTGAATCATCGCGTTCTCGACGGGAACCACAACATATTTGATGAAGAGCATGAACAGCCCCGCTCCTTTGCGGTAAAACCAGTCCGTATCCAGACTGATGGTTGGCTCACCCCCGACCATTTTGAGCAACATGAAGAAACCCACGCCGGTAAAGAGCAATATCTCCAGCGCCCAAATGACATGAGTTGCCGTGTAGGGCTCGTAATCGACCGGGTTCGGCAGCATGCCGTACAACCATGCCGGGTACACACCGATAAAGACACACATGAACGCGCCTATTCCCATCGCCACCAACATATTGCGTGGCGGCTCCGTTGGCCGCGCACCACAGTCATTGCCGAGGAAGGTGAAGTACGGGAGCTTCAGGCCGGTGTGCAGGAAGGTACCGGCAGAAGCCAGTGTGAGCAGCATCCATATCCATGGAAGATGGCTGTCTGCCGCCGCAGAAACCACCATGGATTTGCTCACAAAACCACTGAACAGCGGAAATGCCGAGATCGAGAAGCCGCCAATCATGTAAAGAATGAAAGTAATCGGCATGTAGCGGTACAGCCCACCGAGTTCGGTCAACTTGCTGCGCGAAGTCATCTGAATGACGGCACCCGCGCCCATGAACAGCAATCCTTTGTACAGGATATGCGTGAAGGCATGCGCGACAGCACCATTGATGGCCATCGCCGTTCCTATCCCGACACCGGCCACCATATAGCCCACCTGACTAATGATGTGGTAGCCGAGCAGGCGGCGGATGTCGTTCGCCAGCACCGCGTACACCACCCCGTAGAGCGCCATGATGGTGCCCAGCCAGATCAGCATCTCCGTGCCCGGATAGCCACGAATCAACGCATACACCGCCGTCTTGGTAGTGAACGCGCTCAGGAAAACCGCACCGGTCACCGTCGCCTCGGGGTAGGCATCCGTCAACCATGCGTGTAGCGGTGGAACCGCCGCATTAAGCAGGAAGCCAAATAGAATCAGATAGAACGACACGTTCTGCACATGCATGGCATCGAACAGGATCGAACCGGTATCCATGTAGAAAATCATGATTCCAGCCAGCAGTACCATACCGCCGACCAAGTGTACGAGTATGTAGCGGTAACCGGCATCAATCGAAGCCTTCACCCGGCGTGACCAGATAAGCCAGACCGAGGCAACCGCCATCAACTCCCAGAAGATATAAAGCGTCACGAGGTCGCCGGCAAACGTTACCCCGAGCGATGATCCGGCATACACGAAGGCGGCGATGTGCTGGCTGGTATCTTTGATATGCAACGCATAAATCGAGCCGATCAGTACTGCCAGCGCAAACACATGGGCAAACACCAGACTCAGCCTGTCGGCACGGCCGAAAACCAATTCGAGGCCAAAAAACGGAACGACGCCATAGGTGCCGGGCGACATCATGGCCACGGTCACCAGAGTGAGTAGCGGAAGAAGCACGACGTAGCCCTGCTGCATCCTCCCCTTCAGCAAAGGGATGAGCGGCGCTCCCAGAATGAGAAAGATCGAAGGGTGTATCCAATCAATCATCGCAACATTCCTCCGCCCGGTCGTAGTAATTCTCCGGGCGCGACAGCCATGAGTGCCCCAGGAATTTGGAAACGACAATGATCAATACACAGGAAACAAACCCGTAAACGGCGCTGAAACCCGGAATCCCATCCAGGCCAAACGCTAAAAGTGGCGGGTGGTGCCGGTGCAGGAAGAAATCAACCACGACCAGCAACGCCAGGATCACCCACATCATTCGCTTCAGCGTTTTCGTGTTCGCCACCAGGTATTCCAGAGTCTTTCCAATGTCCATCACAGGAACCTCAATTCAATCAAGCGAAGAAAATAATCCGGGAAGATGCCCAGAAGCACCGTACCCACCGCCGAAACCAGCAACGGTACCAGGATAAACAATGGCGCTTCGCCAAAATCCTCATGTCCGCCATGGCTTTCCGGTGGCTGCTCGAATACGGCCTTGTAAACGATGGGAGCAAAATAAGCCATATTGAGCACCGAGCTGGTCAACAACACTCCAAGCAATGTCCAGTTCTGCGTTTCTATGGTGCCAACCGCGAGATACCACTTGGTGACAAATCCCGCAAACAAGGGAATGCCAATCAGACTGAGTGAGCCGATCGCGAACGCCGCGATAGTCCATGGCATCTTGCGGGCAATCCCCGACAATTGGCTGATGTTGGTTTTGTGCGACACGGCATAGATCGCGCCAGCGCAGAAGAACAGTGTTATTTTTGAGAATGCATGGTTCGCAATATGGATGATGCCGCCGGTAATTCCGCTTATCGAGAGCAAAGCCATACCCAGAACGATGTATGAAAGCTGGCTGACGGTGGAGTAGGCCAGCCGCATCTTGAGGTTATCCTGTGCCAGTGCGTAGGCCGATGCTCCCAGAATAGTGATTGAGGCAAAAACCGCGGTATAAGTGCCAAGGTTAAGCTGACGCATCAGATCGACCCCGAATACATCAAGCACCAGCCGAACCACACTGAAGGTTCCGACATTGACCACCGCCACGGCATGCAACAGGGCGCTCACCGGCGTAGGCGCCACCATGGCGGCCGGAAGCCAATTGTGCATCGGCATGATCCCCGCTTTCGCAAAGCCGAACAGGAAGCAGAAATAAACCACCGTCAGAAGTGTCTTGACCCCACTCTCCGAAAGCGCCACTTCCGAGAACATCCCCGCGCTGTTAAATTCCAGCGTTCCGGTAAGGTAATAGGTCAAAACGATACCCGCCAACAGAATGGTTTTTGCAGCACCCGCCAGATACAGGAGATACTTGCGCCCGGCGTCCCACGACTCGGGCGTCTCCTTGTGAATAACGAGAGGAAAGGTGCCCAGGCTGAGAACCTCATAGAAGAAATACAAGGTAAACAGGTTCGCCGCAAAAGCCACCCCGATCGCCGCAGAAACTGAAAGGGCAAAACAAATGTAAAACCGGGTCTGGTGCTCTTCTTCAAGCGTCCTCATGTAACCGATGCAATAGAACGCCGCAGCAACCCACAGAAAGGAGGTTGCAGAGGCGAAGAGCATGCCGATTCCATCCACCCTGAAGGAGAAATTGATACCGGGAAGCATCTCGAAGACTGTGTATTCGATAATCCCGCCGGAGAGAATTTCGGGAGCCATGGAGATCACGATCAGGAAAGTAATGATCGCGGCAATAACCGAGGATGCCTCGCGCCGGTTTGGATTTCCACGGAACAGCAGGAGCAGTGCAATGACTCCCCCGGATACCAGTACCGCCAACAGGGGGGTAATTGAGGTTAACGTCTGCATAGTGCCATCCGGTTTGTCTTCACAGGCGGAAAGATGACGAGATCAAGACTCGCCGAATTATTCACCATCGTTGCAGGAATGAAATTTTTACTCATCACTTGTTTAGTACCTTCTTGCATCATGAGGTCATCCTTTCAACTCGTTGAAATCGGATACCTCGATTGTTCGCCGGTTGCGGAACACCAGAACAGCGATAGCCAACCCGATAGAGGCTTCTGCAGCGGCAACGGTCAATATGAAAAAGACGAATATCTGGCCTGCCGGATCCTGGAGAAAATGGGAGAACGCAATAAAATTCATATTCACCGCCAGCAGCATCAGCTCGATTGACATCAGCATATTGATGATGTTTTTTCGTCCGAGCAGAATCCCGGCAATACCAAGGCAGAAAACAATTGCGCCAAGAACCAGAAAATCAGAAAGCGCTATCATCGAACGACCTCATTCTCAACTGCTGCACTGCCAATGCCTTTCCCAGCACGACCCGCAGACGGCATATCGACCAGACGCACACGATCCTCGCGACGGATATTGGTCCACTGTGGGGCGCTCTTGCGGTTGCCACCCCGGTGTCTGAGCGTTAGTGCAATTGCGGCAACAATAGCGACCAGCAGTATCACACCGGCGAGCTCGAACGGATACGCGTATACGGTGTAGAGCAGCATTCCGAGTTCACGCGTGTTTGAGTAATCCATACCCATCCGCTCCGGCAGCGGGAACACTTCGATGCCAAAATGATTTGCCCCCAGAACGACGGACATCTGCAAGGCGATAAGGAAGGCGACCAGCGCGCCGACCGGGAGGTGACGGCCCAGCCCGTCGCGCATCAGCGCCTTGTTGATATCGAGCATCATCACGACGAACATGAACAGCACCATGACAGCACCGACATAGACCAGCACCAGCACAATCGCAAGGAACTCGGCTTCAAGGAGTATCCACAGCCCGGCACTGCTGAAAAAGGCCAGCACCAGAAACAATACGGCATGAACCGAATTGCGCATCAAGACAACGCCGGCCGCCGAGCCAATGAGAATGGCCGCAAAAAAATAGAAGATCAGTTGTTCAAAAGTCATGGTGTTTCGATTCCTCTCACCGGTAAGGTGCGTCTGCGGCGCGGTCTTTGGCGATCTGCTCCTCATGCTTGTCGCCCAGCGCCAACAGCATCTGTTTGGTGTAATACAGGTCGCCACGCTTCTCGCCGTGATACTCAAACACGCGCGTCTCTACAATCGCATCCACCGGACAGGATTCCTCGCAAAAGCCGCAGAAAATGCACTTGGTCAGATCAATGTCGTACTGCGTGGTGCGCCGGGTGCCGTCCTCGCGTTCTGCCAGTTCAATTTTGATTGCCAATGCCGGGCAAACGGCCTCGCACAATTTGCAGGCAATGCAACGTTCTTCGCCGTTGGCATAACGGCGCTGTGCGTGCAGTCCACGAAAACGAAAACTCTGCGGCGTCTTTTCATCCGGGTATTGCACGGTAATCTTGCGCGCAAAAAAATACCGCCCGGTCAGCGCCATGCCCTTGAGCAAATCGAACAGCAGGAAGGTCTTGAAGAAATTTTTAATTTTTTTCATATCAGTCTTCTCCGCTTACCATACCCACAGCGGGGTTTGCATCCAGGCGGCAACCACCACCACCCACACAATGGTCAGCGGAATGAATATTTTCCAGCCGAGACGCATGAGTTGGTCATAGCGGTAGCGCGGAAAGGTCGCGCGAAACCACAGAAACAGGAACAAAATGAAGGAAGCCTTACCCAGCAGCCAGATGAAGCTATCCGGCAGAAATGGCACCGGTGACAACCAGCCCCCCAGGAACATGATCGAGGTGAGAAAGGCAATCAGGATCATGTTGGCGTATTCTGCGAGGAAGAACAGCGCGAACGTCATGCCGGAATATTCAACGTGGAAGCCCGCGACAATCTCGGACTCTCCTTCGGCCAGATCGAATGGCGCACGATTGGTTTCGGCCACACCGGAAATCAGGTACACGAGAAACATCGGGAACAGCGGCAATATATACCAGTTCAACAAACCGTAACTACCCTGTTGACCGCGCACAATATCACCCAGATTCATGCTTTGTGCGGCCAGCAACACGCACACCAGGGCAAATCCCATGGCAATTTCGTATGACACCATCTGCGCGACGGAACGCATGGCACCGAGAAAGGCGTACTTTGAATTGGATGCCCAGCCGGCGATGATGATGCCATACACGCTCAGCGAAGTCATCGCCAGCAGGTACAGCAAACCCGCGTTGAGATCGGCCAGCGCCATATCCTCACCGAATGGTATTACCGCCCACGCTGCCAGCGACGGGGCGAGCACCATGATAGGTGCCAGAACAAAAAGGAACTTGTTCGAGTTGGTCGGGACAATGATTTCCTTGAACAGCAACTTTACGCCGTCGGCGATCGGTTGCAGCAGGCCATAAGGACCGACACGATTCGGGCCGATACGGATCTGCATGAATCCGATAACCTTGCGTTCCGCCAGCGTCAGATAGGCAACCGCGCCCATGATGGGCAGCACGATGAGCATGATTTTTACCAGCGTCCAGATCGGCAACCAGGCCGCGCCAAGCAGATCCAGCCCGGCCTGTTGCAGCATTTGCAGCATCTCCATCATGCGCGCTCCACAGTGATCGTCCCAAACATCGCACCCAGTTCCGCCGTCGCCGGATGACCCGCTGCTACGCGCGCGGTACCGGCAGGCATGGTGTCATCTGCCTGCACAACCAGGCGTACCACTGCCCTGCCCTGCGTCACTGTCACGCTATCGCCGGATTGCACCGCCAGTTTCTGCAACTCGCTACCATGCATCTTCACACCGGGGGTTGCGGCATCGTGGGTTTTTTGCAGCGAGACGGCACGGCGCACCAGTGCATCAGCCGCATAAATCGGCACGTCGGCAACACGCTGTATTCCCTGCGCTGTGGCAATTACAGTGCCCTGCGATACAACATCCAGATGATTATTCAGTTTGTCGCCAACATCCTGGCTGCCGAGCGCTTCATCACGCACCGCCTCACTGGTGTCGTAATTGAAGTTGGACACATCGAGCAAGTTGCCCAGTACGCGCAACACCTTCCAGGCCGGCCGCGCTTCGCCCAACGGTTTGACTGCCCCCTTGAAACTTTGCACGCGCCCTTCGGTATTTACAAACGTACCGGAAGTTTCGGTGAACGGCGCAATCGGCAGCAATACATCAGCGTATTCGATTGCATGATGCTTCCAGGGGGACAGTGCCACCACCATATCGGCAGCGTACATCGCGGTCATTGCCTGTTGCGGATCGTGCATATCAAGTTCCGGCTCAACATTCAGCAGAATGTATGCCTTGCGTGGCGCGGCCAGCATCGCAGCGGCATTCATGCCCTGCACGCTGTCCCCGAACGGCACGGCTCCGGCGAGATAACCACCGACACTATTTGCTGCCTCGCCGAGGAAGCCAAAGCTGGCTCCGCACAGCGTCGCGATCTGTTCCGACAGCAAGGCAATTTGAGCGGCTTGAGGGTGCTGTTGCGCAAAATTGCCGAGCAATATCGCGACGCGCTCGCCGCCGGTCAGACTTTTGGCGATGGCATGAGCTTTACTATCAATACCCTGCAAAGTGGCAGCAGCCATGGTTGCCTTCACACCATCTGGCAGCGATGTGATCGAAGACTCTCCCTTGATTTGGCACAAAGCCGCCAGAATGTGCGCCAGCACATTTACCAATGCGTTCGGCGCAACGATCACCTTGTTGGCAACCGGCATCAGCAGATCATCGTCGCTTGAGTGAACGATATTGACCTGGGCGCCGCTTTTGACTGCCTGGCGCACGCGCTGCGCCAGCAGCGGATGATCCTTGCGCAAAAAGCTGCCCACAATCAGCAAGCAGTCACGGGCGTTGATGTCGGCGACCGGCATGCCCAGCCACGGCGCGCCTTGGCGCTTGCCATCTGCAGAAAAGTCTGACTGGCGCAAACGGAAATCTACATTGCCGCTGCCCAAACCACGCACCAGCTTTTGCAGCAGGTAGAGTTCTTCCAGCGTACTGTGCGGCGTCGCCAGCGCGGCAATTTGCGCTGCGCCGTCGCCGCTGCCAATGTGGCGCAAACCGTGCGCCACATATTCCAGCGCGACCGGCCATTCAACTTCCAGCCACTTACCGTCCTGTTTGAGCATCGGCCTGGTCAAACGCTCCGGCGAATTCAGACCTTCATAACTGAAGCGGTCCTTGTCGGAAATCCAGCACTCGTTGACTTCTTCGTTTTCAACCGGCAGCACGCGATAGACCTTGCTATCCTTTACTTGCACGGCCAGGTTGGAACCCAGACTGTCATGCGGGCTGACCGACTTGCGGCGCGACAATTCCCAACTGCGCGCGGTGTAACGAAACGGCTTACTGGTCAACGCGCCGACCGGGCACAAGTCGATCATGTTGCCGGACAGCTCGGAATCCACCGAACTGTTTACGAAGCTCATGATTTCGGCATGCTCGCCACGGAACGCCATACCCAATTCCATCATGCCGCCAATTTCCTGGCCGAAACGCACGCAACGGGTACAGTGGATGCAGCGAGTCATTTCCAGGGTGGAAATCAGCACACCAACATCCTTGTGCATCACGATACGTTTTTCCTCTGTGTAGCGCGAAGCTGGCGCACCATAGCCCATTGCCAGGTCCTGCAATTCGCACTCGCCCCCCTGGTCGCAAACCGGGCAATCCAGCGGGTGATTGATCAACAGAAATTCCATCACGCCTTTTTGTGCCGTAACAGCCGTTTCCGAGTGGGTGTGGACTTTCATGCCATCGGTCACCGGTGTCGCACAGGCCGGCAGCGGCTTGGGCGCCTTCTCCACCTCGACCAGGCACATGCGGCAACTGGCTGCGATGGACAGTTTCTTGTGGTAGCAGAAGTGCGGAATATAAATGCCCGCCTTGTGCGCCGCATCCATCACAGTGGAACCGCGCTCGGTTTCGACTAGCTTGCCATCAATTTCAACGTTGATCATTGTTCACCTAATCCGTCAGCTTCACACCAAGCAGCGCTTGTGTTGGATGTGATATTCAAATTCATCGCGGAAGTGCCTGAGCATTCCCTGCACCGGCCAGACTGCCGCCTCACCCAGGGCACAAATAGTGCGCCCGGCGATGTTCTCTCCCACGCTCAACAGCAAATCCAGATCTTCCTTACGCCCCTCACCGTGTTCGATGCGATGCACAACGCGATACAACCAGCCGGTACCCTCGCGGCATGGTGTGCACTGGCCGCAGGATTCCTCATAATAAAAATAGGACAAACGCTCCAGTGCGCGCACCATGCAGGTCGTCTCGTCCATCACGATTACCGCGCCGCTGCCCAGCCCGGAACCCGCTTTGGAGATGGAATCGTAGTCCATGGTCAGACTCATCATGATCTCGGCAGGCAACACCGGCATCGATGAGCCGCCCGGAATCACCGCCTTGAGCTGGTGCCCGTTGCGCACCCCGCCCGCCATTTCCAGCAGCTTACTGAACGGCGTACCCATCGGCACTTCAAAATTGCCCGGGTTATTCACATGGCCGGACACGGAAAACAATTTGGTGCCGCCATTATTGGGTTTGCCCAGTTCCAGAAATTTCTGCCCGCCCTCGCGAATGATGTACGGGATGCTGGCAAAGGTTTCAGTGTTATTGATGGTGGTCGGCTTGCCATACAGGCCAAAACTGGCCGGAAACGGCGGCTTGAAGCGCGGCTGGCCTTTTTTGCCCTCGATGGACTCCAGCAGCGCGGTTTCCTCACCGCAAATGTAGGCGCCATATCCCAAGTGGTTGTGCAGATCGAAGCAAAAATCCGTACCGAGGATGTTGTCGCCCAGATACCCGGCGGCGCGCGCCACTTCGCAGGCTTCCTCCATGCGCTCATAAGCCTCGAAGATTTCACCGTGCACATAGTTGTAACCGGTCTTCACGCCCATCGCATAGGCGGCGATTGCCATGCCTTCAATAAGCAGGTGCGGGTTATAACGCAGAATGTCCCAATCCTTGCAGGTGCCCGGCTCGCCTTCGTCACTATTGCAGACAATATATTTGTCGCCTGCATAATTCTTGGGCATGAAACTCCACTTCAAGCCGGTCGGAAAACCTGCGCCGCCACGCCCGCGCAATGCCGATTGCTTGACCTCGGCGATAATCCCATCGGGGGACATCTTTTCGGTCAGCACCTTGCGCAATGCCTGATAGCCTCCAACCTTGAGATAGTTTTCCAGTGCCCAGGGCTGGTCAAAATCCAGCGTGGTAAAAATGACCGGACCTCTCATGACTTATCCAGTTCCGCCAGAATTTGATCGATTTTCTCGTGGCTCAAACGGCCGCAAAGTTTTTTATTGTTTACGGTAAACAGCGGCGCATCCTTGCATGCTCCCATGCACTCGCCTTCGCGCAGGCCGTATTTTCCGTCCGCCGTCACTTCACCCAGACCGATGCCCAGTTTTTCGTGCAGGTACGCCACGGTATCCCCCGCCCCGCACAGCGTACAGGACAGGTTGGTGCATACGGTAATGGTATGCCTGCCCATCGGCTTGAGGTTATACATGTGATAGAAGGTTGCCACTTCGTATACCGCCATTTTTGGCATACCGAGGTAGATCGCAACCTCCGCCATATCATCGGTGGAAATCCAGCCTTTTTCGTCCTGCACAAAACGCAGTGCAGCCATCACCGCAGACTGTTTCTGGTCCGCCGGATACTTCTTCAACTCGCGGTTGACCTTGGTTTGTATTTGTTCGGATAACATTATTGTGGCGCCCTCAACGATCAACTTCACCGAAAACTATATCCTGCGTGCCGATGATGGTTACCACGTCGGCAATCATGTGGCCGCGCATCATTTCATCCAGTGCGGCTATATGCGCAAAACCCGGCGCACGTATCTTCATGCGATAAGGCTTGTTCGCGCCGTCGGAAATCAGGTAAATACCAAACTCACCCTTGGGATGTTCCACCGCAGCATAGGCCTCGCCAACCGGCACGTGCATCCCTTCGGTAAACAGCTTGAAGTGATGGATCAACTCCTCCATATTCTGCTTCATCGCCTCGCGTTTGGGCGGCGCAAATTTGAAATTGTCATTTATCACCGGGCCGGGATTCTTGCGCAGCCAGTCAATGCATTGCTTGATGATACGGTTGGACTGGCGAAACTCCTCGACGCGCACCAGATAACGGTCATATGAATCACCATTGGTTCCGATCGGAATATCGAAAGCGAGACGATCATAGACTTCATAGGGCTGCTTCTTGCGCAAATCCCACTCCACACCGGAACCGCGCAACATCGGACCGGTAAAGCCCAGCGCCAGTGCGCGCTCCGGCGATACCACGCCGATACCGATGGTACGCTGCTTCCAGATACGGTTGTCGGTCAGCAGCGTTTCGTATTCATCCACAAAAGCGGGAAAACGGTTGGTGAAATCCTCGAGAAAATCGAGCAGTGAACCCTGGCGATTTTCATTGAGTTTTTTTACCGCCGCGTCATTATGAATTTTTGATGCCTGGTATTGCGGCATCGAATCCGGCAGATCGCGATACACGCCCCCCGGCCGGTAATAAGCTGCATGCATGCGCGCACCGGATACCGCCTCATACGCATCCATCAAATCCTCGCGCTCACGGAAGCAGTACAGGAACACCGTCATCGCACCGATATCAATCGCATGCGCACCCAGCCACAGCAGGTGATTCAGGATACGGGTGATTTCATCAAACATCACGCGGATATACTGGGCGCGCAACGGCACCCCAATACCCGCCAGCTTCTCAATCGCCATCACATAGGCATGCTCATTGCTCATCATCGAGACATAATCGAGCCGATCCATGTAAGGCAGTGATTGCAGATAGGTTTTGTTTTCGGCCAGCTTTTCAGTGGCACGGTGCAACAGGCCAATATGCGGGTCGGCGCGTTCAACAACCTCGCCATTCAATTCCAGCACCAGGCGCAACACCCCGTGTGCCGCAGGGTGCTGCGGCCCAAAATTCATGGTGTAGTTTTTTATTTCTGCCATAACCGTTTCCTCAACCGCGACCGTAGTTTTCTTCACGTATGATGCGTGGCGTCACTTCGCGCGGTTCGATCAATACCGGCTGATACACCACACGCTGTTGTTCCGGGTCGTAGCGCATTTCCACATGACCGGACAGCGGAAAATCCTTGCGGAATGGGTTGCCGATAAAACCATAGTCGGTCAGGATACGACGCAGATCAGGATGCCCGATGAACACAATGCCATATAGATCGAAGGCTTCGCGCTCGTACCAGTTGGCACATGGCCAGATATCCGTGACGGTTTCCAGTGCCGGAAAATCATCGTCTTCGGCAAAAATGCGCACCCGCAGACGCGCGTTATGCTTTACCGACAACAGATGATAGACGCATGCGAAGCGCCGCCCTTCCCAGGCACCGTCACCATAAGCGGAATAATCCACACCGCACAGATCAACCATCTGCTCGAAGCCTGCCGTATCGCGCAGTTGCGTCAGCGCGTCCAGCATTCCGCCAGCCCTGATCACAATGGTTAATTCACCCAGCTTTTCCTCTATCCAGACCAACCTGTCACCAAGCAACTCCGTCAGACTGGTATGCAACGCACTCAAATCAGCAGCCATAATTCATCCTAGCGCGCAATGGTATTGGTTCGTTTAATCTTGTTTTGCAGCTGGATGATGCCATACAGCAGTGCCTCGGCCGTCGGCGGGCAACCCGGTACGTACACATCCACCGGCACAATACGGTCACAGCCGCGCACTACCGAATAGGAATAGTGATAATAACCGCCACCGTTTGCGCACGAACCCATCGAGATCACCCAGCGCGGCTCGGCCATCTGGTCGTACACCTTGCGCAACGCCGGTGCCATCTTGTTGCACAGCGTACCGGCAACGATCATCACGTCCGATTGGCGCGGGCTGGGGCGAAACACAATGCCAAAACGATCCAGGTCATAACGCGCCGCGCCGGCGTGCATCATTTCCACCGCACAACAGGCCAGACCGAAAGTCATCGGCCATAATGATCCGGTACGGGTGTAATTGATGATGGTATCGAGTGTCGTGGTGACAACACTTTTCTCCAGAACACCTTCTATTCCCATTCGAGTGCCCCTTTCATCCATTCGTAGATGAAGCCAACCACGAGAATGGCCAGAAAAATCATCATGGAAACAAAACCAAAAGTGCCTATTTCCTTGAGCACGATCGCCCAGGGGAAGAGAAAAGCTATTTCGAGGTCGAACAGGATGAACAGGATCGCAACAAGGTAATAGCGCACGTCAAATTTCATGCGCGCATCTTCGAAGGCCTCGAAGCCGCATTCGTATGCGGAAAGTTTTGCACTGTCGGGCCTATTGGGTGAAACCAATCTTCCCAGTATCACAGGGACTACGCCCATCACGATACCGACACAGACAAACAACAGCACCGGAAAATAATTTTCCAACATTGAGCTTCCCCCTCGGTTTGTTGTGATTTATCGGTTCTCCCGAAATCACTCTTCTAATCGTTTTATTGTGCTGGCACACTCACGCGCCTGTTTGTATCTGGTGCCGATGAGCAGACTCGAACTGCTACGGCTTGCGCCACTACCCCCTCAAGATAGCGTGTCTACCAATTTCACCACATCGGCAATGCTGCTGCAAAATTATTCCTACAGAATTATCTGGGGATATCCCTGGCCTTCGAATCGTCGGCAGGATCGACCGCCGGCATGGCCGGAGGCGTCTGGACAGTCGCCGGACTTACCTTATCCATCAACCCCTGCTGCTGCGTGGGGTGGGAATGAATATAGGTCAGCGACAAGCTGGTAACGAAGAACAATGTCGCAACGACTGCCGTGCTGCGGCTCAGGAAGTTGGCCGAACCGCTGGAGCCAAACAGGCTGCCCGCAGATCCCGTACCGAATGCCGCACCCATGTCAGCACCTTTACCATGCTGCATCAGCACCAAACCGATCAATACCACGGCGGTTAAAATGTGCACTACCCAAACCAATGTTTCCACGCACCACTCCCAACACAGACTACAACAAAAAATTAACCCTATCCGGCACGGCAAATCGCCAGAAACTCATCAGCCACCAGGGAGGCCCCACCGATCAAACCGCCATCAATATCCGGCATCGCAAACAGTTCTGCTGCGTTGTTTGCCTTCACACTGCCACCGTAGAGTATACACAAAGCCGATGCGATTTGACCATCATGAACAGCAACGCGTTGGCGAATAAATTCATGTACCGCTTGTGCCTGGTTGGAAGTTGCCGTTTTGCCGGTGCCAATCGCCCATACCGGCTCATAGGCTACCACCGCATTGCGCAACACCGATACCCCGCCCAACTCAATCAATGCATCCAACTGCTCGGCAATCACCGCTTCGGTGATGCCACTTTCGCGCTGCTGCGAAGTTTCCCCCATACATAATATAGGTGTCAACCCAACCTGCTGCACCGCCAGAAATTTCTCGGCTACCAGGCGGCTGCTTTCGTCATAGCAGGCGCGGCGTTCTGAATGCCCGACGATCACATAGGTACATCCAAAATCGCGCAACATTGCGGCGGATACTTCACCGGTGTATGCACCTTTATCCAACTGATGCACATTCTGCGCGCCCCACTTTACATTACTGCCGGACAACTTCTGCTGTGCCTGCACCAAATAGGGAAACGGCACACAAACAGCAGCATCGACGCCCGTGATTTGATCCATCCCGTCGCGCACCGCATCCAGCAACAAGGCATTTTGAGCCAGCGTGCCATGCATCTTCCAATTTCCGACTACCAGTTTGCGACGCATCTCAATCCACCTCCCAGGCATTAGAGGTGCGCAATCCTACCCGTGAACGAAACAACGGTCAACGAAACAGGCCAAGATTCAGGCCGCCTGCACGGCAATCCGGTCGCGTTGCGCGATAATGCGATTTTGTTCGTCCACATAGACGAGTTGCGGATGAAAATTCTGTAACTCCAGTTCGGAATACATGGCATAGGTGGCGATGATGAGAATATCACCCGGGTTGGCTTTATGCGCAGCCGCACCATTTACTGAAATTATTCGGGAACCACGTTGTGCGCGAATGGCGTAGGTCGTAAAACGTTCGCCGTTGGTAACGTTATATATATCGATCTGCTGGTATTCCCGAATATCGGCAGCATCCAGCAAATCTTCGTCGATCGCGCAGGAGCCTTCATAATGCAACTCGGAGTGCGTGACACGCACCCGGTGCAACTTGGCTTTAAGCATGATTCTTTGCATGAGGGACTTCCCTTTCAAACGGGCGCGGATTATATAACAATCAACCGGCGAGACAAACTTCGATGTTGTCGATCAAGCGGGTGTTACCCAGACTGGCTGCCGCCAATACCACCCGCTCACGCTGCAAGCTGCTTGCAGGCTGCAAATCGGACTGATTGCGTACCGTCACATAATCCACCTGCCAACCTCTTGCTGTGAGCGTTTCGATCGCCTGTTGTTGCAATTGTTCAAAATCACACGCCCCCTGCAAAATGGCCTGCCTTATTTCTTGCAGCGTCCAATACAGAAAACCAGCCTCGCTGCGCTGTGACTCATCCAGATACTGGTTGCGTGAGCTCAGCGCCAGTCCGTCATCGGCACGCACTGTCTCGCCACCGATAATGCGCACCGGCAAATTCAGGTGCGCAACCAATTGGCGAATAATATGCAGTTGCTGGTAATCCTTTTTACCAAATAGCGCGACGTGTGGCTGCACGATATTCAGCAGCTTCAGCACCACCGTTGCCATGCCGCGAAAATGCCCGGGGCGTGTTGCGCCGCACAGTTCATTGGCAATCGGTGGCGGTTCAACAAACACGGTTTGCTGCATTGGATAGATTTCGCTAGCCGAAGGTGCGAATACCAGATCCGCCAGCCCTTGCAGCTTCGCGCAGTCCGCTTCAAGCGTGCGCGGATAACAGTCAAAATCCTCATTGGGTCCAAATTGCAGCGGATTGACAAAGATGCTCGTCACGATACAGCTACCATGGCCGCGTGCCAGGCGTATCAGATCAAGATGACCTTCATGCAGATTGCCCATGGTGGGCACAAAAGCAACAGCACGCTCATCTGACAATCGTTCACGCAGTTCGGCTATAGTCTGGATAACCTGCATTAAAAACTGTGTTCCTGCGCTGGAAAGCTGCCATTTTTTACTTCGGCAACATAATTTTTCACCGCTACCGCAATGCTGCCCGCCCCCTGCAGATAATTCTTCACAAAACGCGCTTTTTTGCCCGGGTAAATATCCAGCATGTCATGCAGCACCAGTACCTGTCCGGAGCAGGCTGCGCCCGCGCCGATGCCGATGGTGGGAATGGAAAGTGCGGCGGTAATCTCCGCAGCCAGCAATGCGGGAATGGTTTCCAGTACCAGCATGCCCGCACCGGCCTGCTCGAGCGCCACAGCATCCTCCAATAGCTTCTGTGCAGCGGCGGTTTCCCTGCCCTGCACGCGGTAGCCGCCCATCTGGTGCACAGATTGCGGGGTCAGCCCGATATGCGCGCATACCGGAATGCCGCGCCCGACAAGAAAATTCACCGTTTCAGCCATCACCGCGCCGCCCTCCAGTTTGACCATTTGCGCACCCGCCGCCATGAGCCGCGCGGCATTGGCAAAGGTTTCCTGCGGGTTGATCTGGAACGAGCCGAACGGCATGTCGCCAATGATGAACAACCTCCTTGCACCCCGCGCCACACAAGTGGTGTGATAAACCATGTCGTCCAGCGAAACCGGTAAGGTAGTTTCGTGCCCCTGCAATACCATACCGAGCGAATCGCCGACCAACAGCACATCCACGCCCTGCACTTCAAGCAGTGTGGCAAAGCTCGCGTCATAGCAAGTCAGCACTGCGATTTTCTCGCCCTTGCCGCGCATTTCCTGTAATGCTGTCAAAGCGGTTCTCATCAATTTCCCCGGCTGAAAAATTCACGCGGCCCGCGCATTTCCTCGATGCGTTGCAGCAGCAAAGCAAAATCCCCGGCGTCTTCTTCAAAATTCAGGTGCTCGGTATTCACCATCAGTACCGGAGCCGCATCGTAATGATAGAAGAAATCGCTGTAGCCTTGTGCCACGCGCAGCAAATAATCGTCAGAAATGGTTTGTTCATAAGGCTTGGCGCGACGGCGCACACGCTCTGCCAGCGTTTCCGGCGCAGCCTGCAAATAAACCACCAGGTCAGGCGCTGGAACCTGCAATTGCAGTGTATGGTAAATCTGCTGGTACAGTGCAAACTCCGCGTCACTCAGGTTAAGCCGCGCAAACAACGGGTCCTTATCGAACAGATAATCCGCCACGGTACTCGCGCAAAACATATCCATCTGCGCCAGATCACGCACTTCGTTGCTGCGCTGGAACAGGAAGAACAATTGCGTTGCCAGCGCATAGCGCGGCGGATCCTGATAAAACCGTGCGAGAAAAGGATTTTCATCCGGTTTTTCCAACAGCGCCACGGCGCCGGTATGCTGCGCGAGACGACGTGCCAGACTGGTCTTGCCCGCACCTATCGGGCCTTCCACCGCCACATATCGATATTTACCAAACAGCATCGGGAATCATCGCCAGCACTTGATCCTGGCACCCTTCTTGGGCCACCACTGCCCTGCCTATGCCGGGTATGCCGGTATCCGGCGCAATTTCCAGCAAGGGTTGCAGTACGAAAGCACGCAAGTGCATCTGCGGATGCGGAATGATCAGACCATGCTCATGCAGTTGCATATCGTCATATAGCAGCACATCCAGATCCAATGTACGCGGCGCATTCCGAAAGACACGCTCACGACCATGCCGGTGTTCGATTTGCAACAAGGCTTGCAATAAAACTTGTGGTCTTAACGCCGTTGCGATTTTTGCTACCGCGTTTACGAATTCCGGTTGATCCGGATTGCCCAGCGGCGCACTGCGATACAGCGACGAACGGGCAACAAGGCGGGTGTCTGGTAACGTTTCCAGCTCAGCAAAGGCACGCAGCAACTGGCTGCACGGATTTTCCAGATTACTGCCCAGCCCGACAAAGGCAATATGCGGCATTATGCTACCGTCTCATCCATCATCGCTACCGCTTCCGGCTTCTTGCGCGGTTTACGACGGCGGCGTTTCTTATCCACGGTCCGCTCCGGTTGCAGCATTTCCACGCGCCGCTCGGCACTGGCATCCTGGAATTCATCCCACCACAACCCGAGTTCATCATCCGTTTCACCACTGGCGCAGCGCAACAGCAGAAAATCGAATCCGGCACGGAAACGCGGTTGCTCCAACAAACGGAACGGGCGTTGCCCGGCACGCTGTTCAAGGCGCAGTTGCAGCAGCCAGATTTCCTTCATCACCGCATCGTGACGATGCGGGATGGCTAGTCGCGCCTTCTGCTTGCCGAGCACCTCATCCATCGCCGCATGCATCGCCCCCACCGGGCGCTCACCCTGTTGCTGGCGCAGATTCCACGCCGCCAGCACCTCATGCCACAGCAGCGCGGCAAACAGGAATGCGGGTGAAACCGGCTTGTCATGGGCGATCCGTTCATCGGTATTGCGCAACGCCAGCATGACGAATTTCTCGCCCAGCGGCTGTTCCAGAATCACATCCAGCAGTGGCAACAGGCCATGGTGCAGGTGCATTTTGCGCAACTGCTGAATGCATTCCACCGAATGGCCGGACAGCAGCATCTTCAATACCTCGTCGAGCAGGCGTGCCTGCGGCACGTTATCGAGCAAATCCTTCATTCTGGCGATCGGTGCGGCCGTTGCTGCATCGATCTGCATGCCGAGTTTCGCGGACAGGCGCACCGCACGCAGCATTCGCACCGGGTCTTCGCGGTAGCGTATCTCTGGGTCGCCAATCATGCGCAGCAGGTGTTTGCGGGTATCGGCATAGCCATCGTGGTAATCGTGAATTTCCTGCGTAGCCGGATCATAGAACAGCGCATTTGCAGCAAAGTCGCGGCGCGCCGCATCCTGCTCCTGGTCGCCGAACTGGTTGTCGCGCAGCAACCGGCCATGTTCGTCGGTCTGCGCGTCTTCGGCTTCGATCATGCTCCGAAAGGTGGATGCCTCGACTACCTCTTCACCGAACATCACATGCACCAGGCGGAAGCGCCGTCCGATAATGCGCGAACGGCGGAACACGCGGCGCACTTCCTCAGGTGTGGCATCGGTCGCCACATCGTAATCCTTTGGGGTGCGGCTCAACAACAGATCGCGCACCGCACCGCCGACCACGTAAGCCTGATAGCCCGCCGCCTGCAATCCGTCAGTCACTCTCCGTGCGCCATAACTGATCTGATCACGCGACACGCCGTGCAGCTCGAACGGGATTATCTGCGTATTCCCTGTTGATCTGACTTTTGCCGATTTACGGAATACGCGCTTGAGAAATTTATTGATCATGCATTGACGAAATAAGGTGCGGCCAGGCCACATAAAAGAGCGCGGATTATACACCTCTGTGATTTTACGACAGTAATGAAAAACGCGCCCTGCGGCGCGTTTTTCACCTTAAACAGGCTAAAACTCAGTCCTTCCGGCAGGTGTCCATGAAGGTCTTGCGCTCTCTATCCTTTGGTTCTTTGGCTACGGCATTGCACACTTTTATTTACCCTGCTTTGCAGGTGAGGCTGCCGGAGCTACCGCATCGGGAGCTGCAGTAGCCGCAGCCTCTTCGGATTTCAGCACATAGTCCTTGGACAGGCATTTTTTCATGAACGCTTTGCGTTCATCACCCTTCATGCCTGTCGCTTCCTTGCTGCAACCCTTCATTTTTTCGCCCGCCGCAAAAGCAGGGATAGACACAATAAATGCAAAACCCAAACAAACCAGCACAATCATTTTTTTCATGGGAATCTCCTTGAAGTTAGAAGTGGCGGTGAATCAACGGGAATAATGCAGCAATCCCGTAGCACACCCTAACTTGCTCCCAGCACATGATCAATATGCCGAAATACCTAGATAATTCGGCCTAGCCGCCGGTTGCGCCGCAAAACCGGTTATTCGCCGAGAAATTCAGTCAGACAACCAAGGTTTTCCTGGGATGCATGGCGAAAAGTTCAGGATTGTGTTTTGTCCCGCTCGATTAAGGCATAGGCGGAATGGTTGTGTATCGATTCAAAATTTTCCGACTCCACAATAAAAGCATCGACACGCTTATCCGCATTAAGCAACGCGGCCACATCGCGCACCATATCCTCGACAAATTTCGGATTGTCATAGGCGCGCTCCGTTACAAATTTCTCATCCGGTCGCTTCAGCAACCCGAACAGCTCACATGAAGCCTGCGCTTCGGCAATGCTGATCACGTCTTCGACCCAGATGAAATCGTTGGTGCGCAAAGTAATTGTGACATGTGAACGCTGGTTGTGGGCACCGCGTGCAGAAATCTTTTTGGAACAGGGGCACAGGCTGGTGACCGGCACGACCACCTTTGTCGTGAACCAGGGGACGCCGCCGTTACACTCGCCGATGAAGGTTACCTCGTAATCCAGCAGGCTTTGCACGCCGGACACCGGTGCGGTCTTATTGACAAAGTACGGGAAGCTCATTTCGATATAGCCGGATTTTGCTTCCAGGCGCGCCACCATTTCACGCAGGATGCTGCCGAACGATTCCACGGAAATCTCGCGCTCGTGCTCGTTGAGTATCTCCACAAAACGTGACATGTGCGTGCCCTTGAAATTGTGTGGCAGGTGCACATACATATTGAAGGTGGCAATGGTGTGCTGCACGCCGATGCTCTTGTCTTTCACTCTGATCGGGTGACGGATACCTTTAATACCGACGCGGTTAATCGCCAGATGACGCGTATCTGCGGAGCTTTGCACATCCGCGATGTGAGGCTTTACGGGAGCATTCATGGCAGCCTCTCTCAATGGTTGGTGATCGAAATTATATAGAGGAGCGGAAAACGGGTTTGGTTCAATCCCGATGCCCCGGTCTCCATCCTTTGATGGCGGCAATCAGCCCGGCGGCATCCAGGCCACAATCTACCAGCATTTGTGCATGCTCGCCCTGCCCGATAAACTTGTCCGGCAAGCCGAGTTGCAGCAGCGGCACGGCAACGCCTTGCTGTTGCAGGCATTCCGCTACCGCACTACCCGCGCCGCCCTGTATGGCGTTTTCCTCAACCGTGACCAGCAACTCGTGATCGCGTGCCAATTGCAAAACCAGTTCGGTATCCAACGGTTTGACGAAACGCATGTTGACCACGCTTGCATCCAGCTGCTCACCGGCCACCAGAGCGGGAGCCAGCATCGAACCGAACGCCAGTATCGCCACGTTACGTCCACTGCGCCGCAACTCGCCCTTGCCCACCGGCAGGGCGCGCATTTCCCGGTTGACCTCCACCCCGGAGCCGCATCCGCGCGGATAGCGCACCGCACACGGCGTATCCAATTGGAAGGCGGTATAGAGCATCCGGCGACATTCATCCTCGTCCGCCGGCGCCATCACCGTCATATTGGGAATACAGCGCAAAAAGGAAAGATCGAAGCTGCCCGCATGCGTCGCGCCATCCGCGCCGACCAGCCCGCCACGATCAATCGCCAGCACCACCGGCAGATTCTGGATGGCGATATCGTGAATGAGTTGATCGTAAGCACGTTGCAAAAAGGTCGAGTAAATCGCCACCACCGGCTTGAAACCATCGCAGGCCAAACCGGCGGCAAACGTCAGCGCGTGCTGTTCGGCAATACCCACATCGAAATAGCGCTCCGGATATTTTTGCGCGAATTCCGTCATTCCGGAACCCTCGCACATCGCCGGCGTAATACCGACCAGGCGTTGGTCTTGCGCTGCCATATCGCACAACCACTCCCCAAACACTTCGGTATAAGTTGGATTGCCGGACTGGCAGGCGGCAATACCATTAACCGGATCAAACTTGCTCACGCCGTGATACAGGACGCAATCCTGCTCGGCATGCGCATAACCCTTGCCCTTCTGCGTGACCACATGCAGAAACTGCGGGCCGTCGAGCTGGCGGATATTGCCCAATGTATCCAGCAGCACATCCAGATCATGCCCGTCGATCGGTCCGATGTAGTTGAAACCGAATTCCTCGAACAGCGTGCCGGGAGTTACCATACCCTTGAGATGCTCCTCGGTGCGCTTGGCGAATTCCAGCACCGGCGGCATCCCCTTGAACATCTTCTCGCTGCCGCGTCGCATCGCCGCATAAAAGCGCCCCGACATCAGCTTGGCCAGATAATTGTTCAGCGCGCCGACCGGTCGCGAAATTGACATGTCGTTATCGTTGAGAACAACCAGCAAATTGGCATCACGCGCGCCGGCATTGTTGAGCGCCTCGAAAGCCATGCCGCCGGTCAGCGCGCCATCACCGATGATCGCCACCGCACGCCGTTCGGATTTCTCCAGTTGTGCGGCCACCGCCATGCCCAGTGCGGCGCTGATCGACGTACTGGAATGGCCGGTGCCAAATGCGTCATAGATACTCTCATCGCGCTTCGGAAAGCCTGAAAGGCCGCACGCCGTGCGTAGCCTACCCATCGCCTCGCGCCGCCCGGTAAGAATCTTGTGCGTATAAGTCTGATGCCCCACATCCCATATCAGGCGGTCGTCCGGGGTGTTATAGGTGTAATGCAGCGCAATAGTCAGCTCGATCGTACCGAGATTGGAAGATAAATGTCCGCCGGTTTTACTCACCGATTCGATCATGAAACGGCGCAGCTCATCGGCGAGTTGCGGCAATTGTGCGCGTTCCAGCTTGCGCAATTCGTCCGGGGTGTTGATAGTGGTCAATAATGGGTACATCAGAACTTTCTTAACACAATATAATCCGCCAACTCACGCAGGCGTTGCGCTGTAGCGCCAAATTCAGCCAGGCTTTCCAGCGCCTCGCAATGCAGCCGCTGCACCATGTCGCGTGCGCCCTGTGCGCCCAGCAAGCTGACGTAAGTGGGCTTGTCATTATCCGCATCCTTGCCTGCTGTTTTACCGAGGGTGGCGGTATCCGCTTCGCAGTCCAGAACATCATCCACCACCTGGAACGCCAGCCCGATCAGTTTGCCGAAATGGTCCAGTCTGGCAAGTTGCTCCCCGGGGATTGATCCGCAATGCGCACCGAGCAGGACGGCCGCGCGGATCAGCATGCCGGTTTTGTGGATGTGCATGAATTCCAGTTCGGCAAGCGTAAGCGACTTACCCACGCTGGCCAGATCGATCGCCTGCCCACCCGCCATACCACGTGAACCGGAAGCCACCGCCAGCAACTTGACCATTTCCAGTTGGTGCGCCGCATCGTCGTTAAGAGGATGTTCTGCGAGTAGTTGGAATGCCAGTGTTTGCAGACTGTCGCCAACCAGCAGCGCGGTCGCCTCATCGTATTGTTTATGACAGGTCGGCTTACCACGGCGCAGTACATCGTCATCCATGCACGGCATATCGTCATGCACCAGCGAGTAGGCGTGGATCAGCTCAACAGCGGCAGCGGCAACATCCACCCGCCCCGGCTCCGCGCCGACCAGTTCGCCTGCAGCAAACGCCAGCAACGGGCGCACGCGCTTGCCACCGTCCAACACCACATAGCGCATCGCCTCGTGCAGGCGCTGCGGCGCGATATCCGCGCGCGGCAGCAGGTTGCGCAGCACCTCCTCAAAGCGCGCCTGATGGGCGGATATCCAGCCTTGAAAATCAACCTGCATTAATCACGCCCTGCTTCGCTGCCGGTGGAAAAATCCTTCAGTACTCCGTTCTCCAACACGCTCACCTGTTGCTGCGCGTCTTCGAGACGCCCCCGGCAGAACGACAACAATTCTGCGCCGCGCTTATACGCCGCCAGCGAATCTTCCAACGACAGTTTGCCCGCTTCCATGTCGGCGACAAGTTGCTCCAGCTCGGCCATGGCCGACTCAAAACCAACTATTTTTTGCGATTTACCCGCCATGACAACTCCTGCATTGCGAAAGACCGGCATTTTACCCAACGCATCCTGACTGGGCGAATTTTTATTGCCCGGCCTAATCATTTCGTGGAAAATCCACGTCCCCATTACCCATGTGACAACGCAGAAAGTCGTCATGAGCAATCCCGTATGAAATCTTCGTGGATGCTGGTCGCCGGACTACTGTTCGGATTCATGGGTGTGTTCGTCAAGCTCGGCGCGCCATATTTTTCGTACATCGAGCTGGTGCTATACCGCTCGCTGTTCGGCCTGCTGCTGGTCTACCCCGTCATGCGCCAGCAGCATATCGACGTCGCCACGCGGCACTGGCGCGCCCACCTGTGGCGCGGCATCTCCGGTTCGGTGGCACTGGCGCTGTTCTTCTACTGCATCACCGTGCTGCCGCTCGCCACCGCCGTTACGCTCAACTACACCTCACCGCTGTTCCTCACCCTCCTCACCATGCTGGTGTTCAGGGACAAGTTCAACTTGCCGCTGACCGTCGCCATCGGCCTGGGATTCTGCGGCGTGGTGTTGCTACTGCAGCCGACGCTGCAGCGGGACCAACTGTTGCCCGGCCTGCTCGGTCTGATCTCCGGCTTCCTCGCGGGAGTCGCCTACCTCAACGTCCGGCATCTCGCCATGATCGGCGAACCGGATGCGCGCACCGTGTTCTATTTCAGCCTGATCGCTACCCTCGGCAGCGGCGTATGGATACTGTTCGGCACGCTGCACGAAATCACGCCCGAAAGTTTCGCCATCCTGCTCGGGCTGGGCGTTTCGGCCACCCTCGCGCAACTCGCCATGACGCGCGCCTACCGCACCGGCAAAACACTGGTGGTCGGCGGCTTGGCCTACAGCACTATCGTATTCGCCAGCCTGTTCGGCATGCTGCTTTGGAATGAAACCCTGAGCCTGGCCAGTTGGCTGGGCATGGCGTTCATCATCGGCGGCGGTGTGCTAAGCTTGCGCCTGTCGCCACAACACCCGCAAAAAGAAGGAAAAACATGATCAGCATCGAACAAACCGCCAACCTCGTCAACGTCGCCGTGCTCGGCGAATTCACCTTGGCCGACTTTAAGGAATTCGAGGAGCAATCGCTGTACAAGCTCAAATCGCCCGGTCCGGTGAACCTGCTGCTCGACCTGCGCGGAATGATCGACTACACCGTGGATGTCGCATGGGAGGAAATCAAATTCTTCAGCAGCGAACACAACCACGACTTCAGCAAGATCGCCGTGGTCACCGACGACCAGTGGATCACCTGGCAGGCCTGGCTGTCGCGCCTGTTCGTGGATGCAGATATTCAGGTGTTTACGGATTACGACGAGGCGCAGGCTTGGGTGCAGGGCTAGCACAACGCTCGGCCAGATAATTCGGAAAGTCAGGCAATGGTGCATTTAGCGGAAAACTTGGGGGTACCAATATTTCACCCTCAATGAATACCATGTATTGCGTGACAAGCTTCAGCTTGTACACCTCGAAGGTGCCTTTCTCGGCATTTTCTAGGGTGTCTATTTGACGTTGGGCGTAACTACAAAGGAGAGAAGCAAATGATGAGAGTTGTTGTTGTGGGAGTACTGATGATGGCTATCTCGGGGTGCGATTCGGCGAAGTGGGTTGATGTTCCTGCTCCGTTATCGTGTGATGACATAAACAAAGAGTTTAGGCTCTTCGCGTGAGAGTGTGGGTAAAAATGGTCATGGAATTGCCTGAACGCCTTACTGAATGCGGGTTTCAGCAGATTGATACTGCTGCGGAAACTGGTATGATTTCGGGATGGCTACTTTACGC
>Ga0307376_10000457_pt1 | contig 50617 bp, 44 predicted proteins | sample TR2MG_FD_202536 | JGI IMG/M metagenome (GOLD analysis project Ga0307376, IMG submission 202536) | Soil microbial communities from Risofladan, Vaasa, Finland - TR-2 | ecosystem: Environmental > Terrestrial > Soil > Coastal area > Acid sulfate soil | place: Finland: Risofladan, Vaasa | collected...
GTAGCGCCTGCCCCTCGGGGCGGGCGAGGATTGAAACCCCTCGATAGGTTATCTATCACCTGTACGCACACTGTAGCGCCTGCCCCTCGGGGCGGGCGAGGATTGAAACTTACCGTGATGATCTGGATCGGCTGGAGGATTGCGTAGCGCCTGCCCCTCGGGGCGGGCGAGGATTGAAACCGGTGAGGCTACCGATGTATGGTTGCGGTCTACCGTAGCGCCTGCCCCTCGGGGCGGGCGAGGATTGAAACTTGATGGCAGCAATAGCGGTTTCTCTCTGCTGCTGTAGCGCCTGCCCCTCGGGGCGGGCGAGGATTGAAACCCAACGAAGGAAACCATTTAGGCGCGATGCCTGCCGTAGCGCCTGCCCCTCGGGGCGGGCGAGGATTGAAACATCCGCGAGGCGGGCAATGCCACCTCGCGCGACCGTAGCGCCTGCCCCTCGGGGCGGGCGAGGATTGAAACCACACCAGCCAGGCGGCCGCTTCGTTCGGCAGGGGTAGCGCCTGCCCCTCGGGGCGGGCGAGGATTGAAACAAGGAATCCGCCATGAAGATGACCAAACTGGGCAAGGTAGCGCCTGCCCCTCGGGGCGGGCGAGGATTGAAACCACGGAAAGCCGATTATCGCTTACAGCATAGAGACGTAGCGCCTGCCCCTCGGGGCGGGCGAGGATTGAAACTTTCCAAATATGTTATTTGCAGCAAGGAAAAGACTCTGTAGCGCCTGCCCCTCGGGGCGGGCGAGGATTGAAACGACCCCAACACCCAGGAGGAACACCGCTATGTGGGTAGCGCCTGCCCCTCGGGGCGGGCGAGGATTGAAACGTGGGCCATCATCGCTGGTTTGTTGGTAGGGCCGGGTAGCGCCTGCCCCTCGGGTCATCTGCCTTGGCTTCCATCGCCAGAGAGCGTTCCCCACACCAGTGGGGATGAACCCCGAGGGCATCAGGCCACATTTCGTGGCAGGGAGTGTTCCCCACACCCGTGGGAATGAACCGGCCTATAACGTAGACCGGCCCCGTGGTTCGCAAGCTTCTTGTTCGCATCAGTATAACGGCTCTACCGCCTTTCCAGTTGCGAGAGCATCTGAATTTGCACTTGCTGAATCTGCACCAGACGCTCCCACTGGTGCGATAGCAGATGGTCGAGTTTTTCATTCAGGTGGCGGATTTCCAGTTCTGCTTTCAGGTTTACCTGATAGTCGTGCTCTGACCTGAGGCGGTCTTTTGCTTCCTGTCGGTTTTGGCTCATCATAATGATCGGCGCCTGAATGGCGGCAAGGCAAGAGAGTATGAGGTTGAGAAAAATAAAAGGGTACGGATCGACGGGACGCCAATAGATCACTGCGGAGTTCATGACTACCCAAGCCGCCAGGAATACAGCGAAGCAAATGAGGAAGGTCCAACTTCCACCAAACGCGGCTACCTTGTCCGCAAGTCGTTCACCGAATGTCCAGGCTTTTTCCGACTCCGCATCCACGTTCATCGACAGGATTTCGTGCTGCCGCAGGCTTTCGACTACTTCTTTCTCTAGCGAGGTCAGTTCTCCCCGCTCTGATTCGAGAATCGATTCGACGTAGTTTGTGTTGTACCGCGATAGATCGGCCCGGCAAATAAACGCGTCAGGAGACCAGTCAGGATGATCGCGCAAAATCAGTTCTGAGAGCGCATCACGGACGGTTGCGCCAGAGATTACATCTTTTGCCAGAAAGCTTTTGCCGCATACGATGCAAATGTGTTGGTGGGTTTGCGTTTTGCTCATGGCTTCCTCTTCTGTGACAGTAGAGATAACTAAACAACTTGAACAGGAGCTACCCACTATAGCTCAGGATCGTAAAGGTTTCTAAGCCGGAATTTCTTCAGGAACATCGGGGTAGACCTGGCTAGCAGCACTATATTCTAGACCTGTCCCGTGGTTCTTGGTGGATCAGGCGCGACGAAAGAATCCACTATTGCCATTCCGGCCCCGGGGCAAGTCCGGGGTAATTGAGTTGGAAACCAGTGGGTGCGACAAAACCGGATTCCCGTCTGCACGGGAGCGACGATGTTTAAATTTTTTGGCGACTATCTGTTGCCGTTAAAGGTGCTGGTGCAAGGAGGGTAAGATTGAAGCCCTGGCCTTGAGATATAATGTGTCCATGAAACTCCTTGCCCTCGACACCTCTACCGAGCTTTGTTCCGTCGCCTTGTGGCTCGACGGCGAAACGCTCGTGCGCGAAGAGATGGCGGGGCAGCGGCATTCCGAACTGGTGTTGCCGATGGTTCATGAGTTGCTCGCCGAGGCCGGACTGGATCTGAACGCACTGGACGGCATCGCCTTTGGCGAGGGGCCGGGCTCCTTTACCGGCTTGCGCATCGGTTGCGGCGTGGCGCAGGGCCTGGCGTTCGGCGCGGATTTGCCGGTGGCTGGCATCTGTACTTTGCTGGCAATGGCTGAGGCTTCCGGCGCAAGCCGCGTGATCGCCTGCCTGGATGCGCGCATGGGCGAGGTTTACCATGGCGTGTATGAAAAGGCTGAAGGTGAATGGCGCGCTTTGGGCACGCCCGGCTTAAGCGCGCCGCAGGATGTGCCGGAGGTTGCCGGCGAGGGCTGGGCCGGATGCGGCAACGGCTTTGCGGTCTATGGCGAGGTCTTGGCTGGGCGCTATGCCGGGCGGCTTGCTGAAGTCATGCCGGAGATTTTTCCTCATGCAGCGGAGATTGTCCGGTTGGGTGCTGAACGGTTCAAGAACGGCCTCGGTATGGACGCAGCCGAAGCCGCGCCGCTGTACATTCGCAACAAAGTCGCCTTGAAAACGAGCGAGCGATGAACGCCCGGTTGCAGGAAACTGCCGTTTTTAGACCGATGTACCTGGCGGATATCGAGGCGGTGGTTGCAATCGAATGCGAGATTTATCCTTTCCCCTGGACTTATGGAAACTTCCGTGATTCGTTTAATGCCGGATACAGCGTCTGGGTGTGTGAATTCGGCGGCACGGTGATCGGTTACAGCGTGATGATGGTGGCGGCGGACGAGGCGCACCTGCTCAATCTCGGCATCGCGCGCGACTGGCAGGGCAGGGGGCTGGGGCGCCGATTTCTGCACCATCTCATCGACCTGGCGCGCGGCTATCATGCCGGAATCCTGCTGCTGGAAGTGCGCCCTTCCAATATTGGGGCGCGCCGGCTTTATGCGACCACCGGATTCCGCGAGATCGCGGTGCGCAGAAAATATTATCCCGCCGAAAATGGGCGGGAAGATGCGCTGCTGCTGGAGCTGGTATTGTGACCGGACGGCGCGAACTTTATCTTCAGGAAATGGGCTTGGGCCCGGTATGGCGGCTCAAGCCGGCAGCGGCTGAACCACCGTCTCCGCTGGACATCCAGTCCATGGATAGTGCCGAGCTTGAAGCCGTGGTGGCGAACTGCACCGCCTGTGTCCTGCACAAGACCCGCACCCGGACGGTGTTCGGTGTGGGCGACGAAAATGCCGACTGGCTGTTCGTCGGCGAAGCGCCCGGCGCGGAAGAGGATGCGCAGGGCGAGCCTTTCGTCGGGCAGGCCGGCAAACTTCTCGACAATATGCTGAAAAGTATCGGCCTGAAGCGGGGCGAGAACGTGTATATCGCCAATGTGTTGAAATGCCGCCCGCCGGGTAACCGTGACCCGTTGCCGGAGGAGGTGGCGAGATGCATGCCTTACCTCGAACGCCAGATCGATCTGATCCGGCCGAAGCTGATCGTCACCTTAGGGAAATTTGCTGCCCAGACCCTGCTCGGTCGGGATGTGACAATCGCCAGCTTGCGCGGCAAGATACACGCCTACCGAGGCATCCCGTTGATCGTGACGTATCACCCGGCTTATTTGTTGCGCACCCTGCAGGACAAGGCCAAGGCATGGGAAGATTTGTGTTTGGCGCGTGAAACCATGCAGGGCTTGAGTTCCGTCGAATCGACTATCATATAAACAGCGTTGTTAATTCAGGAGATCATTATGCGGAATTGGTTGCTGCCCATCATGTTGCTGCTTTCCCTGTCCTTGAGCGGTTGCGGCTACAACACGCTGCAATCCACCGACGAGCAGATCAAGGCGAGCTGGTCCGAGGTGATTAACCAGTACCAGCGCCGCGCCGATCTGGTGCCCAATCTGGTGAACGTGGTCAAGGGCTATGCCGCACATGAGAAGGATGTGCTGACCCAGGTAACCGAGGCGCGCGCCAGGGTCGGCTCGATACAGGCCACGCCCGAGCTGATCAACGACGAGCAGGCCTTTGCCAAATTCCAGCAGGCACAGGCTCGCATGACCAGCGCCTTGTCCCGTTTGCTGGCGGTATCGGAGAATTACCCGCAACTCAAGGCAGACGGCGTATTCCGCGACTTGCAGGCGCAACTGGAAGGCACCGAAAACCGCATTACCGTGGCGCGCAATCGCTACATCAAGGCGGTGCAGGAGTACAACGTGACGGTGCGTTCCTTCCCCAGCAATCTCACCGCGATGATGTTCGGCTACAAGACCAAGCCGAATTTCAGTGTGGAAAACGAGAAGGAAATTTCCACCGCGCCCAAGGTGGATTTCAGTGCGGCGCCGGCTGCCAGATAAATGCGCCTGGCCTGGCTAAGCAGCGCTGTTGTCGCCCTGTGGCTGCTGTTCGCTCCATGGGCGGCGGCCGAGGTGGCGGTGCCGCCGCTCAAGGCGCGCGTCACCGACCTGACCGGAACGCTCCAGCCCGGCCAGCAGGCGGCGCTGGAGCATACCCTGCAAGCTTTCGAAGAGCGGAAGGGCAGCCAGGTCGCCGTTCTGATCGTCCCCACCACCCAGCCTGAAACCATCGAGCAGTATTCCATCCGCGTCGCCGAATCCTGGAAGCTCGGGCGCAAGGGCGTGGACGACGGTGTGCTGCTTCTGGTCGCGAAGAATGATCGCAAGCTGCGCATCGAGGTGGGCTACGGTCTTGAAGGTGCCATCCCCGATGCGGTGGCGAAACGGATAATCAGCGAAATCATCTCGCCTTATTTCAAAAAAGGGGATTTCTACGGCGGCATCGGCGCCGGAGTAGAGCGCATTATCAAAGTGATCGGAGGCGAGCCGCTGCCGGAGAAAGAATCATCCAGATCGAGCAGCCGACCGTCATCTGGCGGCGACTGGCTGGGGCTTGCCTTTGTTATCGCGGTCGTCATCGGCGGCGTGATGCGCGCCCTGTTCGGCCAGTTCGTCGGTGGGCTGGTCGCGGGATCGGTTGCCGCAGTTATCGCCTGGCTGCTGTTCACTTCGGCAATGGTGGCCCTTGGCGCAGGGTTGATCGTGTTCTTTTTTACCCTGTTCGGCCGCCACGGTGGGGTCGGTGGATGGGGTAGCGGGGGAAGCGGCTGGTCGGGCGGGGATGGCGGCGGATTCAGCGGCGGTGGCGGCGATTTCGGTGGCGGCGGCGCTTCGGGAGATTGGTAGGAACATGAAGATCAAACGCATAATCCGGCATTTTTTGACCTTTCCCTGGCAGGCAAGACAGGCGTTCCCGCAACGCGCAATGCGGGCCATCGAGGCGGCGATCAAGGAATCCGAAACGACCCACTACGGCGAAATCCGTTTTGCCGTAGAGGCTGCGCTGGATGCGCGTTCGCTGCTTGAAGGAAAAGGCGCACGCGACCGTGCCGTCGAAGTGTTCTCGCAGTTGCGGGTGTGGGACACCGAACATAACAATGGCGTGCTGATCTATCTGCTGCTGGCTGACCGGCGGGTGGAAATTGTCGCCGACCGCGGCGTTCATCGGGATGTCGGGGCGCAGGGATGGGAAGAAATATGCCGCGAGATGGAACAGCAGTTCAGGCTCGGACGCTTTGAAGAAGGCGTGGTTGTCGGCATACAGGCGGTTGCCCGCCACCTGGTCCGGCATTATCCGGCCAGCGGGAAAAACGAGAATGAGCTGCCGGATAAACCCGTATTACTGTGAAAATCGCGGCATCAGGGCCGGCTGTCGTCCAGCAGGCTGACGTCGTCGAACTGGCGCTGATTTTCCTCGTGGCGTTTCTTCACCAGATACATCGTTCCGCTCAAGAATAGTCCGAACAGCGTAATGATCGTATAGATATGAAAATCCAGATGAATCAGCAGTGCATACAGGCCGGTCATGACGAGGATGGAAAGGTTTTCGTTGAAATTCTGTAGCGCAATCGAGTGGCCGGCGCCCATCAGGATATGGCCGCGGTGCTGGAGCAGCGCGTTCATCGGTACAACGAAAAAGCCTGACAACGCGCCGACGAGAACCAGGAGCGGCACGGCGATCCACAGCGTATGCACGAAATTCATGGCGATAACGATCAGTCCCATGGCGATCCCGAGCGGAATCACCCGCACCGATTTGCGCAGCGTGATCATTTTCGCCGCCAGTACCGCGCCTATCGCGACACCCACAGCCACCACCCCTTGCAGCATGCTGGCTTTGGAAAGCCCTAAATGCAGTGCCGCTTCGGCCCACTTGATAACGATGAATTGCAGGGTTGCGCCCGCACCCCAGAACAGCGTGGTGACCGCGAGCGATACCTGGCCGAGCTTGTCGCGCCAGAGTAAAGTCAGGCAGTGGTTGAAATCGTGGATCAGGTAAAGCGGATTTCTTTTCAGAATCCGGTGATCGACGCCGGCGTCCGGAATATACAGATTGAAGAGTGCTGCAATCAGGTAGATGCCGCCGATGATGCCGATGCTCATTTTCGGGATCGTGTCGATGCCGGTGTCGATTAATGGGCAATCGAAGCTCAACAAGGCATGGGCGATATCCGGTTTGAGCAGCAGCCCGCCCACCACCGTGCCAAGGATGATTGCCATCACCGTCAACCCCTCGATCCAGCCGTTGGCGACCACCAGCAGGCGGTGCGGTAGGAGTTCAGTGAGAATGCCGTACTTGGCGGGCGAATAGGTGGCGGCGCCAAGGCCGACAACGGCATAGGCTACCAGCGGATGTACGCCGAAGAACATCATCAGGCAGCCGAAAATTTTTACGCCGTTACTGATCAGCATCACCCGGCCCTTGGGCATAGAGTCGGAGAAAGCGCCGACAAACGCGGCGAGGACGACGTAGGAAAGGGTGAAGAACAGTTTGAGCAGCGGCTCGTATTCACGCGGTGCGTGCATGTCGCGCAGGGCGAAAATGGCAACGATCAGCAGGGCATTGTCGGCTAGCGCGGAGAAAAACTGGGCTGCAAGAATAGTGTAAAAGCCGCGCTTCATCTGCTTTTCAGGGTGGGTTCCGTTCTGGTTTATCGGGCTTTGCAGGGAAAATGCCACGAACTTTATACCATGAAACCCGATGAGGTGCCATGCGTCCAGCCCGAAGTGATCTTGGTCTATCTTTACGCGCCAATTTGTGATTGAATGATGGGTCAAAAATTTCGTATATGGTTTCCCTATGGCAGATCGCCGACTCCAGGTTTTTTACACCGTTGCGAAGCAGCTGAGTTTCACCAAGGCGGCTGAAATCCTCTTTATGACTCAACCGGCGGTGACATTTCAGGTCAAACAACTGGAAGAGCATTTTAATACCCGTCTGTTCGAACGCAGCCATAGCAAAATCGCGCTTACGCCCGCCGGACAGTTGGCGATGGATTACGCCGAACGCATCCTGAACCTGACTGCGGAAATGGAAACGCGCCTTACGGAAATGACCGGAGAGGTCGGCGGCACGTTGTTGATCGGCGCCAGCACCACTATTGCGGAATACATGCTGCCGCGCATGCTGGGGGATTTCAAGGCGCGCTACCCGCAGGTCCAGACACGGCTTACAGTGGCGAACTCGGAAACGATCGAGTCCAGGGTGGCCGACCATACCTTGGACATCGGGCTGATCGAAGCCCCTTCCCACCATCCCAGCCTGAAATCCGAAGTATGCTGCGAAGACGAACTGGTGATGATCTGTGCGCCGCAGCACCCCCTTGCCAAGCTGGCATCGGTCTCGGCCGAGAAACTTGTCGTTCAACCCTACATCAGCCGCGAGGCGGGTTCAGGGACGCGCGAGGTGGTGGACGACTTTTTCAAGCGCTCCGGCATTTCGCCGGATGATCTGGACATCGCCATGGAACTGGGCAGCCCGGAGGCAATCAAGGGCGCGGTGGAAGCCGGGTTGGGTATCGCGATTGTCTCGCGTGTCACCATCCTCAAGGAAATCAAGCTGGGCGACCTTGTCGCCGTGCCGCTGGAACCGTGCCTGATCCGACCATTGTCGGTGGTTTATGGCACGGAAAAATTCCGCTCCAAACTGTTGCAGTCCTTCCTGGACTTTACAACCGAAGCGCTGAAATAGGCTCCGGCCATGAAGCAGGAAGAAAAGAAATTGCTGCGTCTGCTCGACGCGCTTACCGTCGAGCAGCGGGATACCGTCATCGCCTTCGTTGAATTTCTGGCCGCCCGTAATCCGCCTGTCAGTGCCGCCGAGGTACAGGAACCGCTGCCGATTTCCCGCCCCGCCGATGAAACGGTCGTCAAAGCCATCAAGCGTCTGCGGGAAACCTACCCGATGCTCAACCCCGACAAGCTGTTGCACGAAATTTCCGGGCTCATGATGAAGCACATGATGAACGGCAAGCCAGCCGCCGAGGTGATCGACGAACTGGAAGCGCTTTTTGCCCGTTATTATCTGGCTTACAAAGAAAGCCTCCAGGAAACCCCCGAGTAACGACTCCCTCTCCCTTTACGGGAGAGGGGTTCCGCGTCTCCCTAAAGCACCTCTGCCGCGTAATCCGCCAGCCTCGAACGTTCGCCGCGCATCAGCGTGACATGGCCGGAATGTCCCCACCCCTTGAAGCGATCCACCACATAGGTCAGTCCTGAACTGCCTTCGGTCAGGTAGGGCGTATCGATCTGCGCGATATTGCCGAGGCAGACCACCTTGGTGCCGGGGCCGGCGCGCGTGACCAGGGTTTTCATCTGTTTCGGCGTAAGGTTCTGCGCCTCGTCGATGATCAGGAATTTTTTCAGGAAGGTGCGCCCGCGCATGAAGTTGAGCGACTTGATCTTGACCCGCGAGCGGATCAAATCCTGCGTTGCGGCGCGTCCCCAGTCGCCGGCTTCGTCGTCGGTCTTGTTGAGCACGTCCAGATTGTCTTCCAGCGCGCCCATCCACGGCGCCATTTTTTCTTCCTCGGTGCCGGGCAGGAACCCGATGTCTTCACCGACAGGGACGGTGACACGGGTCATGATGATCTCGCTGTAAAGCTTCTGGTCCAGCGTCTGCGTCAGGGCGGAAGCCAGGGTGAGCAGAGTTTTGCCGGTTCCGGCCTGGCCCAGCAGGGTGATGAAGTCCACTTCCGGATTCATCAGCAGATTCAGCGCGAAATTTTGCTCGCGGTTGCGTGCGGCGATGCCCCATACGTTGTTTTTGAGATGGGTATAATCCTTCACCGTTTCCAGCACGGCGCTGTTGCCGTTCAATTCCTTGACGATGGCGTGGAACGGATTGTCGAATTCGAAATAGACAAATTCATTAACCATCAGGCTGGAGCAGAGCGGCCCCTTGACACGGTAATAGGTGTGGCCGTTTGCCTGCCAGGATTCCATGCCCTTGCCGTGCTTGTCCCAAAAGTCCGCCGGCAGCGCCTTGAGCCCGGTGTAAAGCAGGTCGGTATCTTCCAGCACCTTGTCGTTGAAGTAGTCTTCCGCGGCAAAGCCCAGAGCGCGGGCCTTGATGCGCATGTTGATATCTTTACTGACGAGGATGACTTCGCGCTTCGGGAACTGCGCCTGTAAACTCATCACCACGCTGATGATCTGGTTGTCTGCCTTGCTGGTCGGCATGCCGGCAGGCAGTTCGCCATTCATCTGCTTGGTCTGCAGGAACAGGCACCCGCTACAGTTTTTATTGTGGGTGGAAAGGGGGAATCCATCCTCCATCGCGGTCTGGGCGCCGCTGACGATCTCGTCCAGAAAGCGGCTGGCCTGGCGCGCGTTGCGTGCAACCTCGGTCATGCCTTTCTTGTTGTTGTCCAGTTCTTCCAGCGTGATCATCGGCAGGAAGATGTCGTGCTCTTCGAAGTGGAACAGGCTCGATGGGTCGTGCATCAGTACGTTGGTGTCGAGAACGAACAGCTTGGTGGTGCGGGACTTTCGTGCCATTTGGGACCCTTTATGTGAGCGTCTTGTTAAAATTAATTACTTCCTGAGCATGGCCGCGCCACTCGCGCCGCGCCGCACCCATCCTGTCAATGACGAAGGCGCCGCGTTCGATGCCTCCGGCCTGTTTACCATACAAATGTTTCAATTTTTTAAAACGGCGTGTAATGCTGCCGTGCGAGGTGTCATGGATTTCGCAGCCACGGGCGCGGCATTCCGGATGCGGATCGCGGAATAGCTGCGCTTCGGCAGTGCTGCCGGGGTAGGAATCCTTGGGGAGAAAATACAGCGCGACAGGCCGGTCAATCGCCGACGGCAGGCGGGACGGCTTGCCGCAGGTCGCGGACGGATCATGGTCGGGAGCGGGTTGGTCGAGCATCCGGGTTGCCGTGTTGGTCATGGCTACATTGTTGACAAAAACCGGCTGCAAGGCAACAGGCACGTGATGACATTATTGTTAGAATAAGGTTTTATCCCCCAGCCAGGAGCGACGATATCGAACCCCCCAAGCCAGAAACTGCGCGCCTGTTTTTCGCACTGTGGCCCGATGCGCCCACCTGCGCCCGTCTGGACAAGGTCGGCAGGCGTTTGCACGAGATTTGCGGCGGACGCCGCACCCGTGCAGAAACCATCCACCTTACCCTGGCATTCCTCGGCGATATCGAGCTGGCGCGGATTGACGAGCTGATCTTGCTGGCCGGGGAGATCCAGGTCCCAACATTCGCCCTCAGGCTGACGCACTCCGGCTGGTGGCATCATAACCGGATCGCCTGGGTCGCGCCGGACGAAACCCCGCAGGAATTGGCGCAACTGGTCGATGAATTGAAGAAAAGACTGGACGGTGCGGGGTTCCGCCTTGAGGTCAGGCCATTTGTCCCGCACATCACGCTACTTCGAAAAGCCAACTGCAAGCGTGAGGCGTTGCCGGACGAGGTGATTGAATGGCATGCCGGGGATTTCGTTCTGGTCAGATCGGTACTGGGCGAACGCGGAGCGGCTTACGAGGTGGCAGGCCGCTGGCCGTTGTTACCCCGAAAATAGCGACTGCCGTTGAATGAGGATTTGAAACTGCCTGGAACTTGCCCTGCCAACGCCATGAAATTCCAGCGTCAAGCTGTGTCATGGGAACTCCTTCTGCTTCCTCCCCCTTGACGGGGGGAGGGTTGGGGAGAGGAGGCTTTGATTATTGCAGATAAATGAGTTTCCCAAGGTGCCCCGTCAACTCCTTGCTGGTCGCCTTGGTGTAATCCTTGCCCAGACTCCCGCTGATCAAGTTGCGCACCTGGACGCTTAACTGGCTGTTGAGCAGGCCGCGGAAACGGGGTTCGGCGGCCACGATGAGGCGCTGATAACTGTTGCCGGTGCGCCCCTGCTCGATGTGCTGGGCAAGTCTCCGTGCGAAGGTTTCATGTTCGTGCTGCTTGGGGGCGGTTGCCGGCTGGCGGGCGCCATGGCCATTGCCGGCGCTTTGCATGTGGCCGGAGCGGTCTGACACAAGATCCGAGTTTTTCTTCCGGCTGTCGGGATGGTCGAAGGCGGCGATTTCCTCCAGACCCTTGCTGCTTCCTTTGTTGGCGTAGATTTTTGCTTCACTGGCATTTGCGACGAGAATCCAGGTTGTAGCCATATTGCCCCCATTCCAGAAGTTAATGAACAAAACCAGATTTAATCGTATCAGCTAATTGACCTGAGTCAAGGTTGTGACGTGATTTGTTCAGGAATCCGTTAGCGGCTATGTGTCTGCGGCGATTTCACCCTATCTCTTGTGGTAGACGGTGAATAACCCTATGATGTGGAATGGTTTTAAGCGGGATGTACCCGTAGCCCCTCGTGTTACTTGAACGAACGCCCTACTTCCGCATAGAGCTAAATGGAGACAGTTGAGCCTGTCCTCTAGGGGTTACCCATAAATTTCTGGAGATGGAAAATGATGTATCGATATTTGGTTACAACTTTCCGCACACCACAATTTCAACCGTCTGTCATCGACGGGCACTATGCATTCTTGGATCGCTTGAGACAGGATGGAAAGCTCGAACTGGCTGGCCCGTTTACTGACAAATCTGGCGGCGCTTACTTAATCAAGGCCGCTAATCTGGAAGAGGCCAGAGCATTGGCTTTCAGTGATCCAGTGCATACAACAAAATCTTCGATAGTTACAGTTTACGAATGGAATGCAAAGTGACGGGTTGGCTGTCAATTAAATCGGGGGAAGATTCCTGCGCAATCATAGCAATTCCCTATCGGCGCTCTTTAAAAGCGCGGCTGAAGCAATCTGAATTCGATTTGACGTTGAATGCGTGAAATATCTCAGAGGGGTCCAACGACATGGATTTAAATTTGATTATCGGAAATAAAAACTATTCTTCCTGGTCACTGCGGCCATGGTTCTATCTGAAATATCACGGCATTCCGTTCAATGAAATCAAAATCCCCTTGTATCGAGAAGACTCAAAGCAAAGGATTTTGTCATACTCCCACGCAGGTAAAGTACCAGTGCTGATTGATGGAGAAGATCATATCTGGGATTCCTTGGCGATACTCGAATATCTTGCAGAACTCTATCCAGAAACACACGGCTGGCCAAATAAAATCAAAGAAAGATCACTGGCACGATCCCTGTCTGCTGAAATGCATTCAGGATTCCAGGCGCTGCGAATGAATTGTGGAATGAATTGCCGCAGACCCATTAAGAGCAAGGAACTATCCGAAGAGGTGTTCAATGATATCGCCCGTATCAGGCAAATCTGGCAGGAATGCAGAACGCGCTTTGGCGGTGAGGGTTCATGGTTGTTAGGGCGTTTTAGCATTCTAGATGCGATGTACGCGCCGGTTGCCTTGCGATTCCACACCTATCAACTAGCTGCGGGAGAAGTTGAACAGGACTATGTGAACACGGTACTTACTCATCCAGCAATTCAGGAATGGATCGAAGCCGGTAAGCAAGAAACAGAGGTTATTCAGGCATTCGAGGATTGAAGTTGGCTTTACTTTTTGGCACGTGGGGGGTGCCAATTTAATAGAATGACTTCTTCCCAGTGACCAGATTTATCCAAACCGGCGAGCCAACCCGAACACCGTTCTCCCGCCCTGAGCCGTCCTATTCCCCCATCGCCCTCAGTGCCGCCTCGCGGAAGCTGTCCATGCCGATATCCGGGAGATCGAGAATCAGCGCCTCGCCGAACTGGGCATAATGTTTTGCCGTGGATCGGTTGTAGGCGGGGTCGTAGTGTTTTACCAGCAGTTCCCCGACCAGTTCGTCCCAGGCATGGTTGCTGGAGAGTTCGCGCCATTTTTCGATCACGCTCTTGCTGTGGAGCGCGGTCAGGAGCCCGAGTTTTTCGTTGAGGTCTTCCGGGTTCTCGAGGAAGTGGCGGTATTCCTCCTTGAGCAGGGCGATGCGCTGTTCGTGCGCGATCTTCACCCGGACGCAGCGCCCGCGCTGCCACATCTCCTCCATCAGCGCGTCGGGCGCACGGATATTGCCGATTTTCTTGCTTTCCGCTTCAACGTAGACCGGCTGCTCCGGGTCGAATTTCTGCAGCGCTTCCCATAACCGGCTTTCGAACATTTTTTGCGACGGCTGCGGTGCGTCGGGCAGGCTGCCGAGGATGGAGCCGCGATGGGCAGCCAGCCCTTCCAGGTCCAGCACCTGCGCGCCCGATTCCTGGAGGGCGGCCAATAGCCGGCTTTTGCCCGAGCCGGTGGGGCCGCAGACGACTCGGTAGTGGAAACGGCGGGGCAGGGTTTGCAGCGCCGTCAGTACGGTGGTGCGGTAGGCCTTGTAGCCGCCCTGCAATTGCTGGGCGCGCCAGCCGATCTGGTTGAGGATGTGGGCCATTGCGCCGCTACGGCTGCCGCCGCGCCAGCAGTAAACCAGCGGACGCCAGTTTTTCGGCTTGCCGGCAAAATGTTTTTCGATATGCTCGGCGATATTGCGCGCCACCAGCGCGGCGCCGATTTTCTTGGCGTCGAAGGCGGATACCTGTTTGTAAATGGTGCCGACCCGCGCCCGCTCTTCGTCGTTCAGAACCGGGAAATTCGTTGCGCCGGGGATGTGATCTTCGCGAAATTCGGAGGGCGAACGCACGTCGATGATGTCGTCAAATTCGGCCAACTGTGCTAGGGTAAGGCCCTCGGCTGTGACGATGCGGCGCTCGCGTTCATGGCTATTTATGCATAACATTGTGCGGTCGGAAAAATTATTGGGTTCGGACGATTATAGTATGAATGTCAAGTTAACTGAGTTCTCCCATGGCGGGGGTTGCGGCTGTAAGATTTCTCCGTCGGTTTTGAGCGAAATTCTTTCCACCATGCCGGGCCGCATTATCCCGCCCGACCTGATGGTCGGGATCGAGTCCAGCGACGATGCCGCGGTGTATCGGTTGAACGCGGCCCAGGCCATCGTGGCGACCACCGATTTTTTCATGCCGATCGTGGACGACCCTTTCGATTTCGGGCGCATCGCCGCTACCAATGCCATTTCCGATATTTATGCGATGGGCGCCCAGCCGATCCTGGCGCTTGCCATTGTCGGCATGCCGATCGACAAGCTGCCGGTCGAGGCGATTCAGGGAATCCTCAAGGGCGGTGAATCGGTGTGTGCGGCAGCCGGCATCCCGATCGGGGGCGGCCATTCGATTGATTCGGTCGAGCCGATTTACGGGCTGGTGGTGCTGGGCCTTGTCCACCCCGATCGCGTCAAGCGCAACGATGGCGCCAAGGCGGGCGATGCGCTGATTCTGGGCAAGGGGCTTGGCATCGGCGTGATGAGCGCGGCGCTGAAAAAGGGTTTGCTGTCCGAGGAGGGCTACCGCCAGATGGTGGACAGCACCACCCAGCTCAACACACCCGGTGCTGCGCTGGCGAATATGCCGGGAGTGCATGCCCTGACCGACGTGACCGGATTCGGGCTTCTCGGCCATCTGCTGGAAACTTGCAGCGGTTCGAAACTTGCAGCGGAAATCGAGTTCGACAGCCTGCCGTTGCTGCCGGTTGCGGTGGAGCTGGCGAAACAGGGACATGCGCCCGGCGCGGCAGCGCGCAACTGGGCAAGTTATGGGCACAAAGTGGCTTTGCCGGCAGCCATGCCGGAATGGCAGAAAAACCTGCTGTGCGATCCGCAGACCAGCGGTGGGCTGCTGGTGGCGTGCGCCCAGAATGAAGTGGAGAGCGTGCTGGAAATTTTCAATCAGCAGGGCTTCGGCTTTGCAAGCGTGATCGGCAGCCTGCATGCCGGCGAGCCGATGGTTGTCGTCAAATAGATTAAAGTTGGCTCTGGATAATTTACGATGAAGTTGCTGATTATTGAGGATGATGTTGCGGCGGCGGGCTTGCTGAAACGCGGGCTGGAGGAATCCGGCTACGCTGTCGATCTGGCTCATGACGGCGAGCAGGGTTTGAAGCAGGCGCGATCCGGAGGCCACAGCCTGTGGGTGATCGATATCATGCTGCCCAAGCGCGATGGACTGTCCGTGCTGAAGGCGCTGCGGGACGAGGGCAATGGCACCCCGGCCCTGATTCTGAGCGCGCTCGGCAAGGTGGATGACCGGGTGGAGGGCTTGCGCGCCGGCGGCGACGATTACATGGTCAAGCCCTATGCCTTCGCCGAATTGCTGGCGCGCGTCGAGGCCTTGCTGCGGCGGTCGCGCAGTTTTGGCGGCGGCCCGGACACCCTGCTGGAATTCGCCGATCTGAAAATTGACCTGCTCAGCCGCACCGTCACCCGCGCAGGCCAGAAAATCGATTTGCAGCCGCGCGAATTCAGCCTGCTGGAATGCCTGATGCGCCATGCCGGGCAAGTGGTGACGCGCACCATGCTGCTGGAGATCGTGTGGGAGTATTTCTTCGACCCGCAGACCAATGTGGTGGATGTGCACATCAGCCGGTTGCGCCAGAAAATCGACAAGTCTTTTTCTCCTCCCTTGCTGCACACCGTTCGCGGCGCAGGCTATGTCCTGCGCGTGGAGGCTTGATGCTGGGCACGTGGATAGTGGCGGCTTTGCTGTTGGGGGCGTCCGGTGCGGCGATCGGATTCTGGTTGGCCCGGCGCCGCCAGCGCAGCCTGGAATCGCTGCGCAGCCGGCTGGTCGCCGTTACCCAGAGTTCCCGCCAGACCGGCGACAACATCGCGCATGACTTGAGAACGCCGCTGACCCGTTTGCATGCCGATGTCGAGACGACGTTGCGGGTTGAAGACAGCGAAGCGCATCGCGCCACCCTGGAGCGCGTGCTGACGGAGATTCAGGGCATGCAGAACATCATCAGCGCCTTGCTGACCCTCGGGCAGGCCGAGGCCGGCGGAATGCCGGTGAAAAAGATGGTGGTGGACCTGTCGGTACTGCTTGAGGAAATTCTCGAGCTATATGGGCCATCCGCCGAGGAACGGCAACTCCGGCTCCAGGGCAGGGTCACCCCTCAAATTCTGGTGGAAGCGGATCGCCAGTTGCTGGCGCGGATTTTCAGCAACCTGTTGGACAACGCGCTCAAGTATGTCCCCGCAGACGGCCTGGTGGTATTGTCGGCAACCGCCAAAGGCGGCGAGGTGGTGATTACGGTAGAGGATGATGGTCCGGGCATCCCGCTGGAGATGCGCGACAAAATCTTCCAGCGCTTTACCCGTCTCGATTCCAGCCGAACGCTTTCCGGTGGGGCGGGCGGGTCTGGGCTCGGGCTTTCTCTGGTCAAAGCTTTTGCAAAGCTGCTTCAAGGCGATGTGCGCGCGGCGGAAAGCAGCCTGGGCGGGGCGGCGTTTATCGTGACGCTGCCAGCAGCGGCTGCAGGTGCGCCCAGACCCGCTCCATAATCAGCGGCTGTGCGGCTGCGGTGGGGTGGAGGTCGTCGGCCTGGAACAGTTCGGGTCTGTCGGCAAAGCCTTCCAGCAGAAATGGCAGCAGCGGAATTTTATGGCGCTGCGCGAGCTGTTCGTACATTACCCCGAATCCGGTGGCATAAGCCGGACCATAGTTGGGGGGAAGGCGCATCCCGACCAGCAGCACGCGAGCTTTGCGGCTGCGGCAGGCCGTGATGATGGCGTCCAGATTGGCGCTTGCGGCTGCAAGCGGAAGCCCGCGCAAGCCGTCGTTTGCGCCCAGTTCCACAATCACCACCGACGGCTGATGCCCGGCCAGTGCCTGTTCGATGCGGTAGCGGCCCCCGCTGGTGGTTTCGCCGCTGATGCTGGCGTTGATTACGCGGTAGCCGGGATACTGCTGCCTGACCCGCCGATCGAGCAAGGCGACCCAGCCCTTGTCGGCGGGAATGCCATAGGCCGCGGAAAGGCTGTCGCCGAACACCAGTATCACCGGCGCGGCTTGCGCGGCGCAGGAAAACAGCAAAACCAGGACAAGCAATAATTTACGCATGAATATTCCCTTTTCCCAGTCTATTGTGCAGGCAGTCGCGCTTACCAAGCAAGTGACGAGCGAGGGCGCGCCCCTGCTGATTCTCGACCGACTGGATTTTTCGGCATCGTCGGGGGAGTCGGTCGCGGTGCTGGGCGCCTCGGGCTCAGGCAAATCCACCCTGCTGGGCTTGCTGGCCGGCCTGGACGTGCCGAGCAGCGGCAAGGTTTTTCTCGATGGCGTCGATCTGTTTGCGCTTGATGAAGATGGGCGGGCAGCCTTGCGCGGCCGTCTGGTGGGTTTCGTGTTCCAGTCGTTTCAACTGCTGCCGGCGCTGACCGCGCTGGAAAACGTGATGCTGCCGCTGGAACTGGCGGGTATCGCCCATGCGCGCACCGAAGCGGCTGCCGAGCTGGAACGGGTGGGACTGACGCAACGGCTTTCCCATTACCCGCGCCAGCTTTCCGGCGGCGAGCAGCAGCGCGTGGCGATTGCCCGTGCTTTCGCCGCGAAACCCCGCTTGCTGCTGGCCGACGAGCCGACCGGTAATCTCGACAGCGCGACCGGCGCGCGCATCATTGACCTGCTTTTCCGGCTGAACGAGGAAAGCGGTACCACACTGATTATGGTCACCCATGACGACCAACTGGCGCAACGCTGCCGGCGGCGTTTGCATCTTGATCGCGGCGTGCTGGTTGGTGATTAACCGCAGAGGCGCAAAGGCGCAAAGAAATCAACGTCAGGACAACGTTCATGTATTTACTCAAGAGAGTGGGTTGATCTTGATGGTTCATTGTCTTTTCTCTGCGCCTTTGCGCCTCTGCGGTTCAATAAGGTTTTTAAGATGAACGGTTTTTTTCTGGCTCTGCGTATGCTGCGCCGCGAGTGGCGCGGCGGCGAGCTGCGCGTGCTGGCTGCTGCATTGGTGATTGCAGTGGCGAGTGTGACTTCGGTCGGGTTTTTTACCGACCGGGTTGGCCGTGCACTGAAGCAGCAGGCGAATGTGCTATTGGGCGCGGACCTGGTGGTCGTCTCCGATCATCCGCTGGATGCGGCTATCGAACGCGAGGCCTTGCGGCGCGGCCTGAAAACGGCGCACACGTTGAGTTTTCCCAGCATGGTGCTGTATGGCGAGCATGCCCAACTGGCGGAGATCAAGGCGGTAAGCCGCAACTATCCGCTACGCGGCGAGCTGCGGACGGCGATGCCAGATCGTGCCGGCGGCGCAATTCCGGAGCTTGGCACGGCATGGCTGGATGAACGCCTGTTCAGGCAGATGGGCGCCGGGCAGGGAGCGGCGATGGCGGTCGGGAATAGCCGTCTGGCGGCATCCGCCGTCTTGACCCAGGAGCCGGACCGGGTCGGCGTGATGTTCAATATCGCCCCGCGCCTGCTGATGAATCTCGATGACATTCCCGCAACCGGGCTGATCCGGGAAGGCAGCCGCGCTTCCTATCGCCTGCTGGTGGCGGGTGATGCGGGCAGGGTCGAGTCCTTCCGCCTTTGGACTGTGCCACGGCTGAAGCGCGGCGAGCGCCTCGAAAGCGTATCGGACGCCCGCCCGGAAATCCGTGCCGCGCTGGCACGGGCGGACCGTTTCCTCGGTCTGGCTGCGCTGGTCAGCATTGTCCTGGCGGCGGTGACGGTGGTGATGGCGACGCGCCGGTTCATGGCTCGTCATCTCGATAACTGCGCCGTGCTGCGCTGTCTGGGCGCCCGGCAGCGGCTGATTTCCCGTCTTTACCTGTATCAATTCCTGCTGCTCGGTCTGGCCGCCAGTCTGGTCGGTTGCCTGTTCGGCTATGCCGGGCAGATGGTGCTGGCACAGCGTCTGGGCAGCCTGCTTTCGACGGAACTGCCGCTGCCGTCGATGCTGCCCGTGGTTCAGGGGGTTCTGACCGGCATGGTGACGCTGCTGGGGTTTTCGTTGCCGTTCCTGCGGCAGTTGAAGGATGTGCCCGCGCTGCGCGTGCTGCGTCGCGAGGTGGGCACTCCCCGGCGTTTTGGCCTGCTCGGTTTTGCTTTGGGGCTGGCCGCGATTTCAGGGCTGGTGATGTGGCAATCCGGGGATGCCCGGCTGGGCGGCTATGTGCTGGTGGGCCTGGGTGCGGCCATCCTGGCTGCCGCGCTGCTGGCGCTGCTGCTGATCCGTGCGCTGTCCGGGATGCGCCGCCAGGTTGGCGCATCATGGCGCTACGGGCTGGCCAGCATTGCGCGGCGGGCGGGCAGCAGCGTGGCGCAGGTGACCGCCTTCAGCCTGGGAATGCTGGTGTTGCTGCTGCTCACCGTGGTGCGCGGCGACCTGATGCAAAGCTGGCAATCCACGCTGCCCGCCGATGCGCCGAATCGTTTCGTGATTAATATCCAGCCGGACCAGCTTCAATCGCTGCATGATTTTTTCCGGAAAAATAATGTTGCGCCGCCCAGGCTTTACCCGATGGTGCGCGGTCGGCTGCTGGCGATCAACGGCAAGCCGGTTGCCGCTTCGGACTATCCCGATGAACATGCGCAACGGCTGGTGGAACGGGAATTCAATCTTTCCTGGGCGAACCGTCTGCCCGATGGCAACCAGCTTGTCGCAGGAAAGTGGTGGGCGGGCGATGAGCCGGGCGCGGCCCGATTATCGGTCGAGGAGGGTATCGCCAGAACGCTGGGCATCAAGCTGGGCGATGACCTGAGCTATGGCGTCGGCGGAGCGGTGTTCAGCGCAAAGGTGGCAAATTTGCGCAAGGTCGACTGGGACTCGTTTCGCGTCAATTTTTTCGTGATCGCCTCGCCCGGCCTGCTGGAGAATTTTCCCGCCAGTTATATCACCAGCTTTCATCTTTCCGCCGGGCAGGAAGCGCTGCTCGATGACATGATCCGGGCCTTCCCGAACCTGACGGTGATCGATGTGGCAGCGGTGATGGATGAGGTGCGATCCATCATGGAGCGGGTTGCCGGCGCAGTGGAATTCGTGTTCATGTTCACCTGGCTGATGGGGTTCACGGTGCTGTATGCCGCGATTGCGGCCACCCGCGATGAACGGGTTTACGAGGTGGCGATATTACGCACGCTGGGTGCGAGCCGGAAGCAGTTGCTGTTCGCCCTGTTCGCCGAGTTTGCCGGGATTGGCATGTTGGCCGGCCTGGTCGCGGCGCTGGGCGCGGGCGGAACGGGTTATGTCCTGAGCACGAAAATCCTGACCTTGCCCTATGCGTTCAATTTCTGGCTGTTGCCGGCCGGGATGCTGGCCGGGGCGGCTGCAATCGGTCTCGCGGGCGTGGCCGGTTGCTACGGCGTGCTGAACCAGCCGCCTTTGCAGACGATCAGGGATTACGGCTAGAATCCCCTCTTTCACTTTCGCAGGATCGATCATGAAAATCGGCACCCCATTAACTCCCGGCGCAACCCGCGTCATGTTGCTCGGCAGCGGCGAGCTCGGCAAGGAGGTGACCATCGCCCTGCAACGCCTCGGCGTGGAAGTGATCGCGGTGGATCGCTATGCCAATGCGCCGGGCCACCAGGTGGCGCACCGCGCCCACGTCATCAATATGGCCGATGGCGTCGCTTTGCGCGCTTTGGTGGAGCAGGAAAAACCGCATCTTGTCGTGCCGGAGATCGAGGCTATTGCCACCGGCATGCTGGTCGAGATCGAACGCGACGGCCTGGCCGAAGTCATCCCCACCGCGCGCGCCGCGCAACTTACCATGAACCGCGAAGGCATCCGGCGGCTGGCGGCGGAGACTCTGCGGCTGCCCGTCTCGCCTTATGCCTTTGCCGATAGCCAGGACGAAATGCGGGCGGCGATAGACAACGGGATCGGCTACCCCTGCATCGTCAAGCCGGTGATGTCCTCTTCCGGCAAGGGGCAGTCCCGGCTTGAAGGACCCGACGACCTGAAGGCCGCGTGGGATTATGCCGCTACCGGCAGCCGGGTGAATCAGGGCAGGGTGATCGTAGAGGGCTTTATCGACTTCGACTACGAGATTACTTTGCTCACGGTGCGCGCCGTGGGCGCTTCGGGCCAGGTGGAAACCTTTTTCTGCGAACCGATCGGCCATCTCCAGATCAAGGGCGATTATGTCGAAAGCTGGCAGCCGCAGCCGATGAGCGCGGTTGCGCTGGCCCGCTCGCGCGAGATTGCCAGGGCGGTGACGGACAATCTGGGCGGGCGCGGCATTTTCGGCGTGGAACTGTTCGTCAAGGGCGACCAGGTCTGGTTCTCGGAAGTCAGCCCGCGCCCCCACGATACCGGCATGGTGACGATGTGCAGCCAGGTATGGAGCGAATTCGAGCTGCACGCCCGCGCCATTCTCGGCCTGCCGGTGGACGTTTCCATGCGCGCGCCGGGCGCCAGCGCGGTGATCTACGGCGGCATGGAGGCCGCGGGTATCGCTTTTGAGGGCGTGGACGAGGCGTTGCGTGTGCCGCAAAGCGACCTGCGCCTGTTCGGCAAGCCGGAGAGCTTCACCCGGCGCCGCATGGGCGTGGCGCTGGCCAACGGCAAGGATATCGATGAGGCAAGAACTCGCGCCAAGCTGGCAGCGAGCAAGGTCAGGCCGGTGGCAGGCGGGTAGTTGCAGGCACGGCTGCGGTGCCTTGGGTAGCCTTGCATGCCGGAAATGTGCCGGTTTTAACCGGATTGCGGATCATGCGGCCTCGGCCGGGGTTTCAGCCCTCGTCCGGCAGGTCGGGCAGCGGACACGCGCGGGCGTGGATCGCCTTCTCCATAAGAACCATGCCGGCATGGGGCTGATCGATTTTTGCGGCAAAATAAAGGAAGTTGAAAATGTCGTCCGCTTCAGCTTCCGGGACAAGGGCGGTGATGATTTCGCGCTCTTCATAAATGAGCACCCGGCCCGGATTTCTGCTGCCGACACCCACTCCGCGGGCATGGTGGACGAACGCGGTATTCACGCCTTTCTCCCGGCGCAGCCGATCCAGCACTTCAAGTCCTTGTCCGGCTGGAAGGAAGCAGGTGATCGCTTTTTGTCGTTCCATCGGAACGTTTTCGGAGTTCATGATTCCTCCAGAAGTTTGGCGGCAAGCTCCGGTGGCACGTAGGTTGCCATTTTCTCCAGAGCAGTCATGAACATCATCCCCATGCCGGGTGTATCGAGTTTCGCGCTGGCGTAGATGCGCTCGAAGATCTGGTCTGCCTGATCGGTTGAGGCGACGATGTAAATGACCTCTTTTTCGGAGTTCACGGTAAGGCTGAGCAATCCCAGGTGGCGCTGCCTTACGCCTGTTCCGCGTGCGTAAAATATCGTCGCACCTTGCGCGCCTGCCCGTTGCGCCGCCTTGACGACCTCTTCTGCCATGCCCCGCTGCACGATGCAGGTGATCAGCATGGCATCGGTCAAAACGATAATCTCATCGCTCATGATGCCTCCATAATTGAACGTTGGCGCGTCTGGGCACGCTTCTTCACCCACAGCCCAACGGCGAGCACGCTGATGATCGGCCCCACCGAGGACATTGCCAGTATCCCGAAGCCATCCTCAACCCCGACCGCCTTGCCCAAGCCGAGGCCAAGGGCCAGCACCAACGGCACGGTAACCGGCCCGGTGGTGACCCCCGCGCTGTCCCAGGCCAGGTTTACGTATTCCTCGCTGGATAAAAAGGTCATGACCAGTGCAAGGGTGTATGCGGGTATCAGCATGTTTTCGATCGAAAGATCGAACAGGATTTTCGCCACGCCAATCGCCGTTCCCGTTCCGACGCCTATGGCAACGGTGCGAATCAGCAGGTTCTTGGTCAGGGCGCCGTCGGTCAGATTTTGCACTGTCATGCCCAAGGCGTTGAGGGCGGGTTCTGCCACGGTTGCGCCGAATCCCAGCAACGCGGCGAACAGCAGGGCCAGCGTGATGCCGGTCCAATAAGGGTAGAGCGGGGAGTTTGCGACCGCCGCATGCTTCGAGAAAGCTGCCGGAAAAATTTCACCGGCCTGGCTTCCCAGAGCCGTCAGGCCAAAATCCAGTCCTATGCCGAACAGGGCCATGCCAATAATGGTGAGGGTAATGCCATAGATCAGGACAGCAGGGTTTTTGGGCGATTCCTTGAGCATGAACCGCTGCACCAGCCATAAAAATGCGGTCAGCGGCAGAATTGCCCGCATCGCGTTCAGGATATCGGAGATGATCGCCATTTCATGCCACGCCGGTTGCTCGGCCACCTGGGAGACGGCGTGCGCCGTTTCTCCCAGCCAGCCCCAGTCAAGCATGACGCCAAGCAGCATTACCGAAAGCACGGGGTATATCGATGCCAGAGTGACGATGCCGAAACCGGAAAGAGGATTGTCTTCACGGCCGGTGGAGGCGGAAATGCCTATCCCCATTGCCAGCACCAGCGGAACGGTGACAGGGCCGGTGGTAATGGCGCCGCAATCCCAGGCGAGGCCGAGGATGGGGGCCAGTCTGGGGTTGCCCGCCAGATAGGCGGTGAGAATAAGACAGGGAGGGACGGTCAGGAACAGGATCGTTTTCAGGCGCCAGTTGTAATAAAAACGCAGTATCCCTACCATCACCGCCGAGCCGACACCGAGTGCCACGGCCAGTATCAGCAAAGGTGCCCGGTCATGCAGGATCTGATAAAGGAAGGGTGTCCTGCCGGCATTGGTTAGGCTCCCCACTGCTTTGAGTGCCCCGATGGCGGGTTCGGCCATGGTTGCGCCTATCCCGAGCAGGAATGCAACAAAAACAATTGAAGTTATCGTCGAACGTCCTGGCAAGGTGTAGCCGATGTTCTCGCTGAATGGCATCAGGCCTTTTTTTACGCCCTCCATGAAAAACATCAGTCCGATCATGATGCCGAGCAAACCCGGCAGGATCGTTTGATAGCCATCGGGAGGCGTTCTGAGTACTGTGGACTGGAACAGTATCATGAACAGGGATAATGGAACGACGGCCCGAGCCTGTTCAAGGAAGCGGCTGCCGACGTAAGGGAAGAGCAGGCGGTGAAAATCCACCAGCCGTAATTTCAGGCGGGGCCGGGCGGGCCTGTGGGCGGTCAATGTATTGAAGCTAAGCGGGCGCTGCTTAAGCCGGACCGCCCCAAGGAAGTCGCCGTAACGGATATTTTTGTTCATGCCTGTGCGGATGCTTTCAATGGTTTGGCGCGCAGATGAAAAGCTTTACTGCGACGTGGAAATTGTACCAGCCGGGGTAGAAGGCGTGGCGTTACTTTTTTTGCCGAAAACCTTGAGCAGGGCAGCAGCCATTGAAGGGCAATATGATGCTTGAAAAGCGGTTATCCACGGATTAACACAGATGTTCACGGATTATCATGAGGTTGCATGAAGTTAGCCGCTTATCCTCTTGGTGAGTGAATGAATTATTTCAACTATTTGTTTTATCCGCGTTAATCAGTGTTTATCCGTGGCTAAAAGTCGTTTTCAGGATTACCAGGCTAAAGCGAGCGGATAAAAAAAGGCGCTCCGGGGGGAGCGCCTTTTTAAAGTTTGTCGCGGCTTGCTTCTTTGGAATGACCCAATGACGTTTCGCCGCTCCGGTCATTATCTGCCGCGGCTGACGGGACGTCCGGTGCCGGTGCCACGACTCGGACCGCCACGTCCCGCATAGCCTTCACGATTGCCGCTGGGGCGTCCTGCATAGCCTTCACGACTGTTGCCGAACCCGCTACGTTTGCCGGCGGGGCTGGGCGCACTGGAGCGCATCGGACGCTTTGCCTCAAAGCCGGGAACGATGTGCGGGGTGATGGCGTGGCCGGTGAAGCGCTCGATCTTCTTCAGATTCATGACGTCCTTGCCGGAGGCGAAAGATACCGCGATCCCCTGGCTGCCGGCACGACCGGTACGGCCGATGCGGTGGACGTAGTCCTCGGCGAACTTCGGCAGGTCGAAGTTGATGACGTGGCTGATGCCGGCCACGTCAATGCCGCGCGCCGCCACGTCGGTGGCGACCAGTACACGAATGGCGCCGCTGCGCATGCGGGTGAGGGTGCGATTGCGCGCGCCCTGGTTCATGTCGCCGTGCAGTGCCGCCGCCTTGTGTCCCAGTGCAAACAGGTCTTCTGCCAGCATGTCGGCATCGCGCTTGGTGGAGGTGAAGACGATCGCCTGAGTGAGTGCGGTATCGGCCAGCAGGTGCTGCAACAGGCGGTTTTTGTGCGCCATGTCGTCGACGATGTGCAAACGCTGCTCGATATTCTCGTGCTTGGCCTGCTGCGCGGTCATCTGGATGCGCTTGGGGTCTTTCAGCAGGCGCTTCGCCAGGTTGGCGATGGTGCCTTCCAGCGTGGCCGAGAACAGCAGAGTCTGGCGGCTGGCCGGGGTGGCGGCAGCGATTTTCTCGACATCGTCGATGAAGCCCATATCCAGCATGCGGTCGGCTTCGTCCAGCACCAACATTTCCAGGCGCGAAAAATCGATGCGGCCACGCTCGAGGTGATCGATCAGGCGGCCGGGGGTGGCAACGAGGATGTCGACAGGCTGCGACAACAGTTTGTTCTGCAGCGGGTAGGGCATGCCACCGAGGATGCTGATGGTTTTGATGCGCATGAACTTGCTGTACTTGCGCGCGGCATCGTTTACCTGGTTCGCCAGTTCGCGTGTCGGGGTCAGCACCAGTACGCGCGGTCCCTTGCTTTTGCTTTGGGAAGGCTCGGTCATAAGTTGCAGCGCGGGCAGGATGAAGGCCGCAGTCTTGCCGGTGCCGGTTTGTGCCGAAGCCATCAGGTCGTGGCCGGCGAGAACCTCGGGAATGGCCGCAGCCTGGATCGGGGAGGGTTCGGTGTAGCCACTCTCGGCGACGGCTTGCAGGATGGAGGGATGCAGATTCAGATTTTCAAAAGACACGTAATTTCCTTAAGTTTAAGGTAAAAATAACGCGCAGCAGGGAATAAGCAGGGCAGGCACCGATAATAATTTATCGGACCAATGCACAGACACCACGCGGCGCTAAAACATCGTCGCTAACCGGGGGAGTAAATGCACTCAGTGAATTCTGAGACAGGGGGAGGTCAGGAGCGATGAACCAAGGCTGAGTTCGTATTGACTCAGCCAAGCGGCGCATTATACGGGTATTTTTCAGAAAAGCAATGGGGTTCAATCGAATGCTTCCGAAATATGCTACAATCGCGGTCTTTTATTTTCAATTGCAGGAATCATTACATGCCACGCGCCCAACGCAATATTGCAATCATCGCCCACGTCGACCACGGCAAGACCACTCTGGTGGACAAACTGCTGCACCAGGCTGGCACCTTCGCCTCACACCAGCATATCGCCGAACGGGTGATGGACAGCAACGATCAGGAAAAGGAGCGTGGCATCACCATTCTCGCCAAAAACACCTCGGTGGAATATGAAGGTGTCCATATCAATATCGTCGATACCCCGGGGCACGCCGATTTCGGCGGTGAGGTAGAGCGCGTGCTGGGCATGGTGGATGGCGTGCTGCTGCTGGTGGATGCGGTGGAAGGCCCGATGCCGCAAACCCGTTTCGTGACCAAGAAGGCGCTTGCGCTGGGGCTCAAGCCGATCGTGGTGGTGAACAAGGTGGATCGGCCGGGCGCGCGTCCGGACTGGGTGGTCAACCAGACCTTCGAGTTGTTCGACAAGCTCGGCGCGACCGACGACCAACTGGATTTCCCAGTGGTGTACGCTTCCGCGATCAACGGCTACGCCATGGTGGACCTGGGCCAGCCTAGCGACAACATGCGTGCGCTGTTCGATACCGTCCTCAAGCACGTGGAGCCGCCCAAGGGCGATGTGGACGCTCCGCTGCAATTACAGATAGCCGCGCTGGACTACTCCAGCTTCGTCGGCCGTATCGGTATCGGCCGCGTCGCCAATGGCCGGCTCAAGCCGGGCCAGCAGGTTGCCGTGATGAATGGACCGGACGGTACCCCAAAAAATGCCAAGATCAACCAGGTAATGGGATTTCACGGCCTGGAACGGGTGCAACTGGATGAAGCCTTGGCAGGGGACATCGTGCTGATCACCGGGATTGAAGAGGTAGGCATCGGCGTCACCATCTGCGACAAGGAAAAGCCCCAGGGCTTGCCATTGTTGCTGGTGGACGAGCCGACGCTGAACATGAACTTCCGCGTCAACACTTCGCCGCTGGCCGGTACCGAGGGCAAGTTCGTCACCAGCCGCCAGTTGCGCGACCGGTTGCAGAAGGAATTGCTGATCAATGTGGCGTTGCGGGTCGAGGAGACGGATGATGCCGACTCATTTATCGTTTCCGGGCGCGGCGAGCTGCATCTGACGGTGCTGCTGGAAAACATGCGCCGCGAAGGCTTCGAACTGGCGGTGGGCAAGCCGCGCGTGGTGATGAAGGAAGTCAACGGCGTCAAATGCGAGCCGTACGAGGCGCTTACGCTCGACGTGGAAGATGCGAACCAGGGCGCGGTAATGGAAGAGTTGGGCCGCCGCCGCGGCGACTTGCAGGACATGCAATCCGATGGACATGGCCGGGTGCGTCTGGAATACCGCATTCCCGCCCGTGGCCTGATCGGCTTCCAGGGCGAGTTTCTGACCCTGACTCGCGGTACCGGCGTGATGTCGCACGTATTCGACGAGTATGCCGAAGTCAGGCCCGACATTCCCGGCCGCCGCAATGGCGTGCTGATTAGCCAGGATAACGGCGAGGCCGTGGCGTATGCGCTGTGGAAACTGGAAGATCGCGGCAAGATGTTCGTCAGCCCCGGCGATAAGCTGTATGAAGGCATGATCATCGGTATTCACAGCCGCGACAACGACTTGGTGGTGAATCCGATCAAGGGCAAGCAGCTGACCAACATACGTTCTTCCGGCACCGACGAGGCGGTACGTCTGACCCCGCCGATCAAGCTGTCGCTGGAATCCGCTGTCGAATTCATCGACGACGATGAACTCGTGGAAATCACGCCCAAGTCGATCCGCATCCGCAAGCGCTTTTTGCTGGAGCATGAACGCAAGAAGGCTTCAAGGTCTTGATAAACTAGTGCTGTTGCCCGTGCCATTCCACTGCGCGGCCGCAATGGCTGCGCTATAATCCCGTAACTTAAAGTAATCGGGAAAGGCGCCGTGCCGGAAATTCTGTTTGGCATCATTGCTGTTGCTGTTTTTGCCGCCCTGATCTGGCTTGGCTTCAGGCTGGGTCAGGTGGCGCGCCTGCAACGCGAGCAACCGGAGAGGTTGGCCCTGTTGCTGGAAGAGAAGCATCGTGCCATGCTGTCCGATCTGCATGACGGCTTGGCTCGCCAGGGCGACCGCATGAATTCTGCCGCGGCGGAAAACGCCGAGCGCCTGCGCGGTGCGGTCACCCAGGAATTGCAATTTACCCGCGATGCGCTGGAAAAATTACAGTTGTCGCAGAGCGCAAGCCTTGCCCAGACCCGCGAAGCGATGTTGGCGCAGTCCGCAGAGCAGGTGCGCGCCAACCAGGAATTGATCCAGTCCACCCTGCGCAATACCACCCAGCAATTGACCACCGCGATTGAATCCCTGACCAAGTCGGTGGATGGCCGCCTCGAGCAAATCAGCGGCAAGGTGACGGAACGTCTGGACGAAGGCTTCAAGAAAACCAACGAGACCTTCTCCAACGTGATGGCGCGGCTGGCGACTATCGACGAGGCGCAGAAGAAGATCGACGGCCTTACCACCAACATGGTGAGCCTGCAGGAATTGCTTGGCGACAAGCGTTCGCGCGGCGCTTATGGCGAAGTGCAGTTGGAAGCGCTGATTCGTAATATTCTGCCGCCTTCGGCCTATGACTTTCAGCACACCTTGAGCAACGGCAATCGTGTGGATTGCCTGCTGAAGTTGCCGGAGCCTACCGGCAATGTCGCCGTCGATTCCAAGTTCCCGCTGGAAAACTATCACCGGATGTTCGCTGCCGATCTTTCGGATGGCGATCGGGCGCAGGCAATGAAGCAGTTCAAGGCGGATGTGAAGCGCCATGTCGATGCGATCAGCGAAAAATACATTATTCCCGATGAAACCAGCGATGGCGCGGTAATGTTCGTGCCGGCTGAAGCGGTGTTCGCCGAGATTCACGGCCACCATCAGGGCGACGTGGTGGACTATGCCATGCAGAAGCGGGTGTGGATTGTTTCGCCGACCACCATGATGGCGATCCTGAATACCGCCCGTGCCGTGATCAAGGACGTGGAAACGCGCAAGCAGGTACACATCATCAAGGATGCACTGGGCAGGCTGGGCAAAGAGTTCTCCCGCTTTGACACGCGCATGAAAAAACTGGCGGATCACATTCGCCTGGCTCATGAAGATGCCGAGGAAGTGCACGTCACCAGCCAGAAAATCAGCCGTCGTTTTGCCCAGATCGAGCATGTTCAACTGGACGAATCGGGTGTGCCGGTACTGGAAGCCTTGATCGACGCGCCAGTCGGCGGCGAGGATTCCTGACGCATGCTGAAGAACTCCAAAACCCTCATTCTTGCTGGTTTCGGCCTGGTGCTGCTGCTCATGGCAGGATTAATCTCCATTGGCCTGACGCGCATCATGTCGCTGCACGAGCAGATGGAACTTTCCAGCGGGTTGCACGACGCCAAGATCGAGTTCGTTTCCGAGATGGAGAAAGCCGTCGGCGAGCGCGCCATCAGCCTGCACCGCATAGTATTGTTGACTGACCCTTTTGAACGGGATAATGAGATGTCTCATCTCAGCCAGCAGGCGACAAATTTTATTCGGGCACGCGACAGGCTGGTTGCCTCAGGCTTGAACCCCGAAGAAACCCGCATTTTTGCCCAGTTGCTTGAATTGGCCAGACATGGCGAGGCGCTTCAGATAAAGGTGGTGGAACTGTTCGAGGAAGGAGAAGTTCCCAAGGCTCAGCGCCTTTTGCTTAACGAGGTGATCCCGGTACAGAAAATGGTGATTGCGCGTCTTGATCTGCTCATGAACCTGCAACTGGAACAGAAACATAAGGCCGTGGCCGAAGCAACATCTTCTTATCGCAATGCACTCATGTGGATGGCCCTGCTCGGATTTGTCGCCGTCACGCTGGGTGCCCTGATCGCCCTGTACGTGATGCGGCGTACAACCATGACGGAGCGGGCCCTTCTTCAGGAGAAGGAGCGCGTTCTGGTGACGCTGGATTCTATCGGGGACGGAGTGATTACCACCGATATCGAAGGCAAGGTGATCTATTTCAACCCCGTTGCCGAGCAGCTTACGGGTTGGCGACTGGAGGAGGTCAAGGGCCTGACCCTGCGCTGGGCATTTAACGCAGTCGATGCTTTCTCGCGCAAGCAGATTCAGCACCCCGTCTTCGATGGCCCCATCGAGGGCGGGGTGGTTAGCCATTATGAAAATATTTTGCTGATCAGTAATGATAATCGGGAGTATGACATCGAAAGTTCAGCCGCGCCGATTCGTAATCCTGAAGGAGAGGTGATCGGCTCGGTGCTGGTATTCCGCGATGTCACCGAGGCGCACGAATTGGCCAAGCAACTGGCTTGGCAGGCAGCCCATGACCAATTGACCGGCCTGATCAACAGGCGTGAGTTCGATCTCAGGCTTACCCGGTTGCTGGAGGGCACAAAATCAGATCAAGACCAGCACGCCTTGCTGTATATGGATCTCGATCAATTCAAGCTGGTCAACGATACTGCCGGCCATGCCGCCGGCGATGAACTGCTACGGCAGCTGGCTGACAACCTGAGGGTGCAGATTCAGGGCTGCGATACCTTGGCCAGGTTGGGCGGGGATGAATTCGGTGTGTTGCTGGAACACCGTACGCTGGACGAAGCGTTGCGGATTGCCAACGTGTTGCGCGAAATCGTGCAGGATTTTCGCTTTGTCTGGGATGGCAGGACATTCGAGGTGGGTGTCAGCATTGGACTGGTGCCCATTGCCGCGCAGAGCGGCAGTACGGCAACTCTGATGAGTTGTGCCGATGCGGCCTGTTATGCTGCCAAGGACAGGGGGCGCAACCGCGTCAATGTCTATAGCCTGGAAGACCTCGATTTGATGCAACGCCAGAACGAGATGAGTTGGGTCGCCGATATTTCAAAGGCATTCGAGGAGAAGCGTTTCCTCCTCTATTGCCAGCCCATTCGCTCGCTCTGTGAGGAGCAGCCCGACGATCATCATAGCGAAATTCTGCTCCGCATGATGGACGTGAATGGCGAGATTGTGGCTCCGGCCGAGTTCCTGCCTGCCGCCGAACGCTACGGCCTGATGCCGGTGATCGATCGCTGGGTGGTGCGCACTCTGTTTTCCACGATAAAGAAAAATTTGGCCAGCGGTGCGGAGCCAAGCCTTTCGCGCGTCTATGCGATCAATCTTTCCGGAGCCAGTTTGAATGATGAATTCTTCCTCGACTTTCTGCGTGAACAGATTTCTCTTTATGGCATTCCGCCTGCGGCACTTTGTTTTGAGATCACTGAAACCGTGGCGATCTCCAGCATTGAGCACACGCGTCATTTCATGCAGGAACTGAAACTGGCCGGCTGCCAATTCTCCCTGGACGATTTCGGCAGCGGCATGTCGTCGTTCGCCTATCTCAAGGACTTGCCGGTGGATTACCTGAAGATCGACGGCATGTTCGTCAAGAATATGGCGCATAACCCCATCGACTTTGCCATGGTCGAAGCGATCAACCGCATTGGCCATGTAATGGGCATCAGGACCATCGCGGAATTCGTCGAGGACGACGTGATCCTGGAAAAATTGCGCGTGCTCGGCGTGGATTATGCGCAAGGCTATGAGGTTGGGCGGCCAAGCCCACTGTAAAAACAGCAGCTTCTAACTCTAACCTATCCTCGGGATAGCGAATCAATACAACACCATGCGCATCACCCATTACGGCAAACCGCCCGCCAACCGCAACGACTGGAAAACCATCAAGACCCTGCTGCCCTATCTGTGGGAGTTTCGCTGGCGGGTAGCGTCGGCATTAATGTTGCTGATACTGGCCAAGCTGGCCAATGTCGGTGTACCGCTGGTGTTGAAGGAAATCATCGACGCGTTGCAACAGCCGCAGGCGCTGCTGCTGTTGCCGGTATTTCTGGTGGCGGGGTACGGCGCTCTGCGCTTCATGAGCACGCTGTTCGGTGAACTGCGCGATGCGGTGTTCGCCAAGGTGACGCAGCGCGCCATCCGCCGCGTGGCGTTGCAGGTGTTTCGCCATCTGCACGCCATGTCGCTGCGTTTTCACCTTGAACGCCAGACCGGCGGCGTGTCGCGCGACATCGAGCGCGGTACGCGCGGCATCGGATTTCTGCTCAACTTCATGTTGTTCAACATCCTGCCGACGCTGGTGGAAATCGGGCTGGTGGCCGCGATTTTGCTGGTCAAATACAACATCTGGTTCACCGTCATTATTTTCCTTACGCTGAGCGTCTATGTCGTTTTCACGCTGCTGGTAACCGAGTGGCGCATGGTGTTCCGGCGCACGATGAACGACATGGACTCGAAAGCCAATGTCCGCGCTATTGATAGCCTGCTCAACTACGAAACGGTTAAATATTTCAGCAACGAGGAATACGAAACCCGGCGTTACGATGAAAGCCTGCAGGTGTGGGAAAAGGCGGCGGTGCGCAACCAGACTTCGCTGGCGGTGCTGAATGCAGGGCAAAGTCTTATCATCGCCATCGGTGTCACGCTGCTGATGTTGCTGGCGGCGCGGGGAGTCGTGAAGGGCACCATGACGCTGGGCGACCTGGTGCTGGTCAATGCCTACATGATACAGATCTATCTGCCGCTGCATTTTCTCGGTTTTGTTTACCGCGAGATCAAGCATTCCCTGGCAGACATGGAACGCATGTTCAGCCTGATGGAGCAGAATACCGAAATCCAGGATAAGCCCGGTGTTGCCGACCTGAAAGTGAATGCAGGAATGATTCGCTTCGAGCAGGTAAATTTCAGTTACGAACCTAAGCGCCAGATTCTATTCGATGTCAGTTTTGAAATTCCTTCAGGCAAGACCGTTGCGGTGGTCGGGCCGAGCGGAGCGGGAAAGTCAACCTTGTCCAGGCTGCTGTTCCGGTTTTACGATGTCGGCGGCGGCCGCATCCTGATCGATGGGCAGGATATCCGCGACGTCACCCAGCGCAGCCTGCGCGCAGCCATTGGCATCGTTCCCCAGGATACGGTGCTGTTCAATGACACGATTTATTACAATATTGCCTATGGTCGGCCCGATGCGATGCGCGAAGAGATCATCCGGGCGGCGAACCATGCCCACATCCATGATTTTATCGAATCGTTGCCCGATGGCTATGGCACCCTGGTCGGAGAGCGTGGGCTAAAGCTCTCAGGCGGGGAGAAGCAGCGCGTGGCAATCGCCCGCGCCATCCTGAAAAATCCGCGCATCCTGATTTTCGACGAGGCGACGTCGGCACTGGATTCCAGATCGGAAAAGGCGATCCAGGAAGAGTTGCGCTATGTCGCCAAAGACCGCAGCACCCTGGTCATTGCGCACCGCCTTTCCACCATCGTCGATGCCGACCGGATACTGGTACTGGATCATGGCCGTGTGGTGGAACAGGGAACACACCGCGAGCTGCTGGATCGGGGCGAGGTGTACGCCCATATGTGGGCTTTGCAGCAGCAGGAAAAGCCGGCCGAAATCGGTGTTCAGTAACCTATTTTTTCTTGGCCGGTTGCGGATGTTTCAGCATCCACACGGCCAGAATCCCCTCGATTTCATGGCTCAGGGAATGGTAGGCCTTGTCGTGCGGGGTTTCGTTCTTGAAGTCCTTGGCGTAGGCGTCGGCGCCCTTGCTCAGGAAAAATTCGACCAGTTCCTTCTTCCTGGTAAATGCGGCAATATGCAGCGGCGTCATGCCATTGTTGTCCCTGGCGTTGATATTGGCGCCCTTGGCCACCAGCAGTTTGGCGATTTCAGGATTGGGATTGCCGGCCGCTATGTGCAGTGGCGTGGAACCGAGTTCGTTGCGTGCGTTGATGAGATTCTTGTTGGCAGCAAGCATTTTTTCCATTTCCTGTTTGCTGCCATCCTTGGCAACGTCAAAAATAGTGTTGGCTGCGTGAGCGTTTCCTATTGCGCATAAAAGAAAAATGGCGGCAGCGCCAATCCAGCTCCGGTTGATCTCATGGTTATTTTTCATGGTTCTATCCTCTTATCTGAATGGCCTTTGGTATGATGGGAGCGGCGGCAAGTTTAATGTGAATTGAGGGAGGTGTAAATTGATGTTCAGGGTTTTGAGGGTTCGTACCGTAGTTGCTGTTCTTGGCTTCGCTGCGGCTATTTCGGCACAGGCGGCTAATTGGGAGTCCGTGATTCAAATCGGTGATCACGTGCGCGAGATTGATACATCCAGCATCAAAAGCTCGCCCCCGGTCGTTACTTACGTTACGCGCCACGTCTTCGGCAATCTGGACGAATACCGCATCGGCAAGCACGGGATCAAATACCTCGTGATAGCGGGCAAAGCCGACTGCAACAAACGGACAACTTCGAAGCTTACGGTTGAAGCACGGGGTGAGAAAATGGAACTGATCAGCAAGCAGACGATCCAGGATCCTGAAGATACTGTCGTTTCACCAGACAGTATTGAGGAGTCTGTGCTCAACTATGTTTGCAAGCCGAAGAAATAGCCCTGATTGGTTTGATTAAGAAAAGCGGGTGTGCCGCCAGGCACACCCGCAAAACCATGGTCAGGCCGCAGAGCGCACCGGACGCATAGGGTCGGCACCGATGGTGCCTTGCAGGCTTTGCATGTATGCCGCGCTTTTCACCCACTCCAGCCTGGCCTTGGCACTTTCCTGCCGTGCCTGAATATCAAGCCGTTCCACCATATCCTGATGGCTCGCACGCACGGCGAAAGTGCTCAGGTAGTCGATATGGCGTTGCCACAGTGCGATCTCACGCGCCTGTTTGGTTTCCAGTCGTTCCCGGTACCAGTCTGAAGCGAGCAGCGCATTCCGGCTAAACATGGCGCGGATGGCCGGGTCGTGCACATCTTGCCCCCCATAGCTGCCGGTGGCCATAATGTGAAGCAGGGCCTTGAGCGGCGGGCAGGCATCTGCCACGCTGCCGTCCTCCAGGTAACATGCGGCAACCTTTTGCTGGGCTTCGACGATGTTTTCCACACCGTCCACGAATACGGCAAGATCCTGGGTCTCAGGCCGCAGAATCTGTTCGCCGAAGACCGCACGGGGCGCATCGAACATCTTGCCCATGAAGCCGTGGACGAAACGCTCGGTGATGCGATAGCCCAAGCGGCTTGCCTGGATCAGGCGGCCTTCATACTGGAAATCATCGATCTTTTCCAGGCATCCTGTTTCGATCAGGAAGCTCGGGTCGCGCTGCTTGGCCGACAGGCGCGACCAGATTTCCGGCACCAGCAGGCTGATGTCATGATTGACGCGGAACTTGGGTCCGATATATCCGGCGGCGGTGGAATAGCCTGCATAGCCGGTGAGGATGAAGGATACCAGTGTATTGTTGAGGTCCGCCGTGGGCCGCAGCGCGTTGAATGGGCCCTTGGTGAGCGCACCTTCGCTACCTGCGCCGGTAGTGGAAGGCGACTTGCCCGTCAGGCTGCAGATGAAATCCATGAACAGCTCGGGCAGCTCCTGATAGTGGATCGGGTTATACACCGCCAGAGGCCGGATGCCGGGCTCCGGCGGATTGTTGCGGCGCCCTACCAGAACGGCGTTGACCGGTTCGATCAGCGCCGTGCCCAGCGGCACCCTGCGATTGAAACGGGCGCCGATTTCGGCTACGTAACGGCGCACTGGCTTGGCGAGGTCGGGCCGCAGTTGCAGATAGCGGGGATTCTTGCTCGGTTTGCCATTTACCAGACGCGGATGTGCCGACGACACCACGTAGTCGCCTGCCTCATGTGCCTCGCGCAATATCCGGCGCATCGGCTCAGTGTACTGGTCGAAGCCCACTACATCATCAAGGATCTCCGCCAGCGCCCCGCCTTTCAGTGGTTCGAAGTTTGCCAGGAAATTATCGCGCAACGCCATGTCAGCCTCGGTCTGGCGGTCAAATCCGCGATGAATTGCATCGTCCGGTCGTTGGAACAGGCGATATTCGCAATTGCGCACCAGTTTCACGCTGGGGCCGGTGCTTTTCGGCGAGGAGTTGGGCAGCGATCCGGCCGGAACGACGACTGACGAGGTAATGTCGTCCTCCATCTGTATTTTTTCCGCAGCGATAAAATCCTGCCGCAACTTGAAAACGTTCCAGCCGCCATTTTGCTCGAAACCAACGCGCAAATATGAGCCCATCAATTTACGGTCACCGAGTTTGAGCTCGTGGCCCGGATGTCCGTTCAGGAAATCAACCGATAGCTGTTTTCGCCAGTCGTCGCCCCATTCCGGGAGGTACATCCGCTTGATTATGAAGACCAACGCCAGGATGCGATCCGGGATGCCGTCCAACCAGGCGTTGAATTCCTCGGTATATGAAGGGGAGGGTGTGAGTACCTTGATAACCGACCCCAGGCTGCGCTCGGTGCCCAGCAGTTTGCGGGAAGGTTCCCTGTCCTCATGCTCGAATCCGGGTTTGAACCGTTTGGCGTAGTCGCTCTGGAAGATGCTTTCCACCTGGTCAAGGTCATGTTCCAGATTCGCTACGAACAGCGGGCCGTAGATCACGGCGTCGTTCAGTGACTTGGATATCTCCGATTTCCCTCCGCCTGAAACAGTGCAGGGCTTGTGGCAAAACGTGCCTTCCTGATCGGTGCCAACCAGACGCCAACTGGGGGCGCCTGGATGTTTCTTCATTTCGATCTTGTAGCCGTTGGGCTGCACGTAGATCTTTCCCGGGCGCAGCTTGATGCACTGCCGGACATTATCCTTCATCCAGGAAATGGTCTGGCTGGAAAGATCCATGCGCAGATCCTGAGGCACATAGATCACTTCGGGATGAAGTTTGTCGATGCCGTAACCTTCCGGTTGCAGGTTCATCAGTTCGCCGTAGCGGGTTGCAGTGTCTTCGAAGCTGTATTCGGGTGCGCGGGTACGGCTGTCCACGCCGTATTCTTCGCCATGGTTGTGGCGCGGGAACGCCAGGGCGCCGCCGGCATGTTCTTCTTCGGCCAGGCCGAAAAGGTTGGCAGCGTAACTGATTTGCGTTTTGACCTCTTTTTTGCAGTATCCGAAGTAGTTGTCGGCCACGATAGTGACGATGACGCCTCGCTCGTCCCGCGCCGTGATTTTGAATGCGTCGCCGTCGTTATAGCGATCACTCTCATCGTGCCAGCACATGCCATCGGCGCGCTGACGCGGAGTCGCTTCGTCACAGTGGGGAAGCCCCAATGCTTTCTTGGTGAACTGGGTCAGGTGCGGCGCCAGAATCACGCAGCCGGAGTGCCCCGACCAGTGATCCACGTCCAGCCCTGCATCTGTCGAGGCAAGAACGGGGTTGCCGGCATTACCGAATATGCTTTCAACAAAATCCAGGTTGCTCACCAGGCTGCCGGGTGCGAAGAAACGGATTTCCATGCTTTTTTCCGGCTCGTGACCTGGAATTTCCGGGCACACTACCGGGCGCAGCAGCAGCGAAACGAACATCTTGGCTTCCTGCGGCTGCCCTTGGGTGAAAGGCAGGCACAGCAAGTGCTCCGGCGGATTGAGCGCTTCATGCAGCAGTCGCGCAAAAGTGGTCTTGGGAACGGCTTTCTTGTCGCCGGGAATCGGCAAGCCGCCTTCGGCTATGTGGAACAATCCCTTGGTCGTGCGCCGGTCGCTTACCGGATTATGCAAAACACCATTGCGGATGCGGTAACTGCTGACATACTCGCTCTTGAACTCGTTTTTGCTGATCGGCAGGGAAAGTTCCCTGGCCACGCCATGACGGTCGAGTATCAGCGTATTTTCCGGTATCCGTGGCACGGTGCCGGTTACGGCATCGGCGAGGTAGTCGTCAAGAAAGGTCTGGATGCGCTGGTCGGGCGGGCAAAGATAGCCGCTCAACAAGCGGGATTTTTCCCGGTAGCTTTTCAGAAGGTTTTCCGCAACGGCGAGGAAATCGCTGCTTTTGCCTTCCAGACAGGGGGGTTGCCCCGACGAGGACAACTTCAGGTTGATGTATAGCTGCAGGCGGTTGCGGGTTTCTTGCGGGTCTTCTGAACCGTTGCCCAGCCCCAGAAATTGATTCAAGTCCATAATGTTCGTTACCTAGTGCGTGCTTCCGCACATTCGGAAAAATTCATTATTTTACCCTGAAACAGTTAAATTTGAGAAAAGGCTTGGGCTGGCAGATCGTCGCGACCAGGAGAGGTCAATTCAGGATGGGATGGAAAGGCGATTTATGTATCCCGTTTTGCCGGGGAGAAAATAAAATGCAAACGGCCACTATTTCTAGTGGCCGTTTGCCTTCGGATCGACTGCCTGTTTGGTTACTTCTTCTTGGCTTTGGCGCCGGCAACAGCATCTTTCAGCTTGCTGCCGACCTTGAATTTGACGACCTTCTTGGCGGGAATCTTCAGTTCCTTGCCTGTAGCAGGGTTACGACCGATACGGGCTGCGCGCTCTTCAACGGCAAAGGTGCCGAAGCCGATCAATTGGACATTGTTGCCCTTGGCCAAGGATTGCTGGACAGTGGCCATCAAGGCATTCAAGGTATTTTCGGTCTGAGCCTTGGTCTGCTTGGTTGATTTGGCTACGGCATCGACAAGTTCTGCTCTGTTCATCTTGTTATCTCCCATCGTGGTTAAAAAGTAAAAAAAAATTGTAGGGGAAGACTGACTGTCTAACCAGCTTTTCCGCCGGAATGCAACGATAAAGCACAGGCGCTGGCCCGCCATGGTTTTTTGCCACTCCCTTTGAAGATGCTACTGTGCCGTAATTTTCTGGCGGCGTCCAGTTCATACTGAGGGCGGTCGGGGTGGCGATTGCCAACCATCCCTGAAACCTTATGAATAACGATTCCAAGTCTAGCCTAACCACGTAATACTGGCGCAAACATTGCTTGACTGTAATGTCATGTATGGCGAAATGGAGAGCGTGATGAAAATCGACACATCTGAAATGATCTTGAGTAGTACGAATGGTGAGCAGGTGGAGCAGGAGAGTCGCACGAAGTGGAAGGTCGAACTGGATGGCCGCTGGCTGGGTTTTGACGACTTGTATGCGGAGCAGAAACAAGCTTTTTCTCCGGTGATGACGGCCTCTGCCACGCCTGTTCACGCCGATTCAGGGCTGAAACCCTTGGCGCGTGGCGCAGCCAACGAAGAGATGGTGCGTAACCATGCCGCGCAGATGCTGCTGGATATTCTGGATGGGGCGCTTCCCGGCAAGGCGGCCAGTTCGGCAGTGGATTCATGCCAGCAGCAATGCCATGCAAGGATGCGCTCCAAATCCCCTCAGGGCGCGGAGGCTCTGATCGCCGACACCTTTACGCTGAAATATCAAAAGTGCGAAAAAACCATCAAGTCGGAGCAAACGGTATTTTCTGCCGCCGGAATGGTCAAAACTGCCGATGGCCGGCAAATTTCGCTTAACCTGTATTCGCGCATGAGTCGTCAGGAAGCGAGCGAAAGCGTGTCTTGCGGAACAGTAAAGGTCGAGAAACTGAAAGACCCGCTGGTGGTTAATCTGGATGGAAAAGGCGTGCGCCTGACCGATGATCGCTTCGCTTTTAATCTCGATGGCAACGGCGTGATGGAAAAAATTCCGTCTCTTGCTCCGGGCAGCGGTTTTCTCGCGCTGGATGCGAATGGTAACGGCTGTGTCGATTCCGGGCTGGAATTGTTTGGCACGCAAAGTGGCAATGGTTTTGCCGATTTGGCTGCCTGGGATGATGATCATAATGGATGGATCGACGAGAATGACAGCGTATTCGACAAGTTGCGCATCTGGCGCGGCGGGGAAAGTGGTCAGCCGCTGGAAACCCTGGCGCAAAGCGGGGTAGGTGCGATTTATCTGGGCAGTGCCGGCAGCGAGTTTACGCTTAAGGGCATGGGAAATGAATTATTGGGAAAAGTGCGGGATACGGGGGTTTTTCTCAGGGAAGACGGGACGACCGGCATGATGCAACAGATTGATCTGGCGGTATGAGTGATCCGAATTATGGCTGAAAGTATTCCACCACCTTTGTCTTAGAGCGGTTTGTCCTCCGCGGATCTTATACCGCATGCAGCTTGCTGTAAGCGGCGAGCAGACGCTGGTGCATGTCGCAACCTGCAAGCGCCATTCCCGGCGATTGCAGGCCGAAGAAACGCTGCTTTCCGTCGAGCAGGAATTGCGCCTGTTGCAGCGTGTCTGCGCCATACAGGTGCAGCAGGACGTTGCCATAGGAGGCGGTATCGCCCAGATTAAGCAGACTTTCGATGCAACGGTAAACATTGCGGCGGTGTTTATCCAGTTGCGCGAAATGGCGTATCCAGTCGCAGCCCTCACGGATCGCTTCTTCATTGCCGATCGCAAGCGCCAGCAGGGTTTTCAGTTCGCCGACTCGCAAATCTTGCCACAACGAGTCGGCATCGGCTGCCAGGGCGATTAGCGCTGCGACCGGCCGCTGGTCGTCGAGGCCTAACTCATTCAGCATATCCAGCAAGCCGGAGCATTCTTTCTCGTCCAGATCAGACAGGCGCAGGATGGCGGGACGGATGACGTTGCCGACGCTGTTGTTTTCCCATTCCAGGTCGTCGATGGGATAAATCTCGGACATGCCGGGCACGAGTATCCGGCAGGCATAGATGTCCAGATGGGTATAGTCGGCGATGTAGATATCGTGGCCTTCGGCGTGGATGCGTTCGGTCAGCCAGGCATAGTCTTCCTCGGTGGTGGCGCTGAAATTCCAGTCGCTGAATTCGAAATTCGGGGCGTTGCCGAGGAAGTCCCAGCTGACGATTCCGCTGGAATCGACGAAGTGGATTTCCAGATTGGGCGAACTGGCAATTTCATCCGGATCGAAGCCCGGCTCGGGAAAGCCGCCCAGCGCATCCAGTGCGCGACCTTGCAGCAACTCGGTGAGTGCGCGTTCAAGAGCGATTTCAAAGCGCGGGTGGGCGCCGAAGCTGGAGAAACAGCCCTGATCGTGCGGGTTGAGCAGGGTTACGTTCATCACCGGATATTGGCCGCCCAGCGATGCGTCCTTGACCAGAATGCCGAAACCCGCCGCGCGCAATGCGCGGACTCCCGCCTCAATGCGCGGATAGCGCGCGATCACCTGATCCGGCACCTCCGGCAGGCATAGCCCTTCGCCGATGATGCGAAACTTGATATGACGTTCGAAAATTTCAGACAACGCCTGGGTGCGCGCCTCAGCGGGGGTGTTGCCCGCCGCCATGCCGTTGCTGACATACAGGTTGCCGATGATGTTTACCGGGAACAACACGTTGGCGCCATCGCGGCTCCGGATGAAGGGCAGGGCGCAAATACGGCCTTCGGCATCACCGGAGTTCAGATCGACCAGCATATCGGCCTTGATGCCGCCTTCCGGGTTGTAGAACTCGCGCAGTTCCGGCGTGAGCAGGCCGTCCGGCCATTCGCCGTCGTCGCAAGGCTTGAACCATCGTTCCTGCGGATAATGGGTGAATGCGCGCAGGGCGGGCGTCCCACCCAGGTAATAATGCGACCAGAAATAGTTGCAGGAAAGACGTTCGAAAAACTCACCCAGCGCGCTCGCCAGCGCCGCCCGCTTCGATGCGCCCTTGCCATTGGTGAACAGCAGCGGACAGTCGCGCTCACGTAGATGCACCGACCAGATGCCTTCTACCGGGTTCAGCCATGAGCATTCCTCGATGTGGAAATCCAGCGCTTCCAGCTTGTTGTGCATGGCGCTGATGGTCGATTCCAGCGAGGCATCCTTGCCCGCAATAAAGCTTTCTTTGTGCATGTGGGTATCCCTGCCGGCTTGCCGCCGGGGAAATTATTCGGTATGCGAAACGTCCTGCAAATTTGTCGCTGTTTTTTCTTTGACGGGTGAATGGTTCTCAAGCATGGTGCTGCGAGTGTCCGGTGTCTCCAGGGTAATACGCCCCAGCGCACCGGTGCGGTAGTCCTTCAGCAGCGTGAGAGCAGCCTTTTCCAAGTCGGGGGCGCCACCTTTGAGGAGGATGCCACGTCGCCTGGCGACAGCCTCGATGACGGCCGTGCCATCCATTCCTTCCACGGCGCAGTTATAGCGGGCGTTTAGCAGGGCAGGATAGCGTGTCAGCAGGATTTCGGCGAGAAAGGCTGCCACTTCCTCGTCGATCACGGCATTGCGTCCTATCGCATGGCTCGCAGCCAGCAAGTATCCATCGCTGTCGTGCTCGATTCTCGGCCACATCAGACCGGGCGTATCGGTGAGCGACATGCGGTCGTTCAGGTCGAAGCGCTGTTGCGTCTTGGTCACCGCCGGTTCGTCGCCCACTGCCGCCACCCGGCGTTTCAGCAGTGCGTTCATCAGGGTTGATTTGCCGACGTTGGGGATGCCCATGATCATCATGCGCAGAGGCTTCAGATTGGTGCCGCGGTGGGGTGCGATTTCCTGGCACAGGCCGGGTACCTTGGCGACATCACCCGGCTTCTTGCAGGACAACGCTACCGCCTTGACACCCTTCTGCCGGTTGTAGAAATTGAGCCAGGCCTGAGTGACGGCGGGGTCGGCCAAATCGGCCTTGTTGAGGATTTTCAGGCAGGGACGCTGGCGGTGCACGCGCAACTCCTTGATCATCGGGTTGCTGCTTGCCTCGGGCAGGCGGGCATCCAGCACCTCGATGACGATATCAATGCGCTCCATGGTTTCAGCCGCTTTTTTGCGTGCCGAGACCATGTGGCCGGGAAACCAGTTAATAGACATTCCGAATCAACTATTTAATCAAACGCTTATTCTACACTTCGCGGCGCGGTGCGTCATGTTTTGCATGCACTTTTTGCTGTTGACATGTTTTCTTCTGCCCCCTGATAATGGCCCCAGGAATTTCTTGCTATCCCTCCGCCGGTTTCGATTTCGCCCCAATTCCTGCATGGCGTGGCGCGTTGCGTTGTGTGGCCCGGAGATTTAGTGTTCAAGTACCGTCAATATCGGCAGTTTCCGACAAGACCACATATCAAGCCCTGTGGCTTTTGTTTTTTTATGGCCTGTATGGTCGAGAATGCGCGCACTGCGAGCCAGACTACGGAATAATCCCAATGCCGGTTAAATTGTTCAGATTGAATAATGTGCCTGATGACGAGGCAGAAGAAGTTCGCGAATTATTGACGGGCAATGAGATCGATTTCTACGAGACTTCTTCGGGCATCTGGGGGATATCGATGGCGGCGATCTGGCTGCGTGATGAAGATCAATACCAGCGGGCCAAGTCGCTTATCGACGAATACCAGAACGAGCGGCTTGCCACGGCAAGGGAAGAATATGCCCAGTTGCGAATGGAAGGAAAGAGCCGAACGATAATCGATGTAATCAGGGAGAATCCTGTTCGATTTGTCGTTTACCTGGCAGCCATCTCTGCGGTAATTTACTTTTCCACCAAGCCATTCATCGATATCGGAAAATAACGACTATCCACAATTACATTCTGGTTATATAGATATTGGCAAAAAAGATGTAGAATCTACTACATGTTGTGGTTTTCTGGACGGAGGTGATACGTGGCCCAGTTTGGAATAATAGATATGTACAGGCTGCGCTCCGAGCTTGATCGGCTCAAAACGGAGCGCGAGAAGCTGCTCCAGCTTGCTTGTGCGGCATTGGTGCTAGTCAACGACCTGGATAGTGACACCTATGAAAGCTACGAGGCGGCGGAGCTCGTGGCTGATTGCCTCAACCATTTGCCCGATCCGGTGATGAACGAGGTGCTGGGTTATTCCCGCCACTGAGTTTGCCGCATGGGTTTTTTCGTCGGCTTCCTTTATGGTGAATTTCTCGTTGACCCCGTCTGGCACCAATTCCTGTCGGGTCAAGCATTCTGAATGCCGCAGCCATGAAATCCAGCTTGATTGATCCTGATACCGACCTCGCCCGCGAATGCTATGGGCTGGTTTATTCACCCAGCCCATATCGCAAGCGCTTTCCAGAAAACTGCGTGGTGCTGAAAGCTTCCGAGGAAGATGCGCGAACCAGCGCCGATCCGGCAAAAAAACTCGTGCCGGCGGTACTATTCGGCCCATCGCGTTCGTCCGAGGGGGTCAGGCTGTTTTATCTGGTGCGCTGGCTCGATAATTGATTCGGCCATCAGTACAGCATCAACATCGTGGCGGTAATCCAGTATTAATACCCCATGGCTGGAAGCGCTTTATGGAGTTTCCGGAAATTTCGGAGCGCAATATTTATGCCATCGTCGAATAACAAAAAATCAGCGTTTCCCGGACAAAAGAAGTCTGCGGCCAGATTCATGAAATCAAGGTACGGCTTGTTGGCGGGCTCACTGCTGCTTTATGCCGGCATGGCACAGGGCGCGGAAAAGAACGCCGCTTTATCGGAAAACGTCTATCTGGACGAGATGCCGGTCGTGCTCTCTGTGTCACGCCTTTCCCAGCCCATAGACGAAGCGCCCGCTGCAGTGACGGTGATCGACCGCCAGATGATCAAGGACTCCGGTGCCTGGGATTTGTCCGAGGTGTTCCGGCTGGTGCCGGGGATGTATGTCGCCTATCATTCCGCCCCTGATTATGCGGTGGATAGCACAGTCAGCTATCATGGGCTGACTAACGCCTATGCACAACGCATGCAGGTACTGGTAGATGGACGTTCGGTATATTCCCCCCTGTTTGGCGGCATGCTGTGGAGTGACATTCCATTGGCCATGGATGACATCGAACGCATCGAAGTCATTCGCGGTCCCGATTCGGCGAGCTACGGCGCCAACTCCTTCATGGGCGTCATTAACATCATCACACGCCATTCAGCGGAAACACAGGGGAAATTCGTTTCTCTTTCTGCGGGGCGCAGCCGGGATGAGGCGGTTGCCCGCTATGGCGGGAAAAACGGCGACCTGACTTACCGCCTGACTGCCGGGATTCGCAACGATCAGGGGGAAACCGCTAAGATGGCGAACCCATTGACCACACAAGGCCGATGGGATGAGAACCTGCTTGACGACAAGAAAATTCACCTGTTGACCTTTCGTGCCGATTATCGCGTCAATCCGATAGATGAACTGGAAATTCAGTTTGGCTACAACGGCGGCGACCGGCAGGAAGGTTCGCCAGGAGGAAACGTTATTGCGGTTAACAAGCGTGCAGATAACCACTTCGAACTCATGCACTGGCGCCGCGCTTTGAAAAACAATGGCGAATTGTCAGTCAAGTTCTACCATGCCACCGAAAGCAGTTTTTCCTCCATGCTCGACACCAGCAACGGTAACACTGTCAATGCAGATGTTATTGCCAATCGTTACGACCTGGAAATTCAGCACACTTTCTCACCCGGTGAAAGCACCCGTGCGGTATGGGGAGGCAGCGTGCGCTACGACAAAACCTACGCCCCCTTCTGGTTAGCTGGAGACACGCAAGCCAAGCCATTTCACCTGTCCCGACTATTTGGCAATCTGGAATGGCGGGCACAGCCAGCGCTGGTCTTCAACCTCGGCACCATGGTTGAAGACAACAGCTTTACCGGCACAGACGTCACCCCTCGCGTGGCTGTCAACTGGCATTTTCTACCAGGGCACACTTTGCGCATAGGCCGCTCCAAGGCCACCCGCACACCTACGGTTTATGAAGAAAAATGGCGCCAATATTATAATTCTGTATTCCCTAACAAGTTTCCCTACGATGAACGTCCAGAACGCATTGATTCCAGGGAAATTGGTTATCTGGGGAAATTTCAAAACCTGAATGTGGACTTCCGCCTATTCCATGACCAGATATCCGATCTGATTTCAACCAACCCAATAACAGGAGTTCTTGGCGGTGAAATCAATACCGGCAATGCCACGATCAAAGGCTTTGAAACCCAACTGCAATGGAATATCGGGGAACGCACCCGCCTGATATACGGTTTGTCCCATACACAAGTAACCAGCAAAGACGAAAATGGAGTGAGCTACACCAATTCGGCACCGACCAACAGCCAAAGCCTGATGCTCACCCACCGTTTCGATCATGGCCTGAGCGCCAGTCTGACGGGGTATCAGAATGGCGAAACGCATTCACCCGGCACAGATTCTGGGCCAACCCCAGAGCAGGCACCGGTTTATTACATCAACACCTACCGCCGTTGGGACGGGCGCTTGGCTTACAACTTCCATTCTGGCACAAGCAACGGCGAACTCGCGCTGATCGTGCAGAACTTCGCCGACTCACATTACTTCGAATACCGCCACGACAACGAACCTCCGGGCCGTACTGCCTGGCTCAACCTGAAGTTGGATTTCTGGCCCTGATGCCCTTCTGGCGAATTTTCTCCGTTCTAGGCCTGGCTTTTGCCATGTTCTGTTTGCCGCGCATTGCGGTAGCGCTGGAGGGGGTGACGGTAGTGCTCAGTGAGGAGGGCGGCGCTTACGCCGAGGTCGTCGAAAAAATGCGCACCACACTTTCGCAGGGCAGCACCGCCAAGCTGGAAGTCCGAGTGATTCCGTTGCGCTCGTTGAAGAATGAGGAAACGCTCCGCACCAATGCCGGACAGATGCTGGTAGCGGTCGGCGTCGATGCCATGGAGGCAGTGGAAAAAAGCAGGTTGCCCCAGCCCGTGCTCAACGTGTTGGTGCCGCGTGCGGCTTATGAGAAAGTTGCGCGCCAGGGCGGGCGCTTGGGAGATCACCGCAATTTTTCTGCAATTTATCTGGACCAGCCTTGGGCACGCCAGTTTGCCCTGATTCGCCAAGTACTTCCCGGGCGGATGCGAGTCGGCATCCTGCTGGGTTCAAGCTCAGCCGAGCTTGAGACATTGCTGCGGACGCAGGCCAAGGCTGCCGGTCTGGTAGCCGTAATCAAAAGAACCCGAAATGATGCCGACCCGCTACCGGAACTGAAGCAGTTGCTTGGCAATTGCGATGCTGTCCTGGCGGTGCCCGATCCGGGTATTTACAACCGCAACACGATCCAGAGTCTTCTCCTTACTACTTATCGTCACCAGATACCGCTGTTCGGCTTTTCGCCTTCTTACGTCAAGGCCGGCGCGATCGCGGCAGTGTACAGCGCACCGGCGCAGATCGGCCAGCAGGCGGCAGAGATCATCCAGCACCTGGCGGTAGAGCCGTATTTGCCGCCGCCCCAACCCTCCCGCTATTTCTCGGTCGGCGTCAATACCCAAGTGGCTCGCTCGCTGGGCTTGGCTGTCGACGACGAGGCTACACTGTTGAAACACGTCATGGAAGACGCACCATGAAAAACTGGAGCATCAAATACCGGATATTGTTTCTGGCCATGTTCCCTGTAGTCGTCATCTCCATCCTGCTGACTATGCTGGTCATGGTAGGTGGAATCAGGGAGATGGATGGGGCACTTAAAGCGCGAGGCATGCTGATTTCCCGCCAACTCGCATCGGCCAGCGAATATGGCGCATTTTCAGGTAACCGGGAAACTCTTCAGGCGCTTACCCAGGGGATGATGAAGGAAGGTGACGTCAGCGCGATTATTATTGCCGATGACCGCAACCGGATTCTTGCGGAAAACGGCCGGCCTGGCCAGTTCGATCTTAATGCCGCCAAGTCGACAGAGACGGGCCAGATCGTTGCCAGCGTGGAGGACCATCTGATTTTTGTCGCACCGATTTTTCAGAAAAATAACGATATCGACGAATACGGTTTGTCTGATCGAGCGCCGCGCAATCTCGACAAGGAAAAGAAGTTGCTTGGGCATGTTTACGTGGATCTATCCACCGTTCCCACCCAGCAGCGTAAAAACCATTTTGTCATGATCGGGCTGGCTATTGGCAGTCTCGGCCTGTTCGGCGCCCTGATGCTGGCGCTTCGTCTTAGCCGCGACGTAACTTCGCCGCTGTCGCGCTTGCTCGAAGCGGTCTTGCTTATGACCCAAGGCAAACTCGATACGCGTGTTGTGACTGATTCCGGGGGGGAGCTGGCGAAACTGGAAAAGGGCTTCAACGGCATGGCGGCAGAACTGCAATCGGTTTACGGCACCATGCAGGAGCGCATCGAAGAGCGGACAAGGGATTTGGAGAAGCTCAAGGAGGAGGCTTTGCAGGCCAAGGCCAGCGCGGAATTCGCCAATCAGGCGAAAAGCCGGTTCCTCGCCCATATGAGCCATGAAATTCGCACGCCGTTGAATGGATTGATCGGATTTCTCGGTCTGATGGCTAAAACCAGCATCGATAATGTTCAGCAGAATTATCTCGATATCTGCGAAACGTCCGCCCTATCCTTGCTGACCATCATTAATGATATCCTGGATCTGTCCAAGATCGAAGCGGGCAAGCTGTCGATTGAATGTCTGGCTTTCGATCTGGGCCATTTGATCGAGCAATGCACCCATCTTTATATGCCCAACGCCCAAGGCAGGGGATTGCCCTTGATCCTGGAAATCGATCAGAACATCCCGCATAGCTTGATGGGTGATCCTGCCCGCATACGCCAGATATTGGCCAATCTCCTCGGCAATGCCATCAAGTTCACCCGCTCCGGTAAAATTACCGTCACCGTGAAACGTTTGGCTGGAATCGGAGGTTTCGCCAATATCGAAATGTGTGTGGCGGATACGGGAATCGGCATGTCCGACGAGCAGCTAAGCAAGTTATTCCAGCCATTTAGCCAAGGGGACGCCTCAATCACCCGGCGTTATGGGGGTACAGGGCTGGGGCTCGTTATTTCCCGTCACCTGGTTGAGTTGATGAATGGCACCATCGCGGTTGAGAGCGAGGCAGGCAAAGGGTCGAGATTCACGGTTTCGCTACGCCTCGCGGAAGTTGGCGGAGATATCGCATTGCCAGTGCTCAAGTCATTGGAAATGCTGGATTGGCGGCGCAGTTCCACGCCGCAGGAGGAAAAACCGATGCCGATTTCTCCTCCTGCACGGTTGCGCATCCTGGTGGTGGATGACAACGAAATCAACCGAAAATTGAGCATGATTCTGTTGCGACAGTGGGATATCGACGTCGATGAGGCGGCGGATGGCATCGCTGCTGTGGAAGCCAGCGCCAACCAGGATTACGACCTGATTCTGATGGATGTGCACATGCCAGCGATGGATGGATTGGAAGCGACCCGGCGCATCCGGATGTTGCAAGGCGGCAAGCGCGTTCCTATCGTCGCACTAACAGCCAATGCGCTGGGCGGGGACAGGGAGCGCTATCTGTCCGCCGGGATGGATGGCTACCTGGAGAAACCGCTGTCCGAGAAGGCTCTGCGCGACACCATTGAAAATTGGTGCGTGCTGACGACCAGCGCCTCGCCTGACAGAAAAGAAGAGATGGAAAACGAAGAGAGCGATTTGCCCGTTTCTCCTCGTTCCGATTTGCCGATCATTGATGTCAAGCTCGGTATCGCCCGGGCTGGCGGCCACCGGCACGATTGGCTTGCCTTGATGAAAATGCAGATTGGCGATTTGCAGGTTTCCATGGAGGCATTGCAGTACGCGCATCAGGCTGCTGATTTTGGCAAGATGGAAGAACTGGCTCACAGGCTACGCGGCGGTGCGCTTTATTGTGGCGTTCTGGCGCTCGAGTTTGCCGCCATGCAACTGGAAGAGTCATGCCGAAATGTCGCATCGGACATTACTGAAAAGTTGACATTCTTCCAGCAGGAGGCGGAAAGTTTTCTGGCCTTGGTGTCAAGCGGCGCAATTCCGGAATTATCCTGAAAAGAGCAGTTGAACCGCAAAGGCGCGAAGATGCAAATGAAATGGGAATAGCAGGGATGGGCGGGCGGCCAACTCGCAAAATCATGATGTTATCAAATTCACCCAATCGCCTTGTGGGCGCACGTAAAAATTTTTATAGCCTATTGTGCCATCGCGGTTAGTGAATTGCCGTTCCTGGCCAAAAAAATCCCGCAATGCCTTTCGGCATGCGGGCTAAGGGGGACTGATGCGATGCGGGTTACGCAGCCACTCGCTCTATTAACTCCATATTCTGACTGCTCATCAATTCCTCGATATCCACCAGAATCAGCATCCTGCCGTCCGCCGTGCCGATGCCATTCACATACTGCATGTTGATGGCCGAACCGAATTCCGGCGCGGTCTTGACCTGATCCGGGGCGAGGGTGATGACGTCGGAAACGCCGTCCACCACCATGCCGACGACCCGGTTGGCGACATTCAGGATGATCACCACCGTCAGTTCGTTGTACTCGGCATGGCCCAGATTGAACTTGATGCGCATGTCCACGATCGGCACGATAATACCGCGCAGGTTGATGACGCCCTTGATGAACCCCGGCGTGTTGGCGATGGCGGTAACGGCGTCATAACCGCGTATCTCCTGCACCTTGAGGAT
>Ga0307376_10000459_pt1 | contig 50485 bp, 43 predicted proteins | sample TR2MG_FD_202536 | JGI IMG/M metagenome (GOLD analysis project Ga0307376, IMG submission 202536) | Soil microbial communities from Risofladan, Vaasa, Finland - TR-2 | ecosystem: Environmental > Terrestrial > Soil > Coastal area > Acid sulfate soil | place: Finland: Risofladan, Vaasa | collected...
CGGCCGGTCGTGAAAGTAGTGGGCGGCCGTCTCCAGGTACGTTCCAGAGATCGTAGCCAGCCGGAAGGTGTGCGCCTCGCTGCCGTCCGCCTCGATGCTCGCGACCTGCTCGATCTCTACGGCAGGGACGTGCGCATAATGCCACATGCCGGGTTCAAGCGTTCCTGTCAGATCAATGAGAGCCATGGTACATCCTTTCGGGAAGACCTGACAGGTTTCAGACGGGTGTACTCACCCGCAACCTGTCAGGTCTGGGGTCCGGCCGCGCGGCATATCCGCCAACACGTGGAGCAGCGTGTCCACTTCCTCGGCGGTGCTGTAATGGGCCAGGCCAACGCGCACGAGTCCCCCCTGGCTTTCCAGGTCCAACCGCTCGACGACGGCCAGCGCGTAAAAGTGACCGTCCCACACAAAGATGTTGGCTGCATCCAGCCGCCGGGCGACTTCGTTCGGCGTGAGACCCGCCAGCGTGAAGGACACGGTGGGCACGCGGTGGTCAAAGCGCGCCGGGTCGGTGATGCCGTAGATGCGCAGGCCCGGAATTTCTTGCAGCCCGGCCACCAGGCGGCGGCACAGGCCGGTCTCGTAGGCACGGATGGCGGCCAGGCCCGCTTTCAAGTCGCGCCGCCGTCCCTCGAAGCCGGGGAACTGGTCGGCCAATTCCCCTCCGAAGCGCTGGCCCACCGAGGCCAGGTAATCCACGGCCGCCGTCGCGCCGGCCAGCGCCTCGAAATTCGCCGTGCCGGTCTCGAACTTGTCGGGCGGCCAGTTGCCAGCGGGGCGTACCTTGTAGGCGGGCAACGCCTCGAGCAGTTCGTACCGTCCGTACAGCGCGCCCAGGTGGGGGCCGAAGAACTTGTAGGCCGAACAGACCAGGAAGTCGCAGCCGATGCTCTGCACGTCAAGCGGCCCGTGGGGAGCATAGTGGACCGCGTCCACGTAGACCCACGCGCCGACGGCGTGCGCGAGTTCTGCGATGCGACGCACGGCGTTGAGCGTGCCCACGGCGTTGGAGGCGTAGCCGACGGCCACCAGTTTGGTGCGCGGGGTGATGGCGGCCGCGAGGCTGGCCTCGTCCAGCGTACAGTCGGCCGGGTCGAGGTCCACCTGGCGGATGGTGACGCCGCGCTCCTGCAAGGCCACCCAGGGGGCCACGTTGGCGTCGTGGTCCAGCCGGGTGACGACGATTTCGTCTCCGGGGGCGAGCGTGCGCCCGATGGCGCGGCTGAGGTTGAAGGTGAGGGTCGTCATGTTCGGGCCGAAGACGACTTCTTCCGGCCGGGAGGCGTTGAAAAAGTCGGCCAGCGCACGGCGGGCGGCGGCCGTCGTCTCGTCGGTGCGGTGGCTGTAGAGGAAGGCTCCGTGGGCGTTGCTGTTGGCCTCGGTGTAGTAGCGGCGCATGGCTTCGATGACGGAGCCGTGCACCTGCGTTCCGCCGGGGCCGTCGAAGAAAATGATGGGCCGGCCACCGGCGGTCTGTTGCAGCGCCGGAAACTCGGAGCGCAGCGCGGAAACGGCAGTCTGATCTAGCGGCATGTTTTACTCCTTGTCCAATTTCTCTCGACGTCACCGATGAGTACACCGGGGCGTACCCGCCGGCCTCACCGGCGTCGCCGGCTTCGTCCATCCGAAGACCTCATACAGCACCTTGGCCGCGGCAAACGACGTGACGTCGGCGTGGTCCAACGGCGGGGCGACCTCCACGATGTCGAGCGCACGGACCGGCAGCCGGGCGAAGACCACGCGCAAGAGTTCCAGTAGTTCGCGCGTGGAGAGGCCGCCCGCTTCCGGTGCGCCGGTGCCGGGCGCGTAGGCCGGGTCCAGGCCGTCAATGTCCAGCGTGAAATAGACCGCATCCACCCCCTGTAGTTGGGCGACGACGTCTTCCGCCACGACCTCGACCGAGCGGCGGTACACGTCACGGGCGGTGTGGACGGCGATCTCCGGGTGAGCCTCCAGAAATGCGCGTTCGTCGTCCATCCACGAGCGGAGGCCGACGAAGGCCAGGTGACGGGGTTCGACGTTGGGGAGTTCCAGCACGCGGCGGGCGGTGCAGGCGTGGGACCAGCGGTGGCCGTCGTATTCGTCGGCCAGGTCGGGATGGGCGTCGAAGTGGACGACGCCCAGCCGGCCCGCGGCCGCCTGGCTGAAGGCGGCGACCAGCGGGATGGTGACGGAATGGTCGCCGCCCAGGAAGATGGCCCTGGTGTGGCGTAACACCTGGGCCGCCCGGGCCTGGACGGTCGCAAAGTAGCGCTCCCAGTTCAGGTCAGCGCCCACGTCGCCATAGTCGCGCACGCGCAGGCCCTCCAGGCGCTGCCCCTCCTCGGTGACCGGCGCGACGTGGGGCGTAAGTTCGCGGATTTTGGCCGGGGCGAAGGAGGCCCCCTTGCGGAAACTGGTCGCGTTGTCGAACGGTATGCCCAGAATGCCGATCTCGGCGCCGGGATCGTCGCTGGCCAGCCCGCTCCACAGCCTCCGGTGGGTAGGGTGGAGGGGAAGACCTGGCAGGTTGCGGGCGAGTACACCCGGCAAACCTGCCAGGTCTTGATGTTGGCTGCACGCTTCACGTTTCACGTTTCACGCCCCCCGTTTCTGCCGCTACGTCCGGGTCATGGTTCCCGGACCACGACTACCAGGGCGATGTCGTCGAACTGGGGCGCATGGCCCACAAAGTCGTGGATGTCAGCGATCAGGGTGTCTTGTATATCCTGGGCCGGATGCTCCTGATTGGTCCGCAGAACCTCCAGCAGCCGTTCCTGGCCGAAGAACGTGCTCTGCTCGTTCTCTGCGTCGGTCACGCCGTCGGTATACAGCACCAGCACGTCGCCAGGCGCCATCGGCACGGCCGCCTGCTCCCAGGTCGCGTTTTCCACGACGCCCAACGCCATGCCTGTCTTGCCGAGGAGCCGGATCGGTTCGCCGTTGTGGGGACTGAGCAAGTACGGCGGGTTGTGCCCGGCGTTGCAGTACGTCAGCATCCCGGTTGCGGGGTCCAGGATGCCGTAAAAAGCGGTCACGAACATGCTGGCATCCGGGTCGGTGTCCATGAGGATACGCCGGTTGGCCACCCGCATCACATAGTCCGGCCGCGCGTGATATTGCATGGCGTAGGTGCGGATGAGCGTGCGGCTGAGGGCCATGTACAGCGCGGCCCCCATGCCTTTGTCGGCGACGTCCGCGATCAGGATGCCGAACCGGCCGTTGGGCAGTGGGACCACGTCGTAGAAATCGCCGCACGTCTCCCGGGCCGGCTTCAGCGTCGCCGCCAGTTGCCAGCCGGGGATGGATGGCAGAGCGGTGGGCAGAAAGGAGGCCTGGATCTGCCCGGCCAGCGCCAACTCGTGCTCGACCCGCTGGTGGGCCAGCGTCTGGGCATACGTTTCGGCGCGGTGCAGCGCTGAACCGATCTGGGCGGCCAGTGACTGGGCGGCCGGCAACAGGTAGAGGATGGCCCTGGCCTGCCGGCGCTGCGCCAGGTAGACCCCACCGACAGGGGTTGCGTTTTCAACGTCGAGGATGGGGGCTACAACCACACCATCTTTGTTCGGCCGCTCTCCCCAGGGCCGGAGTGCTCCCGGCAAGAAGCAGCGCGCCTCAGCCGCCGTGCGCAGCCATTCCCACGCCGCAGCGCCCACCGGCGGCCAATCGTCGGGGCCGGTGGGTACACCGGTGGGGCCGGTGAGTACACCGGTGGGGTGGTGCAGGATGGTCCGCTCGGGGAACAGGCGGATTTCGGTCTGGCCGCGCGGGAACATGGTGGAGACGTGTTCCTTCAGGATGTCGGGCAGCGTGGACGCGTCGGGTGGGGCATCGAGGATTGCCTGCCCCAATCGTTCGAGTCTCTCCAGTTCACGGGAGCGCTGCTGGCTGCGTTCGGCGGCCCGGCTCAACTGGTGAGCCAGCAAGCTGGCCAGCAGCAGGCCGGCGACGAAAAAGAGGTACCCTCCCAGCCCATTCTGGGCGTACAGGCCGGCGGCCAGGATCGCAAAGGGAGTTGCCAGGGCGTGCCAGCCCATCCCAATGGCCACGTAGCGGGCGTATGCACCCACCGCCCCCCCCGCCGACGTGAAAAGTCTGAGGAAGAAGAGCATGGCCGGCATCCACAGCAGCACCCACAACAGCCACCAGGCGAAGGTCGCGCACAGGGCCGGCAGGATGGCGTCGAGCGTCAGCCTCGGGAAAGGGAAGGCGCCCCCCCAGCGCCGATAGAGGGCCAGGGCGACGAGAGGAGTGAGTGTCATCCGTGCCAGGTTGAACGTGTGGTTGCGGGCCAGGCTCCAGTGGGCAGCGGTCGAGCGCGACCTGAACCACTGCTGTGCACGGCTGATCAATTCCCAGCAGACGGTCAGCCACAGCGCAGTGGGGCCGAACATCAGAACTCCCGACCAGGAGATGACGCTCCAGAGGCTATCCCCCCACAAGGCATCCGTTGCCTGTGGGACTGGCAGAAAAAAGTAAAAGTCGAGCTGGTCGAACAGGAAGTGCAAGGCCAGGAGGAGCAGCAGCGTCGGCCAGGCCACGCGCACGACGCCTATGTCGGTGACCAGGACCAGCCAGACGAGCCCGGCCAGCGCCAGTGGCGCGGTGTACAAGTAGCCGATCACGTCCCCTATACCCTCGGTACGTTCCAGCCCGCCCAGGTTCTCCAAGCCGGGCCAGAACTTTCTGGCGATAGACAGCAGCCGCGCCTCCATATGTAACCTCAATCGGCCTGCCCGCTCACCTGCTCACCGCAGCGGCCCTTTCCTTCAATAGGCGGCGCAGTCCCCTACGATAGACGGGGATGGCGAGCGATGGTAACAGCACATCCGAAATGAAGGTGGCGAACCAGGATATGCGCGACGGAGGTTGAGGGCCTCGGGGGGATGGCCTCTCGCTGGCCAGCGTCACCTCAGCCACGGTGAAGGTTTCTCCCTGTGCCTGCGTCAACTCTGCCAGGACTCGCCCATCTGCGTTGACCACTTTGCAGCCCTGGACCAATTGGCACGCCATCTCCATCCGGCCGGCCTGGGGAAGGTACTTGACCAGCCAGGGAGCGACAGGCAAGAAGGCCAGGAAAGTGCCCAGGCTGTTGGGAATGGTGGTCCTGACGTGTCCTGACCCCACCGTATTCACGGCCGGCACCCCGAGCCATCCGGCCTGTTCATTGATCATATCGCCAAACACCGACTCCCCGGCCCCCTTGAGCGAAGCCATCGCTGGCCCCATGTCGTCAAACGTCAACGCATTACCGCTGGAAAAGTGAAAGGTAGGATTACCGATGTCCGGGGGGCAACTGGTGATGATCATCAGGTCTACGCGGCCGGCGTAACGGTTCCACAATCTGGGGTGGGCGACGTCCCAGCAGACCATCAACCCCACGTGCCCCAGGTCGGTCTCGGCCACCGTGACGCCGTGGCCAGGGCGAAAGTAGGCCCGCTCCCAGCCCCAAGGGTGGTTCTTGTCGTAGTGCCATGTGCGGCCATCCGGGGCGAAGAGCAGCAGGCGATTCACTATTTCGCCGCGCCCCAATACCATCAGAGACCCGGCCAGGTGGACGTTCAGGCGGGCAGCGGTCTCTTTCATCCAGGCGGTGGTGAGGCCATCCGGCGGCTCCGCCAGGCGGAAGTTGGCGTAGGCGTAGGCGTAGCCGGTGTTGAAAAGTTCCGGCAGGGCTACCAGGTGTGCGCCAGCCTCGGCGGCTGCGGCGACCAGCCGGCTGGCGCGCGCCAGGCGGGCGGCGGTGGGAGCCGGGCTGGCATCCATCTGTACGGCGGCGAGTCTAATGGTCCGGGGCATATATGCTTGATGAGACTCCGACTTGACGTTAGGCAATTCTAACCAGTTTCCATCTGGCGTCAAGTGCTGCGCGAGGCCGCCCTCCTTGCCAGAATCCCCATCTTGCGGTACACTCTGGCCTCGGCTGGCCGTACGTTCAGGCCAGGCACAGGGAGAGTAGATGTCATCACGCTCGAAACTCATCATCGGCATTGTCCTGATCGCCGGCCTGATCCTGGCTGGGGTGGCCTTCCGTGCCCCCATCGTGCGCCTGATTTCTCCGCATACACCGACGCCGACCCCCACCGCTACGCCGACGCACACTCCATCGCCCACCGCCACTCCTACCGCCACCTTCACGCCCACTCCGACCCCCACTGCCACGCCCACGCATACTCCCAGCCCCACGCCCACCCCGACGGCCACACCTACTGCGACCCCTACGCCTGTCCCCACGGACACTCCCGTGCCTGAACCTGTCCTACCCTCCTCTACGCCCGCCCCCGTGCCGGACAGCCCCCCTACGCCAGCGCCCGAGTGCTCAGCCGATCCTGTGCCGCCTCCTGCGGCCATCGGCGGGCGGCGGCTGGTGGCCTTTTACGGCGTCCCCATCGGGCGGGGCCTGGGCATCCTCGGCGCGAACGAGGTCACCACCACGCTAAGACTCCTGCGCGAGCAGGCCGAAGCCTACCGCCAGGTGGACCCGTGCGTGGAGGTGGTCCCGGTCTTCCACACCGTAGTGACCATCGCCGATGCCCACCCGGGCGAGGACGGCGGTTACAGCCACCGCCTGTCATCCGAGACGTTGCGCTGGTGGCTCGACACCGCCGCCGCGCAGGGGGTGTGGGTGGTGCTCGACATTCAGCCTGGGCGCAGCCCGCTGACGAGCGAACTCGGTTTCGTGGAACCCTTTTTGCAGGAACCCAACGTCCACCTGGCCGTTGACCCCGAATTCATGGTCGAGGATACAGGTATTCCTGGGACGAATCTAGGCCACATTGATGGAGAGACGATCAACGCGGTGCAGGCCTGGCTCAACGGGATCGCCGAACGCGCCGGGCAGCACAAGATTCTCGTCATCCACCAGTTCGACAATCGCATGATCGTGAACAAGGAGGCCATCCAGGACTATCCGCTGGTTGACTTGGTGTGGGATGCAGATGGCTTCGGTGGCGCGGGGGCGAAGCGGGGGGACTATAACCAGTATCGCGGGGAGGCGGGCTTTGAGTACGGCGGGATCAAGCTGTTCTACAACTATGACACGCCAGTGATGACGCCAGCACAGGTGCTGGCGCTGGAGCCACGGCCGGCCTACGTCGTCTACCAGTGATTAGGAGACCAAGGTGAGAACCAAACGCCTTGTCCCTCTCTTTGTGAAACGTGAAACGTGATTCGTGATCTGTCACGTTTCACGCCTCACGTCATTCGACGATCGTAAACACCCCCCCATCGCTCCGCCCGAACACCTCCGGGAAGTACATCTCGTAGGCGTGGGTGGGGATGACGCGGTACTCGCCGGGCAGGCTGGCGCGGATGAGGTAGGTGTACTCGTACGTGCCGCGTGGCAGGTAGGTGGCGAAAAGCACCGCCTTCTCGTCGCGCAGTTCGGTGTGGCTGAACCACCACCAGCCGTAGCCGCCACCCCACGGGTCGTAGCGGTCGGTGCGGGTGAGTTCAGGCGCCTGGCCGACGACGCTGGTCGTCTTGAGGCTCTGGTCCACCCCCTCGGCGCCGGCGGGGAAGGGGTCCTCGACCACCACGTAGTGCAGGTCGTTGGGGGCAACGATGGTCAGTTTGACCTGGATCGCGTCCCCCACCTGCGCCCCGTCTACTGCCTGACATTCCTGCTTCTCCGGGTCGCAGCCGGCCAGCGTGTACCTGCGGCTGACGATGATGCCCCGGTTGAGGGCGGTCACCTCTTCGACCGGCTTAAAGTAGCGCAGGTACAGGCTATAGTACAGCCGCCCGGTGCCCACCTCTTGCCCGGCGGGTGCCCAGCGCTCGATGACGACGCGGTTGGCTTCCTCCCCCAACAGTCGGGCGACCTCGAGCTGCAGTTTGACCGTCTCGTCCACGTTCTCGCGGGTCACATTGCCCTCGCCCAGCAATGCACCGTTGACGACGACGTGCCAGTCGTACGCCCCTTGCAGTTCGCCGGTGGCGACCATCCAGTCGGTGAGCCCGATGATGGCCCAGGCGGTCTCCTGCGTCGTCTCCCAGTAGCCCACTTTGCGCACGGCCATCAGCCAGCGCACGGCGTTGGGAGCCAGGGCGTTCTGGGGGTCCAGCCGCGCCAGGGCCGCCAGCACGATGGCGGTCGAACGGGCGTCGGTGTTCATGGCGTAATAGTCAGCCTGCGCTTCCTCCCAGTGCGCGCCGGTGGCGCTGACGATGGCGGCATCGGTGATGTTGGACAGTAGCGTGTCCACCCGCATGGGGCTGTCCGGCTCCAACAGGGCCAGCGCCATTGCCAGGTAGGCCTTGCCGAAGGTGTCCAGCACGCTGCGCCTTTCGAACAGCGACACCGTGCGGCCCAGGTCGCCCTTCCCGGCCTCGGCCAGCACGTACAGGATAAAGGCCTGCCGGTTGGCCTGCCAGTTCTGCTGCAGGTCGCGGGGCTGGGCCAGGCTTCCGCGCAGGTACTGCGCCGCCCGATCCATCACCCCATCGTCTACCGCAAAGTCGGCGCGCTGGGCCTCGAGCAGCCCGAGCAGGACGTAAGCGCTCAGGTAGGGATTGGATTCGTCCTGGACCCACCAGCCCCAGCCACCGTCATAGTGCTGTTGGTTGTAGAGCCGCTGCAGTCCCACGTTGACCAGCCCCGGCAACCTTCCCGAAAGCTGACGGGTGTACTCACCCGCGCTTTCGGGAAGGTCCAGTTCCTTGAACGCGCGGTAGGTGACCACGTTGGGCAGGAAGCGGCTCACCGTCTGCTCGGTGCACTCGTAGGGGTAATGCTCCAGGAACGTGAGCCCGTCAACCATGCCGGCTGCCAGCGACGGGTCCACCTGCACCGTCAGTTCTCCCTGGGAGGGGTCGTAACTGGGGGGCAGGACGACCGCCTCCAGCCGCTGCCCGTCGGCCTCGAACACCCCGGCGGTAGCGGCCACTTCCGGCGTGCTGTAGTGGTAGATGGGGAGGCTGATCTCGACGGCATCGGCAAGCTGCCCACCCCTGGCCCCGAAGCGCAGCGTCACCTCCGGCCTATCCTCCACGGTCACCTGCCACGTCACTTTCACGTTGTCATTCGCAGGGATGCTGATTTGCTGATTCGCCGATTTGCTGATTTGTAGCCCCTCCGCCTCGAACTTGACCTCCACCTCCAGCGGCTGGCCGGTATTGTTGTGGATTACGGCCGCCAGTTCCGCCTGGTCGCCGACGACGAAGAAGCGCGGGGCCACCGGGCGCACGAGCAGGTCCTTGGTGCTGATGACGTCCACGTCCGCCTGGCCCACCAGCGTTTCAGCGGTGACGCCACGGGCACCCATGCGCCAGGTAGTGAGGTTGTCGGGCAGTTCCACGCTGACTGTCGCGTGGCCATTGGCGTCGGTGCGCAGGGCGGGGTTCCAGTACGCCAGGTCAGGGAACTTGCTGCGCACGGGGCCGAACTCTTCGCCGCCACCGCCGCCACCCAGCCCCTTGACTTCAGCGGCCACCTCTTCGTTGGCGCGGTTCCCCGAAAGCGTCAGCCCGTTGGCCGTGCTCACCCCCAGGCCGCGCTGGCGCCAAAAGTAGCCCACGATGTCCGGCCCGGGTTGATCGGCCAGCGTCAGCACCGCCTTGTCCACCAGGTTGAGCGCCAGTTCTGCCTGCACCGGGTTCCCGGCGCTGTCGGTCACGTGCACGTCGTAGGTCACCGTATCGCCCGGCTGGTAGTGCTCGTCGGCCCGCCGGTCGGGAGTCAGGGCGATGTTCAGTTCCTTGTCCTTCGTCTCGATGGCGAGTTGCACGCAGCCGACCTTAAAGTCCGGGAGCGGCGTCGTTTCGTCCACGCCCTTGGCGATGACGACTGAGACGAAGACGTCGGGGATGAGGTCTGCGGTGATGGGGATTTCGATCTGCTCCGAGTTGGTCTCCAGCGTCTGCACCCAATGGCGATAGATGTGCCCGCGCTCGATGGTGATGAGCGCCTTGACCGGGCCCTGGTACGGATGGGGGATGAGGATGGTTGCCGTGTCGCCAACCTGGTACTGCCGCTTGTCGGCGATCAACTGGATGCGGTCGTTGTTCTCCTGCCGCCAACTGACGTAGCCGGTGCCGCTGACCCACACGTAGGTGGCACTCTGGACCTTGTTTTCTCGTTGGTCGAGTCCGGTGGCGATCACTTTATAAGTGCCACCCTTTTCGGGTGCAAAACTGGCCGTTCCCTTTCCTTCGCCGTCCGTCGTCACGGTCGTAGTAAAGACCGGCACGTCCTCGACGGCGCTCTCCCAGTAGTAACTGCCATCCTCGGCCAGTTTTTGGACGCTGTACCAGTTGTGTTCGGCGAAGACGACGGTCAGTTCCTGGTTCGGCACTGGCTCGCTGTTCCAGTCCACGGTGATGAGGTTGACGCGATTCTCCTGGCCGACCGTGCCGACGTACCGTTCGGGCCGCAGGCCGATGTAGTACAGACCCTTGTGGACGATGGCCTCGGTGCGGTTCGAGACCTCCTGGTTGTTGACGTCGGTGACGGTGACTTCCAGCGTAAAGCGCTGGCTGGTGATCCTTTCGGCGATGTCGGCCTCCAGGCGGAAGGTGAAACGGCCCTGCGCGTCGGTCGTGCCGGTGCCGTCGGCGATGATTTCGCCGTAGCCTCCACCGCCTCCCCAGAAGTAGTCGTAGTCAGCAAAATCCCACCAGCCCTCGCCCTGGTAATTGAAAAAGTAATCAGCGGACAGGACGCTGTAGCGCACCTGGGCGTCGGCAACCGGGCCACCGAAGAAGTAGTTGGCCTGGGAAGTGACGTTGATCGTGTCCCCCTGGACGTACTCGGGCTTGTCGGCCTCGACCGTCACCTCGAACTCGGGCTTGCGGTACTCGGCGACCTGGAAAGAGGTGCCGAACGACTGCTCGTCGTAAGTGGTATTGATGGAGTAGGTGCCCAGCCCCGCCTCTTGGCCCAGGTCGAGTTTCCCATCCAGCGTGCCCAGGTCGCCGACGGGCAGGTCGCTCTCGAAGACCTTGGTGCCCTGGGGGTCCCAGACCACGACGTTGACTTGCGCACCTTGAGTGGGCAGCGTATAGTGGGCGTCGTCGTCGTTGCGCAGGACGCCCTTAAAGTAGACCGTCTGGCCGGGGCGGTAGATGGGACGGTCGGTGAAAAAGTAGGCGGCGTAGGGATTCTGGTAATCCTCTACCGGCACACCAAAGTTCCAGGGGGAGATGCCGTCGCTCCACCATGTGCTGATGATGGCGAAATCCTGGCCCGGGTTTTGCAGGTCGCCGGCCACGGCGAATATGGGTGTCCAGCGATCCCTGGTCTGGTCGTATGCGCCTGTGAAGACCCCATCCTGATCCGTCGTTCCCTGTACGATGGGGGCAGCATTCTCTTCCGTCACCGTGATGTCCAGGCCAGGCAGCACGTCGCCGGAGGCCAGGTCGGTGGCCCACACCAGCGCCTCGGTGGCGGTCGTCTTCAGGCTCAGGTTGTAGCGGGAGACGGTCAGCATCTGCTTGATGGGTCCCGGTGTCCCGGACGCCGGAAGTGCTTCGGGGTAGATCGCCTCCGCGCCCACCCACACTTGCAGATAGTACAGCCCAGGCGGCAGTGCCCCTCCCGCGTCGCCGGCCAGGTTGGTGCGGTAGATGCGGTTCCGGTTCAGCGGTGGGTCGGTCTCCAACGTCCATTGCCGGATGAGGTTTTTCTCATTGCCGGTGTAATTGTTCCAGTATTCCCACGAGTCACTCCCGTTAGCGCGCAAAAAGTCTTCCAGCGGCATGGTATAGAGGGCGAAATTGATCTGGCTCACGTTGCGGACGGTCGCGTAGGTGAGCGTGTCGGTGTAGGCATTGTAGGTGGCCACGCTGCCGGGGGTATGCAGGTAGACCTGGGGGTCCAGCGCGCGAGTACGCCAGCGGACGGTCGTGTCCTGGCCCAGGGTGTGGCCGTAGCGACCCCGCACGTTGCCGCTGATGGTCACCTCGTAGTCGCTATTAGGCTGGACAGGGAATGAGATTTCGAGTTGGGTGTTGCTATCCCACCAGTAGGTGTATACGTTTGTCGCCGAAACGGGCGGGCTAATGGCAAAGTTGTCAACTACGGACTCGGGGTCCATCGGGCCGGAGAAGGAGACAACCAACGCCCCCCACGGGTCGGCGCGCTGCTCGCCGTCGGCTGGCGAAGTGCTGACGATGAACGGGCGTTCGATGGTCGTGAAGCCCCACCTGTAGGGGACTGGGGTACCGGCTTGCCCGCCGGCTGCCCCCCGGGTGCCCGCCGCGACCTCGGCGATGTAGGTGGTGGCGAACTCGAGCGGCTGGGCCGGGGTAAAGCCCATCGTCTCCACGCCCACCCGCTCGGGCCCCTTGCCTGCTCCCCACGCCCACTGGTAGGGTTCGTAGTAGGAGGTCTTGCCTTCCGGCAGTAGCAATCCCTCGGCGTGCCATTCGAAAGACCCCGCGATGGCCTGGCCGGTGGTCGCGTTCTTCAGCGTGAAGATGGCTTCGGCGGAGGCGTGGTCCATCGGCTGGTTGAAGGCCACGTAGATGGTCGGCTCGGGGCTGACGTAGATGGTGTCGGGGCCGGGATGCGTGGCGGCGACGGCCGGCACGATGGTGGTGAATTCCCAGGAAAAGTCGTCGGCCAGCACGCCACCGGTGGTGTCGGCCAGCCCGGCCGCGACGCGCGCCTTGTACACAGTGGCCGGCTCGAAGCCCTGGCCGGGAGTGAACACGTAGATCGAAGTATTCAACCACTCCCCCTGGCCCTGGACCGGCGGCACGAAGGTGAGCGGTTGCGGCAGGTTGCCCTGGTCCTCAATGGCCGTCAGCGGTACCACCGGGCGATTGAAGAGGACGGTGACGGTGGCGTCCAGGGCGACCTCGGTCGTGCCCTGGGCCGGCTGGACGGCCGCCACTTCCAGGAAGCCGACGGTGGTAAAGTGGAACTGGAGCGGGGCTTTCAACACCAGGCCCTCGGCGCTGCGGGCATTCTCTTTGACAGTGACGGTGTAGCGTGCCGCACGCTTGAAGCCGGTTCCGGCCGGCTTGAACTGCAGCACGCGGGCCGTGGGCCACTCGAAGGTGCCCGAGACCTGTGGCTCGATGGCAAAGGCCATCTCGACCGACGCCGGGTCCATTGGCTGGTCGAAGACCAGTTGGATCGGCGCGTCGAGCGGCTGCTCCTCGCCCCGCTCCGGCATGGTCTGGACCACCTGCGGTGGCACCGGCGGCGGCGGGGTCGGCGTCGGGGTGCGGAATATGGGGGGAAACTGGCAGGCCGGCAGGCTGGTGAAAATGGCTGCGATCGCGACCAAAGTTGCGAAGCGTTTCCTGAGTTTCATTTAGGCACCTCCTTGGGCAGAGATCAGAGATTAGAGATTGGAGATTGTTTGGAGCCAGTGCAGGTCGGCTTCACTGAACAGGGGGATAGGCGGGGTACTGGCTATGTATTCCGCGGCGGTCTTGCGGACTACAGCAGGTTGCTTGGTGTTACCGCAACCGGCAACTGGTGTCCTAGTTTGAGGCCGACCAGAATCCAGTCTTCCAGCGTCGAACATAATTCATCCTTGCACTCATGCAGTGTGGCTCCAAACGCGACCACTCCCTTGCAGAGCGTAACACGACCAGCGAACGTACCATCCTCCAGTTTGTCGTAGGTGGCATAGGCCATCGCCTGTTCTACGTATTCTGTCAGAATGAAACGCACTGCCATAAGACCACTCCTCAGCACTGCTTCCAACCGCACTATTCAGGACGGGTCTTTTCAGTCTATGGGAGATTATAACATACATGCGTGGGCCGGGCAATGTGTGGCAAAAACGCAGAGCCCCGAACTTGTTGGGGGTGTGCCCCAAACAAGTTTGGGACTCCGATCGTGCAATGACGCGAGGTTGCCTTCTAGCGGTGAGCCTGGGGTACGTAGGCGGGCAGCCGCTGCCCGGCAAAGACCGGCTTGAAGCGAGCGAAGCGCTGTAGCCCATTGACCAACGGTACGCTCGGCCAATCCTCACCCATGAGCGGACGGGCGTAGCGCACAAAGTCGTCGGTGACGTCGGTGCGCGAGGAGGCGATCCAGCCCTTGGGGAACGTGCGCTCGGAATTGGCCACCACCTCCAGGGGTACCTTGTCGTAGCGCACCCGGTAGAGGGGGCCGGGCTCGCGCAGGATGGTCGCCATGTAGCCGGACCCTTCCTCGACGGCGATCAAGGCCGCCTTGCGCCCCACCTGGTAGGCCTCCTCCAGGTCCACTGTGGAGGAGGCGATGACGTTGTGGCGTTGGTCGGTGCCGGGCACGTTGCCCCGCGCTGACCCCCGGGCCGCCAGCCCGACCTGGTTGAGATAGTTGACCACCACCTGTTCCACGGTCGTCTCGCTGGAGGAGAACATCGTGTGGCCGAAGACGTCCTTCCGCTCGCCGATTTCTCCGACGTCGAACCCCTCGCCGACGACGACCAGCGCCCGCCCCCGCTCCCGCAGCAGGTCATTGACCCGGTCGGCCAGTTCCTCCAAGGTGAGCCCTGACTCGCGCAAGAAGATGAGGAGCGGCATCTCCCGCTGTGGATCGGCCAGGCGGGCGGCAGCGGGGATGAAGCCGATCTTGCGGCCCATGGCCTGGAGCACCAGCACCGGGTCCGAGGGGGAGGAACCGGCGTTCTCCTGGTCTGCAGTCTGCACGGCAAGCGCCCAGTAGCGGGCCACGCTGCCGTAACCGGGGGTGTGGTCAATCAGTTTGAACTCGTCGTCCCCTACGTCGTTGTCCACTGTCTTGGGCACACCGGTGGCCACCAGGTCCAACCCCCGTTCGTGGGCCAACTGTGCCACCTTGTAGGCGGTGTCCATCGAGTCGTTGCCGCCGATGTAGAAAAAGTAGCCCACGCTGTGGGCCTTGAAGACGGCGACGATGCGCTCGAAATCCTCTTGCTGGCTCCCCTTGAGTTTGTAGCGGCAGGTGCCGATGGCCCCGGCGGCCGGGGTCGTACGCAGCAGCGCGATTTCCTCTGCATCCTGGGCGGAGAGGTCCAGCAGTTCCTCGCGGAGTACGCCTTCGAGGCCGTGGTAGCCGGCGTAGACCGTACCAAAGTGCTCTGGCAGCCTTGTGCAAGTCTCCACGACCCCCCGCAACGAGTTGTTGATGACCGGTGAAGGGCCGCCCGACTGGGCGACGACGACGTTTCTTGGTTGGGCCATCGCTATGCCCCCTCCGGGGTCCACTCGGTGTGGAACACCCCTTCTTTGTCCACGCGCCGGTAGGTGTGCGCGCCAAAGTAATCCCGTTGTGCCTGGGTCAGATTGGCGGGCAGGCGGGCGGTGCGGTAGGCGTCGTAGTAGGCCAGGGAGGCGCTGAAAGCCAGGCACGGGATCCCCACCCCCACGGCGGCCTGGACCACGCGGCGCAGTGCACCCTGGCGGCTCTCTACTGCCTCTTTGAAGTATGGGTCCAGGAGCAGGTTGGGGAGTTCCGGGTTCCGCTCGAACGCCCGGCTGACGTCGTTGAGGAACACGGCGCGGATGATGCACCCGCCGCGCCAGATGCGAGCGATGGCAGCCAGGTTGAGGCCGTAGACGTACTCGTGGCTGGCCGCCCGCAGGAGGGCCATGCCCTGGGCGTAAGAGCAGACCTTGGCCGCAAAGAGCGCCTGCCGCACGTCCTGGACCAGCGCCTGCCGGTCCCCGTGGTACACAGCAGCCGGACCGGCCAGGACGTGCGAGGCCGCCACCCGCTCCTCCTTGTAGGCGGAGATGATGCGGCTCTCCACGGCGGCGTTGATGGTGGGGGTGGGGGCACCCAGGTCCAGCGCATTCTGCGAGGTCCACTTGCCGGTGCCCTTCTGCTGCGCCTCGTCCAGGATGAGGTCCACCAGCGGCTTGCCGGTCTCGTCGTCCATCCTGGCGAAGATGTCGGCCGTGATCTCGATCAGGTACGACGAGAGTTCGCCCCGATTCCACCCGGCAAAGGCCCGGTGCAGCTCCGCCGCCGATAGCCGCCCCGCCCGGCTGAGGACGTCGTAGGCCTCGGCGATGAGTTGCATGTCGCCGTACTCGATGCCATTGTGCACCGTCTTCACATAGTGCCCGGCGCCGCGAGGCCCGATGTAAGTCACACACGGGTCGCCGTTCACCTTGGCCGCGATGGCCTCGAGCATGGGGCGCACCCGCTCATAGGCTTCGGGCTGGCCGCCCGGCATAATGCTGGGGCCGTGCAGCGCGCCATATTCCCCGCCCGAGACGCCGGTGCCGATGTACAAGAGCCCCTTCTTCTGCATTGCCTCAGCCCGCCGCTCCGTATCCTTGAAGAAAGAGTTGCCGCCGTCCACGATCAGGTCGCCCGGCTCCAGGTAGGGGACCACCTGCTCGATCATCTCATCTACCGGCGCGCCAGCCTTGACCATCAACATAAGCGCGCGCGGGCGCTTTAACAGGCCGACGAATTCCTCGATCGTGGTGCCCGCGTGGATGTTTTTCCCAGTCGCCTGCTCCTTCATAAACTTCAGCGCCCGCTCGGTGGTCCGGTTGTACACGGCCACCGAGAAGCCGTGGCTCTCCATATTGAGCACCAGGTTCTGCCCCATCACCGCCAGTCCGATGAGGCCGATGTCGCATTGTGTTGTGGATTCACGCATGCTAGAACCTCCTGTGGAAATCTATAAATCAGCAAATCAGCAAATCAGCAAATCGGTGGGCGACCCTGCTCAGCGATGCTGGGTAGAGTAATGGATCTCGGTGACAATCAGGGCGATGACCTCGCTAATGAGTGAGAGACGGTGGGTCAGGACCTCCGGCCTCAGGAGGTCTTTGGCGCGATAGTACCAACCTTTGCTCTCGCGTGCTGATCCTAGAGAGAATCCCAGGAAGCGAACCCGATCTTTGCCGTATCCACGACCGTACCCCTCTTCGATGTTGGCAGCGATGGAGCCTGCACTGCGGATCAGCTGTTCCGAAACCGCCCGTCCTAGCGGATGCTTCAGCAGTTGCTCGCAATCTTGCCAGCACAGGTCGTAGAAGAATAATGCCTTACGATAGCCGTAGAACTTCCATACTCCTTCAGATTTCACTTTCTCTGACACGTGGGCTTCCCACTCGCTGTACGTTGCCACCCCTCCTCTTCTCCTTCCAAGACTTTGCTAGTCGCCGGTTTGCCGATTGGTTGATTTTGCTGATTTGCCGATTTGCTGATTTGCTGATTTGACCCGATACAGCATTTCTCCCGCTCGCCTGACGAGCAATATTCCCTCATCCTCACGGCCGGCCCACGCTTCGGGATCCACCGTCGCCGGGTCCAGGTAGCCCAGGCCGATCCGCTCGCAGCGTTCGCGCGGGATGCCGGTGGCCAGCGTGACCTGAATGCGCGGGCGCTCGACGCCATGCTCATAGATGCCGGCGCCGCGCAGGTGGGTCGAGTGGGCCAGTACCCCCCACGGGTACCCCTTGAAGCGCTCCCACTGCTTGAGAAAGTAATCGCGCACGTGGTAGCCGACCTCGTCCAAGAGTCTCCCGTGGGTGTACGAGACTTCGGTGATGTGGGGAGCGTAGATGATGACCTCCCCGCCGTCGGCGATAGCCGGTTCCATCTTGTACATGCCCTTGGCGGCGGTCCACAGGTCGTCGTACATGTGGGGCATCACCGAGAGCACGCGCCGAAAGGGGCGTTCCACGTACACGACGTCGAGTTGGGCGGACAGTGCCGCCGCCGCGTGCCAGGCTTCCTCCATCGCGCCGACGTACAGGCCGTGCAGCGCTTGCCCGTGCATCACGAAGGCACAGCACAGCCGTGGCGTGGGGATGAACGAGGCCGCCCGGTCAATCACGCGGCGCACCGGCGTGTCCACCGTGCCGATGATAGCCCGGCTGGTCAACAGCGCGCCCAGCCAGTGCGTCACGTTGATGATCTCGGGGCCAGCGATGCCTGGAAAAAAGTACTTGTTCCCCCCAGAGAACCCCACCACCTCGTGGGGAAAGACCGGCCCGCACACCAGGAGTTGGTCGTAGTCCAGGACCATCTTGTTGACTCTGACTGGCACATCCAACGACAACATCCCCTCGCTCAGATCGCGCATTTCCGCTTCCGTGATGGTTCCCAGCATGGTGAACGTGGCAGCCTCGTCCCAGCAATGGTTGAAGATGCGCGCCGAACCTGCCCGCCCGTTGTGCACCGGCGCGCCGACCAGCCGGCTCAACGCTGCCTCGTCCATCGGCGGGTGGGTCCCCAGCGCCACCAGGTAGTCCAACACCGCCGCCTGCCCCTCCAGCACCTCGCCAAACAGCCGGAAGACAAGGGGTGTCGGCGCGGTACGAGTGCCGTCGGGGATGATGGCCAGCACGCGCTTCCCCTTCAGGTCGAGCCGCGCCAGCCCTTCCGCCACCATGTCGCAAACCCTGGCTTCTGGTATGGGCCTGTCCTTGTAGCCTTCGCCGATAAGCATAAGTTCACTACTCCCTGATCCCTGATCACCAATCGCTGACTTGCCGATTTGCTGATTTGTCATTTGCTGATTTGCTGACTTTTCACTTCTTCCACGGTGGCACTTCCGGCAGCAGTGCCTCGAAGTCTGCCACGAGCGCTGCCTCGTACTCGCCCGCGTACGTGCCGGCCAGGAATCTGTGCACTGCTTCCTCGTAGAACCGGCGCCAGGATTCATCCTCGCGGCCTGGGTTGATCGGAAAGAAAAGAGCACCGTTCTGCCGGGCGGCTTTCATGTCCCCCGGTGCATCGCCGATCATCAGGATGTGGTCGGGAGCGTACTTGCCCCTGGCGGCCAACTCCAGGTGTTGGGCCTTGGAGCCCATTTCCTGTCCGGCGATGGCGCGCGCATAGCGGGCGATGTCGTGCTCCTCCCACTCTCGGACCAGTGCCTCCACCGGCGTGGCGGAGACGACCATCATGTCGGCCTTGTCGGCCAGGTACTCCAGGCTCTCGCGCAGATAGGGGAAGGGGGGCACCCCGTGCACCATGTCGGCCACGCTGGCGTTGACGCCGGTCGTCCAGGCCAACGCCGTATCCAATTCCGGATCGGGGTGGGCGGTCATGTAGGCCCGCAGGCCGTCATTGCTCTTGGGGCAGGCCTCGTCGGTGATGAACTCCCGGATGCGGGGGGCCTGGGGGACAGCCGCGTGTCGCGCCTGCACCTCCGGCCGCTCGCGCAGGAGATCGAAGACCATCACCAAGGCCGGCCAGCGGTTGATGCCGCGCCACTTGGAGTACAGGTTGACGAACTCCCCCGCCTCCCGGGCGTACTTGGAGACCGCCTGCAGCCCCCAATGCTTGATGATGTTGGGGATAAAGCACTCCTTGTGCTTGATCTCCATCGTGTCGAACGCGCAGCCATCGGAGTCTATGCCGACGAAGAAATCGTACCGGCGTTCCAACTCTGTCAAGTGGTCGGCTGCTTTGTGTACGTCAGACATCCATGACCTCCAAAGAAGTATTCGTTCGTACCCAGCCATTCTAGGACGCCCCCGGGGACGGGGGCGGCGAGCTTTATTGGCTGCTCCACATCTCCCGCAGCCGGTGCGCGGCCAGTTTGGGCCGCCGATCCCGCGTGAATACCCCCTTCAGGTTCATGCCTCCCATCCGGTGCACCGCCTGCCCCGTCTTAAAGTCGCACAAGTTCCAGACGTGCTGCCCGACGACGTAGGGTTTGCTGTTCGCTACCTCGATGTAGCGGGCCAGCATGTCGGCCTGGTATTCCTCGCTGAACATCTCCGGGGGCTGGGCGTGACAGCCACAGACCGCATCGGCGCCAAACTCGGTCAGCAGCAGGGGCTTGGGGAATTTCTCGTGCAGGGCGTCCAGTTCGACCGACAGAAGCCGGCACCCATCCTCCAGTTGTCCGACCTGGGTGTACCAGCCAAAGTAACGGTTGAGGCACACCAGGTCGAGGAACTCGAACGCCTCTTCCCCCAATCCCATACAACTCACAACCGTCACCGGCCGGGAACCGTCGAGCGACCTGGCCAGATCGTACAGGTCGCGGAAAAACGGCCTGGCTGCCGGGCGCAGGGAGTGCGGCTCGTTGGCCAGGCTCCACACGATGACGCTGGGATGGTTCTTGTCGCGGGCGATCAACTCTCGCGTGTACTGGCGACACAGGGCCAGCCGCCGCTCCAACCCCTCTTCGTGGAAGAACAGCCCCACCGCTGGCGTTTCGTCAATCACCATAAAGCCCAACCGGTCGGCCAGGTACATCATCTGCTCAGAGTAGGGGTAGTGGGTGGTACGGAACGAATTGGCCCCCACCCACTTCATCAGTGCATAGTCCTTGACGATCACCGCCGGCACGAGTCCCCGCCCCACCACCGGAAAATCCTCGTGGCGGCCGAAACCCTTGAGCAAAATGGGCTGGCCGTTGAGGAGCAGGGCATCGCCATCCACGGCGACGGTGCGGATGCCGACCGGCAGTGTATAGCGATCGCAGGCTGTCCCGCCCTGCACCAGTTCAACCGTCAGGTTGTATAGACCGGGCGAGCCGGGCGTCCACGGCGCTGCATCAGGCACCGTCAGCGTTACCTCTCTCGTGGACAGCGCTTCTACCGAAACTTGTGTGCCGTGCCCCCGCAGGGTAAAGCGCGCGGTGGGGATGATGCCGCCCGCTTGCTCCAGCCGCACGTGCACGACGCCATCGTGCCCCATGATCTGCGTTACCACCGTCAGGTCAGAGATGGCGTTGTGCGGGGCAGCGTAGAGCAACACCGGGCGCTGGATGCCACAGAAAGGGAAGAAGTCGAAGGAAGTGGGAGGATAGTTGCCGTTGCCGAACCCGTCCAGCGGGTCTGGCGGCACGTTGCCGGGTGGGACGCGGTCGGGGGCCAGTTCCCCTTCGACGCGCACCACCAGGCGGTTCCCCTCGGGCCGTACGTGCGGCGTGACGTCGAACTCGAAGGGCAGGTGCCCACCTTCGTGTTGTCCCAGCCGCACCCCGTTCAGCCACACGTCAGCCAGGTAGTTGACGGAGCCGAAGCGTAAGGTGACCCGCCGCTCGCACCACCCCCACGGCAGGTCGAAGCGGGTTTGGTACCAGGCAGGGCCCAAGTAGTCCCGCCCGTCCTCGAACTGGTCGTTCCAACTGGCAGGGACGGCGATGGGGCGTCCGCCGGCAAAGCCCTCGCTCCATCTGGCTTGCTCTCCTCGCCGGTCCGGGTCAAAACGAGAATCCCAGAATCCTGAAAGGTCAATCGTCTGGCGAAAGGGATTCGACTGCGGGTAAAGCATCGAGCACCTCCAATGGTTCGGACGCGCGTGCAGGCCGGTGAGCGCTGACCTTCGTGACAGCCTCGACAGGTATCATACGCCGCTATTGGCTGAGAAGCCGCCATCCACCGGCACGACCACGCCGGTGACGAAGGCTGCGGCGGGTGAAAGCAGCCACACCACGGTGCCGACTAGGTCCTCGGGAGCGCCGAAGCGGCCCATAGGCGTGTGCTCAATGATGGTACGGCCGCGCGGGGTCAGATTCCCCGTTGTCTCTTCGGTCAGCAAGAAGCGGTTCTGTTCGGTCAGGAAAAAGCCGGGGGCGATGGCGTTGACGCGGATGCGGGCTGAATACTCCTGCGCCATGTGTACTGCCAGCCACTGGGTGAAATTGCTCACCGCCGCCTTGGCCGCCGAATAGGCCGGGATGCGGGTCAGTGGGCGGAAGGCGTTCATCGAAGAGACGTTGAGGATACAGCCTGCGCCCTGTTCTGCCATCGGTTGGCCAAAGACCTGGCTGGGCAGGAGTGTGCCCAGGAAGTTCAGGTCGAACACCCAGCGGATGGCGTCGGGAGGCAGGTCGAAGAAAGAAAGGTCGGGGGAAGTCGTGGCCTGCTTCTTGTTGCCCCCTGCGCCATTGACCAGGATGTCCACCCGCCCCCATCGTTTCAGTACTGTGTCGCGGGCGTCCTCGACGCTGGCGCGGTCAAGGACGTCGCACGTGACGGCTACGGCCTCGCCTCCCTGGGCCACAATCTCATCCACCACCTTCTGGGCAGCCTGTTCGAACAGGTCGAGTACGGCGACTTGCACGCCCAACCGCCCCAACGCGCGGCCCATGGCCCCGCACAGCACCCCTCCGCCGCCCGTGACAACAGCCACCTGCCCCGCCAACCCAAAAAGACCGTCCAGATAACTTTCACCCATCCGATTTCTCTCCCTCGCTGACTTGCCGACCGGTGCACTCACCGGCTTGCTGACCGGTGTACGCCGATGGGTACATCGGACCACCGGCATCTACTCCGGTGTACTCACCGGCATCATCCTTCTCAATCGTCGCCCCTGGTGCCACCTCGAGATGATAGGTCGCCGATGCGCCGGCCTGGCGCAGCGCCTCCTCCAGCCGCGTGGCAGCGGGCCAGGGCCACAGAACGATGACCGTCCCACCGTGGCCGGCGCCGGCCAGTTTCGCCCCCAGGGCACCGGCCCCCAGCGCAGCGGCGATCAGCCGTTCGTTCGCCTCGCCGGACCCACCCAGGTCGCGCTGGATGGCGTGGTTTTCGTGCATCAACCGGCCCATCAGGGGCCAATCGCCCAGGATGAGTGCTTTCTTGCCCATGCGGGCGAGTTCGGTGATGCGCTTGTAGCCTTCCACGACGGACGGCTCCCCCTCCAGCCATCGCTCGCGGAGGGGTTTGTGGACTTCGCCGGAGGAGTGCTGCACGCCGGTGAAGCCCAACACGAAGGGCAACTGCTGGACGTAAGCAGCCAGTGGCTCGATGGTGGCGAACAGTTCCGCCTCCGCCTCGCGGTAGAATTGCTTGCCCCCAAAGTCCATGTAGTTCAGGCCACCGAACGTGCACATGTAAGCATCCTGGTACCCACACACGACCCTGAGATAGTTTAACTCGATGTGGCGCGCACGCTCTGCCAGCCGGTACAGGTTGGGGTATTCCCCCTGCCAGGCCAGGAGCGCCTGCAGCAGTGCCACCACCAGCGCCGTGGAGCCTGACATGCCGCTGCGTAAGGGAATTTCGCTCTCGTAGCGCACGTGGCAGGCCAGCGGCGGCAGGTGCATATAGTCCAGGATCGCCCGCGCCAGGTCGAAGTGATCGCCCTGGGGGCGCAGGTCATCCCGGCTGGCGATGCGGCATTCCTGCCCTCCCGTCTCCAGCACTAGGTCGGGGGCAGGGGTGATGGTCACCCGCGCACGTATCCCCACGGAACACGAGAGGACCGCGCCACCGTACATATCGGTAGGGTTGCCGATGACGCCAGCCCGGCCCGGTGCCGAACAGATGACCACTTTGCGCGGTTTAGAGCTCATAGGCTTTGGCCTTGATATATTTCCGGACCATGTACCCGTACCTCTCGTCGGCCAGGGCAAAGTCAATGAAGGTCCGGAAGTAACTTTCAAAGTTGCCTATGTCGTAGCGGCGCTGGTCGGGCGCGAGGATCCAGGCGTACACCGGCTCTCCGCGGCGGATGAGCCAGCGGATCGCGTCGGTGAGTTGGATCTCTCCGCGCTGGTCCGGCAGCGTGCGCTTGAGGGCATCGAAGATGGCCGGGCTGAAGACGTAGCGCGCTGCCACCGCCAGGGTGGTCGGTGCAGTGCCCGACGGCGGCTTCTCGACGATGTCGGTCAGGGCCACCGGCTCGCCGGGAGGGGGCTCAGCCCCCTCGATGTTGACGATGCCGTAGCGAAAAGTCTCTTCTGGAGGCACCTTTTCCACGCCGACGATGGCCGCCGCCTTCAGGTGGCGGTGGGCTTCCATCATCGCGCGCAGCGGAGCAGCGGGGTCGGGGGCGGCGATCAGCGAATCTCCCAGCGCGACCACGCAGTCGTCGTCGTCCACGAAATCGGCGCCCAGCGAAACCGCATTGCCCAGCCCCTCGGGGGCGCTCTGGCGGGTGTAGAAAAAGCGCGATTTGTCTTCCAGGTAGGACAGGTCGGTCAACAGCGCTTCGTTTCCGGCCTCTCTCAGCGCCGACACGAGTTCGGGGTCCGCGTCAAAGTGATCTTCGATGGCCCGCTTGCGGCGGCCCGTGATCATCAGGATCTGGCGCAGCCCCGCACTCTGCAGTTCTTCCACCACGTACTGGATCACCGGCTTGCGTCCCACCGGCAGCATCTCCTTCGGCTGCGACTTGGTGGCCGGCAAGAGCCGCGTGCCCAGCCCAGCGGCAGGCACGATCGCTTTGGTTATCGGTTGAGCCATAGATCATCTCCTTTTCTCGCGTTGGAAGCCGTAACTTGATGCCCGACCTTCCCGAAAGGTCCGACCTTTCGGGAAGGTTCCTTATCCTGTGAAAGGTGACAAGTGCCGTATAAAGTGCGACTCTAGCAGCGTGTAATAAACTCCCTCGTGCTCGTGCAGGGTTGCCAGCAGCCGGCCGCCGAACCGGTCCAGCACCGAGCCGAACGTCACGTGCAATACCTGCCGCGCGTCGAACTGCTCGAACAGGCCAGGCAGGTCGCTGTCCTTGAGAACACCTGGAGCGGGGACCCTGTCCAGTTGTGCGGAGACGTGGTAGGTGGCCCGGTCTATCTCGTAACGCTCGCGGGCAAAGGCCAGGATCTCGCGGAACAGGGTTGGCTCTGCCTGGGCGATGGCTCGCAGGGCCTCCAGGTAACTCGTGCCCGCCGTCTTCAGGTGCGCCAACCCTCCTGCTGCCTGGGCCACGATCGGGTAGATGCTGAACTTGTCGGAGCCAGAGTGGAGGCTCAGTTTGTACGGCCCCAACGTCTGCGCCACTGCCACGTGCCGGGCAAACTCGGCCGCGAAAGTGTCCAGGTCGCCGATATAGTCCACCCCCTTCTCGAAGCGGCCGACGAAGCGCGGAGCCAGGCTCACCCAGCGCACCCCTAGCCGCGAGAGTTCGCTGGCGACGAAGAGATGCTCTGCTGGCGAGGTAGGGGTCTGGGTCTCGTCCACCGAGACTTCCAACTCGACGCCCGACCTTCCCGAAAGGTCCGACCTTTCGGGAAGGTGTTCGACCAGGTGCCGATACATGTACACCGTGTGGGCGATGGCGCGCCCGTACTTGGCCGCTGCCCGCCACAAGAGTTCCCGGTCGAACGTGAGGGCGGTGCCTCCCAGGTCGAAGGAACGGCCCAGGTACCGTCGCTCCACGTCCTGCGCGGTCGTTTCCAGTGCGTCCCACGGGAGAGCCTGGACCTTTGCCTCCACCTCGGCTGGCGGAGCAGTGTGCGCATCGTTGTCCACGTGGTCGCCGGGGTCTATGGTGTACAGCGTGTATCCGGCCGCCAGGAAACTGTCCACGTCGGCGGGGGTCTTGAGGTGGTCGGCGTCTGCGCCCCACGCTTCACGCCAGCCGGCCTGGAAGAGGCCCCACATGGCGTCGTCGAGTACCTGCTGGGGCGTGCGCCCGGTGCGGGCGTTCTCTCGCACCGACTGCTGGGCAAAAATGGGCGCAACGCCCGCCTGTCCCGCTGGATTGTTGTCCAGCGGAAGCGATGAGAACTCGCGCGCCGCCCGCACGTGCCCTGGGGTCGCCAGCCCCAGCCGGTCACCGAACCCCGCCGAAGTCTGCAGGCCCAGCGGCGCCGGGCGTAGCCACGGTAGACGGGCGCGTAAGGCAGCCGCATGGGCCGCCGTGAGCGGGCACAGGAGCGCCCCGCTCCCCTCGTGGCGCACTCCCTCAAAGCCGGTCGTGTCGCCCAGCACGCCCAATCGTTTCTCCGCTCCTTTATCACGCCGGGCCAGAAGATACGTGGTTCCCCGCTCCTCCACTACCGAATCTGAATAAACCTCGAGTCCACTCCATTGCTCCATAACTCTCACATCATCCTTTCGCCGATTCGTTGACTCGCCGATCCCTGCTCCCTGATCACCGCTCACTACAACCTGTATGCCCTCTTGGCCAGCCCGTACGCCAGGTCCACGATCATCTCCCGGGCATCGTCCTCGTCCACGACAGACCGCACGACCAGACCTGCCAGCCAGTTGGCGCTGGCCCGGCGCCACACGTCGTGGCGAGCGGGGATCGAGGGGAAGGCACGCGTGTCGTCGTTAAAGCCCACTGTGTTCTGGAGGCCCGCCGTCTCCATCACGCTGTCGAGGTAGCGCTGGATCCCGTTCAGGCTGTCGTGGAACCACCATGGAGGCCCGAGCCGCAGCGCCGGATAATGCCCGGCCAGGGGAGCCAGTTCGCGCGCGTAGGCCGACTCGTCGAGCGTGAAGAGGACGAACGCCAGCCGGGGGTCGTCGCCGTACTTGATCAGCAACGGGCGCAGGTTGTGGGTGAACTCGCTGTGCTCCGGGATGTCGCACCCCTTGTCGGGACCAAAGCGGTCGAATATGAACGGGTTATGGTTACGCACCGAGCCCACGTGGAACTGCATCACCAGCCCATCCTCGAGGCTTTGTCGCGTGCTCTCTATGATCATGTGGGCGGTGAAGCGGTAGGCGTCCTCGGGCGTGGCCTGGCCACAGAGCGCCCGCTGGAAGATGGCGTCCGCTTCGGACGGGGACAACTCGGCCGTGTACGCCGACTGCGCTCCGTGATCGGTGGCCGTGGCTCCCAGCGACTTGAAGAATGCACGCCGGTTCTCCAGGGCCTGGACGAAGGCCGGGTAGGAGTGGACGGCGATGCCGCTGGCGTCGCTCAGGGCGTCCAGGTTCTTCCGCCAGCCGGGCGTCAGCAGGTTGACTACGCCGTCGGGCCGGAAGGTGGGCCGGACAACCCCCTGCCATCCAGAGGCCCGCATGGCCTGGTGGCAGCTCAGTGAGTCGGTAGCCGCGTCGGTGGTGCAGAGCACTTCAATGTTAAACCGCTCGAACAGCGCCCGCGGGCGGAATTCGGGTGTCGCCAGTTTGGCCGCCATCTGGTCATAGATGGCCTGGGCCGTCTCCCCGGTCAGTTTCTCTTCGATGTCGAACACCCCACATAGTTCGTTGGACAGCCAGGTGCCGGACGGCGTCCCGCGAAAGAGGTGGAAGTTCTCGGCGAAAACCTGCCAGATTTTGCGATGGTCCTGCTCCACTGGGCCGCCATCAGCGCGGGGAATACCCAACGCTTCCAGTGGGATGCCCTGCGAGTAGAGCATGCGGAAGACGTAATGGTCGGGGATGATGAGCAAGTCGGTGGGCGTGCCAAACGACGCATTCTGATCGGCCAGCAGACGAGGGTCCACGTGCCCGTGTGGGCAGACGAGGGGTAGCCCCGCGACCGATGTGTATAGCTCCTGCGCGATGCGCCGCTGTGCCGGATCGGGATCAAAGTAGCGGTCTGCGGGCAAGTGCCACGGATGGTGTGTCATATTCTGCTCCCTGTTGTTACCGGAAGCGGCTGTCTGCTGCGGATTGCCACAGGTCTGGGTTGGGACCCAGCATCCGTTTGACTGGTTCGGTGGCGGCGGTCAACTCGGCGATGACTTCGAGAGGCAGCTGCAAATCTGCCGCGTGAGCCGCCTGCGTGATCTGGTCCGGCTGGCGCGCTCCGGCGATCACTGCGGTCACGCCGGACTGGTGGAGCAGCCAGGCCAATGCCAGGGTCGCCATCGGCGCGTGAATCCCGGCGCTGAGGCGGTGAATCTCTTCAAGCGCCGCGAAAGTTTCAGCCTCGCAGCCGGCCTCGCCGTGACGGGTCTGGGGCCGCTCTTTGGAAAAGTGCCGGGTGCGGGCCCGCCCTTCCGGCACCTCGTCAGGCAAGGAGAATTTGCCGGTCAGGAGCCCCTGGGCCAGCGGGCTGTAACAAAGAATTCCGATCCCTGCGTCTATGCATTTCTGCTGGATGGCATATTCGATGGCGCGGCTGAGCAGACTGTAGGGCAACTGGTTCGTCTCGCACCGCCCTACGGCCAGCAGGTCAGACAGGTCTTGCAGGCCGAAATTGGAGACACCAATCGCGCGCACCTTGCCCTGTTGGCGCAGCGTATCCAGCGCTTCCATCGTCTCGGCCAGGGGCACGGTGCGGCTCGGCCAATGGATCTGATACAGGTCCACGTAGTCGGTCCCGAGCCGCTGCAAGGAGCGTTCGCAGTGTCGCCGTACCTCATCCTGTGAGAGATATGAGGGGCTTACTTTGGTCGCGATCACGGCTTCGTGTCGCCGGCCTGCCAGGGCCCGGCCGAGGAGCGACTCGGAGTAGCCGTCTCCGTAGGCCTCGGCCGTGTCGAAGAAATTCACGCCGGCGTCCAATGCCGCCTGGATTGTGGCGAGCGACTCGGCCTCGTCTTGCGGCCCCCAGGTCGAGTCGCCGACGATGGCCCAACAGCCCATGGCCACGGTAGATACGGTGATGCCGGTTTGGCCCAGTGTTCGGTATCGCATACGCTCCTCTATGGTGCACTGGCGCGAACGACGAGGTCCGGCCGCAACACGATCTTGCGGTGCCCTTGCGGGCAGCCACCGATCTGCTCCAGCAGCAGCCGCATAGCCTGGGCGCCCAGCTCGTAGCGGGGCACACGGCAGGTGGTCAACGGCGGGGTGACCAGTGCGGCCAGCACGATGTCGTCGAAGCCGGCGACGGCCACGTCGTCCGGCACCCGGCGGCCCAGGTCGGCGCAGGCTTGCAGGGCACCGACGGCGACCAGGTCGTTGTAACACTCCAGGGCCGTCAGTTCAGGATGAGCGGCCAGCAGCGCGGAAGCGACGGCCTGCCCGCTTTCCACCACCGGGGAGCAAGCGTGCACCCAGTCTGGCCGGTACGGTAGCCCTACAGCGGCCAGGGCCGCGCGGTAGCCCCTGGCCCGCTGGTGGCCACTGCGGGAGGCCGGCGGTCCGGCCAGCAGCCCCACCGCCTTGTGGCCGGCCTGCAACAGGTGCTGGGCGACTGCCCGTCCGCCGGTCTCATCGTCCACCAGCACCACCCCTGCGCCAGCGTTCTCCAGTTCGCGGTTGACCAGCACGACGGCGGGATGGCGGTCTACCACTGTGCGCAACTCACGGTCGTCGAGCCGTGAACTGCACAGCACGATGCCGTCTACGCGCTTTTCTTCCAGCGACTGCAGCACCGCCGACTCGCGCTGGGGATCTTCGTCCGTGTTGCACAGAAAGACGTTGTACCCTGCGGCGTAGGCCACGTGTTCCGCTCCGCGTGCCACGTCAGAGAAGAACGGATTGGCCACGTCGGGGATCACCAGCCCCAGGGTGTGCGTGCGGCGGGTGGCCAGCCCTCGCGCGATGTCGCTGGGGCGGTAGCCCATTTCCTCGGCCACCCGTAACACCCGGGCGCGGGTCTGCGGATTGATCTCCCCTTTGGCGTTGATGGCTCGCGAGACGGTCATCAAGGAGACGCCGGCCTCGCGGGCGACGTCGGACATGGTGACGCGGCGGGACAAGGTTCGCTCCTCGGTGGGTGAGTGTTGGGACCTCCGGACCACCTGCTGTCGTTAGCGCTCACGTGAGCGCTAACGACATGATACAACCGCTCCCGCCGGTTGTCAACCGGCGCTTGCGGTGAATGCCGCGTTGGCGGCCAGCAGTTCGTCGAGCATCGGCTCAACCGTGGCGGGGTCGCGCACGAGCGGGTCGGTCGCCAGCGCAGCCAGGGCCGGTTCGCGCTTCCCCGTCAGCGCTGCCTCCACGATCAGCTCCTGCCGGGCGACGTGGGGGGCGATCACAGCATAGGCCGCGTGAGGAAGCGCACCGACGGCCAATGGCTGCACGCCGAGCGCGCTCACCGCAGCCGTACATTCGACGACCGCCTCGCGGGGCAGGTTGTCTATCTGGCCCTGGTTGGGCACGTTGACGACGAAGTGCCCCTTTGGCCCCCCGCTGAGTGCGGCCATCACCGGTGCCAGTTGTTCCTCGGACGCTTGGGGCACAAAGAACTCGGTTTCAACGCGGCGCACGCGGGCCATCTCTTCGCGGTGCTCTATCGTCGTCAACAGGATGCCGTAGCGGCGGCCATGGTCGGTCACTTCAGTCAGGAAGCCGGGCAGGAACTCGGCCACGTGGCGATCGCCCGCGCCGAACAGCACGCCGAGTTGCTCCAACAGCGTGAGCTTGACCGCCAGCCGGTCTATGAAGACGTCGAAGACGTTGTTCAGCTCAACCTCGCCCACGAACGCGAACGGCCCGTGCTCATCCAGCCACTCGCGCAGCATGGAGATGCCGTCGCGCCCACCGATGCTACAGCGCAGGATCACCGGCAGGTGGTTGATGCCCGCCACCTCCAGCGCGATCGTCTCGACCGGCACGTTGAACAGGCCTGCCAGGTGACCGCGTATGCCCGTGACCTCGTGGCACAGCCCGATCGTACGGATGGACGTGGCACGGGTGACCGCACGGCAGATCGTCGTCATGGGGTTGGTCAGGTTCAAGAGCCAGGCCTGAGGGCACAGTTGCTCCATCTCGTGGGCGACCTGGACGGCGAAGGGGATGTGGCGCAAGCCCCGCGCCAGCCCCCCTGGACCCACCGTGTCGCCGACCGATTGGTAGGCGCCGTAGCGCTCCGGGACCTCCAGGTCGTTGCGCATAGCTTCGAGCCCGCCGATGGCGACGCATAGGATCACGAAATCGGCCTCTCGCAATGCCTCCGTGCGGTTTGCTGTGGCGGTGACGTGCAGTTCCGCCCCCACCTGCTCCACGATGCGCTCGCTGGCGTTCGTCAGCAGCTCCAGCGCCTCGGCGTCAATGTCGTGCAGCACGAGCGTGGCGCCGGCCAGCGTTTTCGTCAGCGCCATGTCAGTTACCAGCTTTGGCGTCCACTGGACGCTGCCACCACCGATAAACGCGATTTTCATACGTATCTCCTTATGGCTCGACGACGATCTCCACACCCTCCGTGGGGATCACCTCAAAGAACGTGTTGCCGACCTTGAGCGGGATCGGGGTGCCTTGCTCGTCCGTCAAGGTCAGCATATCCTCCCGCTCCCAGTGCTGCCAGAAAGCGTCTAGGCGCACTCCGTCGCGGAAGATGACGGCGCGGTTGGAATCCCAGAGCGCGAACTCGATGGAGAGCGCGCCGCTGTGGGGCTCCTCGACGATGTCGGTGTCCCAGTGTGGCACGTAGAGCACCACCACGTTGGCCACGCTGAGTTGTTGCCCGTCGAGCACATCGGTGTGCGCGGCACCGTCTGACCAGCGCAGGTATCGCTCACTGGCCTCATCGTAGCGCCATTCGGCGTCCAGGCTGCGGTAGGGAATGCGTATGTAGGACGCGGGCTGCCCCTCGACGGTCGGATCTTCGGAGAAGACCATCCCCTCCAGTTCCTGGCGCCCGCTCACACCCCGCTCGGCTGCCCATTCCCGCAGCAGGGCGGGGCTGGTGTACATGGTGTGCTCCAGCGGCACGTCGCGGCTATAGTCGCGGTAAAAGACCGGCGCGCCGACGCCGACGCTGGGTGAAGCCACCCGGTCCGGGTAGAGATCCGAGTTCTTGACCAGCGCCAACACCCCGTTGCTGAAGCCCGAGCAGCCCAGGACCGCCCTGTAGATCGCCGGCAGGTGCAGGTCAATCAGCCGCCCGCTGCGCACCGGCCCTACCCGTGCCGGGTCCTGGCCCAGGTAGATGGCGGTCCAGCGGCTGGCGAACCAGCCCTCGTTGTAGTGCTCGTAGATCAGGTCGGCGCTGTTGATGCCGGCCTGGGGTCGCACGTACTGGCCCGGCCAGTTGGAGATCTTGATCGCCACCGGCACGCGGTCCAGCAGGCCGGGGTCAGCCATCACCTCGCCGGTGAGCGGATTGACGTTCGCCGGCCACGGTGTCGGGGTGGGGGTGAAGGCAGGGGTGGGGGTAAACGTCGGTGACGGGGTGAAGGTCGGGAGCGGCGTGCTCGTTGGTACTCGTGTGCGGGTCGGCGTGGGGATGGCCTCCACTGTTTGGATGCTGCAGCCGCCCAGCGCGCCTGAAACGAGCGCCACCGCCGCCAGCCCGGCCGTGATCCATGTTAGGACGCGCAAGCCTCTCTTGTGTTCTTTGTGGTTCATCGTGATTGGCCTCCGATCGTCACATTGGCCTGCTCTCTGATTCCATTATACTTCACGGCTGTACACGTGGCAAACTTAACTTTCGGGCTCCCCTCAGGTCACCTGACCAGGAGACCCCTACCCTCCTGACCAGTCAAAAAACTCCCCATCTGCCCAGCCCTCAGACTCCCCGCCTGGCCGATGCGGTGGCAGCCCATTCTCGCTATACTGCCTGTGTAGATCGAACGAGATGCGTGCATGAGTGAGCGCAGGAGGTCAACCATGAACGAGAGAATCCAACCCAACCTGAATATCCTGATTGCGCCGCTGACCGTACTCATGATCGTGGCCATCGCGGTATGCCTGCTGGCAGTGCTGGCCGGGTGGCTGGTCAATCTTCCGGTGCGGCCCGCCCTCGCGGTAGCCCAGAACCCGGCCTCTACCGCTACACCCGTGCCAACCAACGGCGTCTTGATCCTGTCGGTAACGCCGGAACCCACCGCCGACCCGGCGACGCCCGAGCCTGTCGTGGACTCGGCCACAGTCGAACCCAGCCCCACGCCAGCCCCTACCTCTTCGTTGCGTTCCTACACCATCCAGCCCGGGGACACGTTGGGAACCATCGCCCAGGCTTACGCCGTTCCCGTGGAGGACCTGATCACGGCCAACGCCATCACGGATCCTAACGTGCTCTACGTCGGCCAGGCACTCATCATCCCGGATGCCAGCGCTGCCCCCACGCCGGCCTCTCCCGACGTGGATCCTGCTCAGCCGGCCATCGTCCCGTCGCCACTGCCACCCTCGGCGATCAGCGAGGCGCGCTGGATTGACGTAGACCTGACGGAACAGTCGCTGACGGCGTACGAAGGCACCGTACCGGTGCACACGACCCTGGTCTCCACCGGCCTGCCGAACACCCCAACGCCCGTGGGGCAGTTCCGCATCTGGATCAAGTTGCGCTACGACGACATGGCCGGCCCGGGCTACTACATCGAGGACGTCCCGTACGTCATGTACTTCCACGAAGGTTACGGGCTGCACGGTGTCACCTGGCACGGGTTCTTTGGCCATCCGATGAGCCACGGGTGCGTGAACCTGCCCACCTCGGAGGCAGAGTGGCTGTTCAACTGGGCCGAGGTGGGGACATTGGTGAGCCTCCACGACTGAACCCCGAGGTCATCTCGTAGAGGGGGCAAGCCGCGATCACGAGCAAACGCTTGCCTCCTCTTTCTATCTCAGGTATACTTACGGTGCCCCACTCCTGGCAAGCCCGAATCAGCGGTGGGACATATTGGCCCGATCTGCCCGAACCGTTTTGAGAAAGGACGATGATATGACTACCGATAAACAGACGAGCGACGATGCCTGGCGCGAAGTCGGCAGGCAGTTCCAGGCCCTGGGTGAGAGCCTGGCGACGGCCTTTCGTACCGCCTGGGAGCGCGAGGAAAACCGCCAGCATCTGGAAAGCATGAAGACTGGCCTGGAGGCGATGGTGAACCAGGTCGGCCAGGCGATCAAGGAAGCCAGCACCTCGCCCCAGGGGCAACAGGTGCGCCAGGAGGTGAAAAAGGCTGCCGAATCGGCCCGTGCGGCGGGTGCGCAGACCCTGCAAGACGCACAGCCCCACTTGCTCTCTGCCCTGCGCCAGATCAACGCCGAGATCCAGAAAGTGATCATCCGCATGGAGCCGAAGCCAGCAGCACCGGAAGACCCCATAGAGTAGAAACTGGTGGTAGAAGCCGGGTTTCCCTAAGCGAAGCGGCATAAGCGCAGCGACAAACCCCGGGTTCTTCTGTGCGAATCCCTGGTCACATGGCCAGGTAAAATACTAGCTACCTGACCAGGTGCCAAACTCCCCACATGCCTGATGCACGTGGGGAGTTCCTGTGCTATGCTGATGTCGAACTTGGCTCGTTGCGGAGGTAACAAAGATGTTCGACATCAAGCGCAACCAATACGAAGCGATACGCAATCTCATGAGCCGGCTGGCCATGGCGGGGCTGGCGGTCACAGCCCTGGCCATCACCCTCATCGCGACACTGGGTGCCAGATGAGGGTATGAGAAATGCGAGTGTTGCTGGCTGACGACCAGGCAAACGTGCGCTCGGCATTGAGGTTACTGTTGGCGCAGGAACCTGACCTGGACATTGTGGGAGAGACTACTGAGACTGAGGGATTGCTCGCCCAGGCAGAAGCTACCTGCCCCGACCTGGTGTTGCTGGACTGGGAATTGCCTGGCATGGAGGCTGCCGATCGCTCAATGGACGCTGGTCAGCGGCTGCTCCTCGCCTTGCGTGCAAGCCGCCCAGACCTGAAGGTCATCGCCCTCAGTGTGTACCCGGAGGCGCGCCAGCCCGCGTTGGCCGCGGGGGCCGACGCCTTCGTCAGCAAGGGAGACCCACCGGACCGGTTGTTGGCGGCGGTGGACGATTTTGTGCATGGGCAGCACGAGTGAAGAAGCACGGTGTGGATGAGTACATCCGTTTAGGAGTGCCTACAGCGCGCGCTGGTACAGCCGGTGCATCTTGAAGAAATCAACCCCTAGACTGCGCAATTCACGCTGCATGTTGTCGTTGTCCACGCCGATTTGCACCAGATCGGCACGTTCGAAGCCACCCTCAGCGATGCTTTTGTAGATCTCACTGAATAACAGCGCCGTCCCCCCCACTCCACGATAGCCCTCGACCATCCCTGCGCCGTTAATATTGACCCATTTCGTCCGCCGGAGCTCAAACAGCAGGTCTATCCAACCGAAGGGAAAAACCCGCCCCTTGCACCGCTGGACCGCCGCCGAGACGTCAGGATAGGCAAACAGAAAACCGACCGGCTCATCCCCCTTCATCACGATTTTGATCAGCCGCGGGTCGGCGAACCACAACAGTTGATCGGCGAGGGAGCGCGCTTCGCCATCGGTGAGTGGGACATTGCCGGTGGTGCCCTCAAGTGCAGCATTATACAGGGCTTGCAGCCGGGGCACGAGGGCGCGCAGGTCGTGCCGCGTCCTGAAGCGCGCCACGCGCAGGCCACGCCGCTCCTCGACGAGCCGCGCCACCTGGTGGATGCGCTCGGGGAACTGCACGTGCGCATCCAGGTAGCCGGATACGACGTCGCCCGCACCTCCGAACCCAGCCGCCTCGACCAGTGCCGGGTAGTAGGATGGATTGTAGGGAATGCCAAAGGCGGGACGGTGCTCGAAACCTTTGACCAACAGGCCCATCCCGTCGAGCGCGCTGAAGCCTTTCGGGCCGATCATCTTGTCCAGCCCGCGCGAGCGGGCCCAATGAAACGCAGCGTCAAACAGCACCTGAGCCGCTTCTCGATGGTCTTCGCACTCGAACAAGTAGAAAAAAGCGGTCCGCTCCTTGTTGAAGGCGTTGTAGTTGGCATTGTCGAGCACGCCAATGCGACCTATCGGCTGTCCATTGCCGTTCACGACCAGGAAGAAGGCCGCGTCGGAGTGTTGGTAGAACGGGTGTCGCCGCCGGTCGAGGTAGCGGCGCGCCTCGGGGGCCAGCGGTGGCACCCACTGAGGCCAGCCCCGGTACAGGCGGAAGGGCAGTTCCAGGAACCGCCTGGCCTGGCGGCGATTGGCCGTATCCACCTGGATGAGGTTCATCGGGCCTCCCTGCGCGAAGGCACGCGCGTTGTGTTGCCAGATGAGGGCATCAGCACCTCCTGAGAACCACGGTTCAGGGATTCAGACCTCCGAGATCTTAACCTCAGTATAGGCAACTTTGCCCAGAAGTCAAAACCCCGAATTGACTCACGTATGTGCTCAAGAAGCAGCCCATTGTCGTAACGTGGCGCTCAGTCACCTCTTGGACAGGTGCTGCGCACGCGGTTGCCAGTTTGCCGCTTGAGTCTTATAATACCGCCCCAAGACCACGTAAGGGGCAGGACCAGTGGCAAAGCGTAAGCGCAAATCTCGTGGGCACCCCAGGCAAAGCGGGGCTGTCTTGTTGCAGAGTGGGTTGCAGGCGTTCAGGCGTGGAGACTACGATCAGGTCATTGAGGCGTGGGAGCGGGTAGGGCGACAGTCTCCCAGCCTGCAGCCTGTCCCGGCCCTGGCCGAGGCGTATTTCCGGCGGGGACTGAAGCACACGTATAGCCGCTCCCCTGATCCACAGGCCGGTCTGAGCGACCTGGAACAGGCGGCGAGTCTGCAGCCTGGCGATCCCTGCTACGCCTATCACCTCGGCCTGGCGGCCCACCGGCTGGGCGATCTGAACCGAGCCGCTCGTGCCTACCAGGTTGCCCGTAAGAGTGAGGGTGAGTTTGCGCACCGGGCGGCCTATCCTCTGGCGCTGGCGTTGCTGCAGCGAGGAGAAGATCCCACCTCCGCCCCGGTATGGACGGCGCTGCCGGAGACGGAGCAGGCCATGGTGAGCCAGGCAAGCACCTTCCACCGCCGTCCGTATACCCTCTCGCCCGGCGCCCCCTTGCTCTGGCAAGGATTGGCGGCCCTGGACGCCGGCGAACGTGCGCAGGCCCTGGCGGCTCTCAACCGCACCATAGAGAGCCCATCCAATCCCACCGAGTTGGGAATGGCGCACTATTACCTGGGCGTCCTGGCAGCGCGGGACGGGGACTGGGACGAGGCACGCCACCACTGGAATGCCGCACGAGCAGCAGGCTTGACGATGCTGCGCCTGGAAGACAACATGGGCGAACTCTACCATCGGCTGGCCGAAGAACGGCTGGTAGAGGGAAATGCAGAAGACGCATTGGCCGCGGCGACCGAAGCGCTGCGCCACAAGCCGGACGACAAGAGGCTAAAGGAACTCTTCTCCCAGGTACACCAGCGGCTGGCCCACGAGGCTGCGTCTGCTGGCCACTGGTCGCTCGCCCTGGAGCACTGGGAGGCGGCCGACAGGGCGGAAAGTGGGAGTTTCCGGCTGGCCTACAACCTGGCGCTGGCCTACGAGCGCGCCGAAGGGTTCTTCGCCGCCGGGGAAAAATGGCGCGAGGCGTTACGCCGTCGCCCACGCCGCGACGACCATCCCGACGCCATCAGCGACGGGCAGGTGGCTCAACTGTGGCGGCGTGCGGCCGAGGCCTACAGCAAGGCCGGCGAGCACGACGAAGCGACGCGCGTCTACCAACAGGCGATCAAGTGGGCTCCGGAGGACCTCGAGACGCGCAGGGCGCTGGCGGAGATGCTGTTGGCCAACGGCCGGAACCAAGCAGCCGGGAACGAGCTGGAGCGCATCCTGGAGCGCGACCCCGACAACGTCCCGGCACTGCTGCGTCAGGGGGAAGTGGTCGCCGCGAGTGGCAGTTGGTGGCACTGGAACAGCCCCACCTCGTACTGGGAGCGCGTGCTCAAGTTAGACCCAGAAAACTCGTCTGCGCGCCAGTTGCTGGCTGACTTTTACCAGGACCAGGCAGATGACAGCCTCTCCTGGGGAGACCATACGAGCGCAGCCGAGACGTATCAAAAGGCACTCGAGTACCAGCCCAAGAACGGCCGCATCCTGGCGGCACTGGGTGGTTGTCATCTGAGAATGAATGAGAAGGCCGTCGCCCAGTACTACGTCGAACAAGCCCTGGCCGCGGCTCCGGATGACCTGGGGGTGTACGACCAGATCATCCACGCCTGGCTGGACGTGGGCAACGCCGAGCAGGCGTGGGCGGTGATGGCGAGGGCAGAAGCCGCCATCGAGGCCATCCCCTACGAGTTCTACGTCACCCAGGCGCACTATTGCATCCAGCGAAACGCTGACCTGGCTCGTCCATGGTTGGAGCGCGCCGTCGAGCAGGCGCCGCCCGGCGAGCCCGTCTTCGCCATGATCGGCGAGATGGCGGTGACCGCCCGTGCATGGGAGATCGCGCGCGAGTACCTGGAGCGGGCGGTCGCGGCGGAGCAAATAGCAGGGCAGGCGCACCTGATGTTGGGTATCGTGGCGGCCCAGGAAGGGGATCGCAGAACTGCCAATCAACACTGGGGCGAAGCGGAGCGGATCGCCCGCCGGGAGCACGACGGCGGGCTGCTGGAGCGGGTACAGATGGCGCGCTTCCTGTTCAGCGGGCCGCCCGGGCTGGCAAGTCTGTTGATGAGCCTGGCAGGTGGGCCGTTTGGCGGCCCTCTGTTCCCAGATTTTGACGACGAAGACGAAGACGACGATTTCTTCTTCGACGACGAGGAAGAGGACGATGACTTCTGAGATTGAAGTGGAACACGGGCCGACGCCCGGCCGAACGCCCAACCTGACCAGCAGCGACCCCTACGCGGTGCTGGGGTTGGTGCGCGGGGCTTCTCCACGCGAAATCAAGCGCGCCTACTTCGACCTGGTGCGCCAGTATCCGCCCGAGCAGCATCCCGATACTTTCAAACTGATCCGGGCTGCCTACGAGAGACTGCGCACAGTTGATGCCAAGGCGGAGACCGACCTCTTCCTGTTCCAGCCGCCGTACCCGTGGGAGCCACGCAAGCGGAAGGGTAAGATTGATCTCGACTTTCATCCAGAAGACGTCTGGCTGGTGCTGCAACAGCACGGCGACCTGGGGCGGACGGACTTTAAGTCGGACCATAGGCCGGTCAAGCTATGAGTGAGCGCCGCCAACTTTGGGAAACGCTGGCTGCCTTCCTGGCGCAGATCAAGAAAGAAGCGGATGCGGCGTTGGACAAAGATGTCCAATTGAACACCGCGCTGGCGGGCCTGCAGGACGAAGTCCGCAGGCTGGGCAAGGCCCAGTTCAAGGCCAACGCGATGGTCGAGGATCAGAGCACCCGCTGGGACGGCATGATCGCGGAAGCCCGGACTGCCCGAGAGCAGCAGGCCCAACTGGCGGCGCAAGTGGCCGCAGAGCGCGTTACTGCGCGGGAGCGCGAACTGCTGGAAACGTTCCTGCCCGCGTTGGACGGATTGGAGAGCGCCATCGCCAGCGGCAGGCGGTACCTGGCCATCCGCGATCGGGCGGCAGGTGCGTCCAATATCAACCCGGCGCAGGCGGTCCTGGTCTCACCGGCCGACCGGGCCATGCTGGCGGGTTGGCTGGATGGCCTGCGGCTGGTGCGCGAGCGGATGCTGGCGATCCTCGAAGCGGGGGGCGTCACGTCCATCCCGACCGTCGGACATCCCTTCGATCCCTACATGCACGTGGCGGTCGGCACCACCAGTGAGGGAGAGGGACCCTCGGGTACTATCGTGGCCGAGGAGCGGCACGGGTACCGCAGCGCCGGCGGGGTGCTGCGCTACGCCGAGGTCATCGTCTATCGGCGCGGATGAGTACATCCGGCGTGGATGAGTACATCCGTTCCGCTGGGTACCTTGCGAGGGTCGAATTCTTGAGTGAGGAGCGTGAATGAACACCATCGTCGGTATTGACCTGGGGACGACCAATTCGGGCGTCGCCATCGTACGGGAGGGTGCGCCCCGCATGCTCCCGAAGGGGGAGGAACGCATCATCCCCTCGGTGGTAGGCTATTCGAGCACGGGCCAGTGGGTGGTCGGCACTCCTGCCCGCAACCAGTACGTCTTCAGCCCCGAGAACACCGTGCGTTCCATCAAGCGCGAGATGGGTACCGACAAGCGGGTGCAACTGGGGGGGCGACAGTTCACCCCCCAGGAAATCTCGGCCTTCATCCTGCGCGAATTGAAGGATATCGCCGAGCGGAACCTGGAGGAGGAGATCACTGACGCGGTCATCAGCGTGCCGGCCTACTTTTCCGACGCTGCACGCCAGGCCACCCGCGACGCCGGGCAGATTGCGGGGTTCAACGTGCGCCGCATCATCAACGAGCCTACGGCGGCGGCCCTGGCTTATGGTCTGAACATGGTCGAGGACCAGGTGGTGCTGATCTACGATCTGGGCGGCGGCACTTTCGACGTGTCGCTGGTCGAGTTGATGGGGGGCATCGTTGAGGTCCGCGCCAGCCACGGCAACACCCGGCTGGGAGGAGACGACTTTGACCAGCGACTGGCGGAGTTGGTGGCGGATCGGTTCGAGGAAGAGCACGGCGTAGGCCTGCGGGAGGATCGTCGCGCCTGGGCACGCCTCATCCGGGCGGCCGAAATGGCCAAGATTGATCTCTCTTCGCATCCCTTTGCGTGGATCAAGGAAGAGTACATCGCGGAAAAGCGTGGCGTGCCGCTCCACCTGGAGCACGAGGTCAGCCGCCACGAATTCGTCGAAGTGATCAGTGACCTGCTCCAACAGACGTTGGGCTCTGTTGACCAGGTGATGAAGGATGCCCAGGTGACGTCAGAAGAACTCAATCACGTGCTGCTGGTCGGCGGCTCCACGCGCATCCCGGCGGTATGGGATCTGGTGGCCAACTATCTGAAGACCGAGCCCCAAATGTCCATTAACCCGGAGGAGGCGGTAGCACTAGGGGCCGGTGTGCAGGCCGGCATCATCGCCGGCGAGCCGATAGGGGCGATCCTGGTAGACGTGACGCCTCACTCGTTGGGGATCGAGGTGGCCGAAATTCATCTGGGCTTGATCATCCCGGACTGTTACAACGTCCTCATCCACCGCAACACGACCGTCCCGGTGACCAAGGAGGAGGTCTACTCTACCCTGCATCCGGACCAGGACACGGTCGAGATCAAGGTGTACCAGGGGGAAAAGTCCATCGCCTCGGAGAACACGCTGCTGGGCAAGTTCAAGATCAGCGACCTGAAGGCGGAGCATCCCGGCGAATTGGCCATGGTCACCGTGCGGTTCGACTTTGACGTGAACGGCATCCTCAAGGTGACGGCGCAGGATCGTCATACGGGCCAGCAGAAGGACATCACCGTGGAAGCAACCCGCGCCCGGTTGAGTGAGACCGAGATCCTGGAAGCCCGGGAGCGGGTAGTGGAAGCCACTGCCCTGCCGGCGGCCACCCCTTCCGCTGAACGGATGTACTCATCCGCTGAACGGATGTACTCATCCGCGACGATAGTGCTGGTCGAGCGGGCCGAGCGGCTCCTGGATGGCGGCGAACTCGAGCCGGAAGATCGGGCCAGGTTGGAGGGAGTGTTGGCCGACGTCCAATCGGCTCAGAACGCAGGGGACGTTTCTCGCGTGGAGGAATTGTCAGAGCAGTTACTGGATCTCCTGTTCGACCTGGAGGACTGAGCCCGAATCCAATCAGCAGTGTGGTAGAATGCAGGTATGATGGACAGAATCCGCGTCTTGTTGGCCGACGATCACGTGATGGTGCGGCAGGGCATCCGCCGCTTTCTGGAGGACGCCGGCGACGTCGAGGTGGTGGCCGAAGCCGAGGACGGCGCGGCGGCGCTGCGCCTGGTGGAGGCCCAGCGGCCCGACGTGGCGGTGCTCGACATCCACATGCCCCAGGTGACCGGCGTGGAGGCGACACGGCAAATCAAGGAGCGCTTCCCCCAGGTGCGCGTCCTCATCCTCACCGCCTACGACGACGACCCCTACGTCTTCGCCCTGCTCCAGGCCGGGGCCGACGGCTACGTGCTCAAGACCGCTTCCGGCGACGAGTTGGTGCAGGCCGTGCGCACAGTCCACCAGGGTGGTACGATGCTCAGCCCGGCGATTGCAGCCAAGGTGGTACGGCAGGTGGCGACCCGTCGCCCGCAACAGGCGGCTGACCAGGTGGAGCCGCTCAGCGGGCGCGAGTTGGACGTGTTGCGCCTGGCTGCACAGGGAATGACCAACCGTGCCATCGGGCATGCCCTCAAGATCAGCCATCGCACCGTCCAGGGCCACCTGGATAGCATCTACGGCAAACTGGGCGCGCACAGCCGCACCGAGGCCGTGACGGAAGCGCTCAAGCGCGGCTGGATCGTCATCTCGTAGGGACACCCCCCTGTCATTCCGAGCGTAGCGAGGAATCTCAGGGGGTCGCCCCCCAGGAGGTTCACCGTGTACCGCTGGTTGCGCAGTCTGCAAGCCCAATTGTTGCTGTGGGCGGTGCTGCCGCTCACGTTCGTCGTCATCGCCCTGGCCTTCACCGGCGTCTACACCCACCAGCAGGAGATGCGGGATTTCGTTGCCAGGCGCGACCTGGCAGTGGCGCACCTGGCCGCTCGCACTGTGGAGGACGCGCTGGCCTACGGCGTGGTCGGCGCCGACGGGCGCGGGCTGGCGGTGTGGATGCCGCCTGCCACCGGCGACCCATCGGGAACCGTCGTCGTGGTGGACGGGGCCGGGCGCGCATTGGCCCACCCTGACCCTCAACGGGTAGGAGCCGACCTGCGGGACGATTCCAGCGTGGCGATGGCGCTCCAACAGCGCGAAGGAACTATGTTCGTGCCGGGCGAGAGGGCGGAGGGGCTCACGTTGGTCGCCTTTGCCCCGGTCGGCGGGAGCGATTGGGTCGTGCTGGTGCGGGAGCCGGTGGAAGGCTTCATCGGCCCGATCCTGCGCCTGTCTAGCCTGGCCCCGCTCGTCGCCGCCGGTGCAGGTGTGCTCTCTCTGCTGGTGCTGCTCTTGGGCTGGTTCACCATCGTCGGTCCCCTGCAGCAACTGAGCCGTGCGGCGGGGCAGGTATCGTGGGGCGACTTGTCCGCCATCACGCGGCCGGTCGGCGGAGTGCAGGAGGTGCGCGACCTGCACCAGGCGCTGGCGGAGATGGTCGAACGCATCCGTGGCTACCAGTCCAGCATGCGCGATTACCTGGGCGCAGTGACACAGGGCCAGGAGGCGGAGCGGGCGCGGCTGGCCCGCGAACTCCACGACGGCCCGCTGCAGCAGTTGATCGCGCTGGGGCAGCGGGCGGAGATGGCGCAGCGCTCGGCGCAGCGCGGCGAACCAGAGCAGGCGCAGGCGCTGTTGGACGAAGCGCGCGACGCCCAGCGCACCATCGTCGAGGAACTCCGCCGCCTCATCGGCGCACTGCGGCCGGTCTACCTGGACGACCTCGGTTTCCTGCCCGCGCTGGAGATGCTGGTGCAACAGGCCGCCGGGCGCACCGCTGCCCAGGTCCGCCTGGAACAGGAAGGCACGGCGTGCCGCTTTGCCCCGGGCGTGGAACTGGCCGCCTACCGCATCGCCCAGGAAGCGCTCACCAACGCCCTACAACACGCCCAGGCACACCACGTCGTGGTCCGCGTCCACTGCGCAGCGGACGGGTTGACGCTCTCCGTGACCGACGACGGCATGGGCTTCGACCTTCCCCCACAGCCTGACCTCCTGACCCAGGCCGGCCACTTTGGGTTGGTGGGGATGCGTGAGCGGGCCGCCCAGTTCGGGGGTACCTTTCAGGTTCGCACCGCTCCAGGCATGGGCACCCAGATCACGGTCCACCTGCCCGGCCAGCCGTCGTAGTCCCCTCGCCCCTGCGGGGAGAAGGCCGGGGTGAGGGGCGATGCTCCCTCGCCCCTGCGGAGAGAGGGCCGGGGTGAGGGGCGATGCTCCCTCGCCCCTGCGGGGAGAGGGCCGGGGTGAGGGGCGCTCACGCTCACTCTCTGCCCAGTAGGCTATTCTCCTCTCTCGACCCCCGCCAAATGGCGCTCCCCGCTATGTCCCCTCCATGGTAGACTGATTCGCAGTACAGAATAGTACGGACGCCCGGCTTCAGCCGGGAAATCCCCGCTGAAGCGGGGCGTCCATACCGCTTTGCACCGCAAACTAGACTATGCGGATGAGGCGGATGAGTACATCCGTGAGTACATCCATTTGGACATCTGGAGGTAGAAAGTGAAGACAGGACTATGGATCAGTTTGGCGATCGTCGCCATCGTGGCGCTCGTGTTCATCGCGCTCACAGTCGGCTGGGCAGTGTGGGGACGCCAGTTATGGAGGGCCGGCTCGTTTGTCGCAGCCGGTGGCTGTGGTGACCCGCCGGCCGGTGCGCGGCCTGGCATGATGGGGCGCGGCTTTGGCCCCGGGATGATGCCCGGCGCGGTAGCGCCAGGTGCCGGGCCGGCTGTGCCAGGTGGGTGTGGCACCGGCTCGACTACGCCAGGTGGTTGTGGCACCGGCCCGTCTGCGCCGGGTGGCTGTGGCGCGGCAGGGCAGGCTGGGGGCACGGCGGTGCTCTCCGGCACGCTGACCATCGAGCAGGCCCGCCAGGCGGTCGAGCGCTATGTGGCCGGGCTGGGTGACTCTAACCTGGCAGTAGACGAAGTGATGGAATTCGAGCAGAACTTTTACGCCATCGTGAAGGAATCGGACACCAATACCGGTGCGTTGGAAGTGCTGGTGGACAAGCGCGACGGGGCGGTCTTCCCGGAGATGGGGCCGAACATGATGTGGAATGGCCGCTACGGGATGCACAGCCGGATGATGTCCGGCGCGGTAGCGCCGGGGGGGGGCGTGAGTGAGACCAACACCATCACGGCGGACGAGGCCAAAGAGATCGCCCAGCGCTGGCTGGACGCCAACCGGCCCGGCGTCACGGTGGAGGACGTGGATCCTTTCTATGGCTACTACACGCTTCACACGATGAAGGGCGACCAGATCGAAGGGATGCTCAGCGTGCACGGCACCAGCGGGCAGGTCTGGTACCACACCTGGCACGGGCGGTTCATTCAGATGGTCGAGGAGGAGGGCGAATAACCTTCCCTGGGGGTGTGACGATGTTCGCTTCTGCGCTGATTGCGTTTCGGGAAGGGTTGGAAGCCGCACTGATCGTCGGCATCGTGCTGGGCGTGCTGCGCAAACTGGGGCACGCCCAGCGCGGCGGCTCTGTATGGGCCGGCGTGGGGGCAGCGGTGATCGCCAGCGTCGCGGTGGGACTGATACTCAATGCCCTGGGAGTGGCCTTCGAGGGACGCGGCGAGCAGATCTTTGAAGGCGTCGTGATGCTGTTGGCCGCCATGGTGCTGACCTGGATGATTTTCTGGATGCAACGCCAGGGGCGGCACATCCAGGCGGAGTTGGAGTCGGACGTACGCCGGGCCACGGCGGCTGGCAGCGGCTGGGCCTTGTTCGGCCTGGCATTCGTGGCCGTCCTGCGCGAGGGGATCGAGACGGCGCTCTTTCTGACGGCGGCGGCCTTCAGCGCAACCCCTATGCAGACGCTGACTGGCGGCACGCTGGGGTTGGCAGTCGCCGTGGTGCTGGGCTGGCTGATCTTCACCGCCGGCAAGCGGCTCAACGTGCGTGCCTTTTTCCGGGTCACGAGCGTCCTGTTGGTCCTCTTTGCCGCCGGGCTGGTAGCGCAGGCAGTACACGAATTTCAGGAAGCGGCGCTGCTGCCAGCGCTGGTCGAGCAGGTGTGGGACGTCGCGGATGAGTACATCCGTCCCATTCTCGACGAGCGCAGCGGGGTCGGGGCACTCCTCAAGGCACTGTTCGGCTACAACGGCAACCCGTCGTTACTAGAAGTGATCGCCTACGGCGTCTACGTAGCGGTCGTCAGCGCCTTTGGCCTGCGAAAGTTAACCTGAACTGCGCGCGCACGCGCGCACAGCCGCCACGAGAACCTGGCATTGTGCTCAAGGATACCTCTTCATCACGAGGGGTACATAAACGTACTTCCACTGCACTTCGTCGGCCCCAATCAGGAGCAGCGCGCTGATCGCCAGGCTGGCCACAATGTGCTTGTATTTGTTGCGGTTCATCTTTTCCTCCTTGTCCTCTTCCGCGTGAAGAACCACCCTAATAGGCCGCTCGTCACAGCCGGCACACAACCGATTCCAACGTCTCGCAGGTACGGCTGCCAGCCCCATCGCCCTGACGTAGCAGGCAGTACATCGTCCGCCGCATCACATACCCACGCCTGGCTCGTGTAGCAGGGCCGCCGCGTCCCTGGGGGAATCAGCAGGCGTACCCACAGTTCTCGCACCACGTAAGGCTTGTTCGCCTCCACTTCCGGGGGCCAGGTCACCTCCGCCGGGCCTGGCCCGAACGTATCCACGATGGCCATGGTACCGAAGAGGTAGGCTACCTCAGCATTCAGGCGCGTCAGCAGCCCAAAGCCGATCACGAAGGATACTGCCCCCACCGTGCAAATCGCCACACTTCTCGCCGCCAGGCTGCGCCGGCACAACCTCCGCATGGGTGGAAGCAACGCAGACAGCGATATCAATGCCCCGATGAAGGCAGGTACGATGATGACAATGATGAACGGCCACGGATCCGACATCCGTTTTCCCCTTCATCTGATTGTGTGGAATACAGTCCGAGGAAGAGCAACAGGTTCATCGCGGCATGTGGCCTTTGGTCACACGTCGCATATCCTTGACCCTGGAGCCATTGTATAGCAAAACATCTGCAAGTCAAGGCAGCATGCGCCCATAGCCGGTCGAGACGATCTGATGTATAATTCCAGATATGCTTTACGCTACGTTTCCTCTTGCTGCGTTGATTGAGCTTTTCGCACCGGTCGTGGCAGCCGTGTGGCTCACTCGCCGCACGGGCAAGGCGGGCTGGCTGCTGGTGGGCGTGGGTGTGCTCACGTTCGTCGGCTCGCAAGTGGTTCACTTGCCGCTCAACTGGGGATTGGGCCAAATCGGCATCCTGCCCCAGGACAAGACACGGATGCTTCAGATTGCGGTTGTACTGGGCCTGACCGCCGGACTGTGCGAAGAAAGCGCGCGCGCGGTGGGCTACTGGCTGCTCAAGCGCCGCGCCCGCACGTGGAAAAGCGCGCTCACGTTGGGCGTGGGGCACGGCGGCATCGAAAGCATCGTCGTCGGCGGACTGGTGCTGCTGACGTTCGTGAATATGGCCGTCCTGCGCAACCAGGACCTGGCGACGTTGGGGCTTGCAGGCGACCAACTGGCGCTGGCCCAACAGCAGGTGGCCGCCTATTGGGGCCAGCCCTGGCACATCCCTCTCGCAGGCGCGGTCGAACGGCTGACGTCCATCGTGATGCACCTGTCGCTTGCGGTGTTGGTGTTGCAGGCGTTCACCCGGCGCAATGTGCTATACTATGTTGGCGCCGTGGTGTGGCATGCTGCGATTGATGCACTGGCCGTAATCTTGCTGGCGATCAAGTGGGACTTGTGGGCCATCGAAGGCGTGCTGGCGCTCGTCGCGCTCGCCAACCTGGGCCTCATACTCGCTTTTCGACACAGCCCGCACGACGTGGAAGCGGAGCCGGTGCCTGTCCCAGTGCCCGTGCCACCGCTTGAGCCAAAGCCGCGCGATGAGACGAACACGCTGCGTGAGCAGATCGAACGCTCCAGGTTTGAGGGTTGAGATGATTCAGATACGAAACCTGACCAAGAAATTCGGTGGCTTGACCGCCGTAGACAATCTGACGCTCGACGTGAAGGAAGGCGAAGTCTTTGGCTTCCTCGGCCCCAATGGCGCCGGCAAGACGACCACGGTGCGCATGCTCACTTGCCTGGTTGGGCCAACTTCAGGGCAGGCTACGGTCAACGGCCTGCAAGTCGGGCGCGACGATACCGCGATTCGTCGCAGCGTGGGCATCCTCACCGAAACGCCTGGCCTGTATGACCGGCTGAGCGCCGAAAAAAACCTGACCATCTTTGCCAACCTGTACGAAGTGAAAGACGTGGCCGGCCAGGTGGAAAAGGTTCTGCGCCTGCTGGGGCTGTGGGACCGCCGCGACGACCTGGCGGGCAACTTTTCCAAAGGGATGAAGCAGAAACTGGCCATCTGCCGCGCGTTGTTGCACGAACCCAGGGTGCTCTTTCTGGACGAGCCGACCTCTGGGCTCGACCCGGAGGCGGCCAAACTGGTGCGCGATTTCATCGAGGACATCAAGGAGCACGGGCGCACGATTTTCCTGTGCACGCACAACCTGGACGAGGCCGACCGGCTGTGCGACCGCATCGGCGTGATCAAGCAGCGGCTGCTCACGGTGGACACCCCCGCCAACCTGCGCAACAGGCTGTTCGGTCGCACGGTCGTCTTTCACCTGCGCTACGCCGATGAATCCACCCTGGCGCTGGTCAGGGGGTTGCCGTTCATCAAAAACGCCCAGCGGGTAGACAACAAGATCGTCGCCGGCCTGGACGATCCCGAAGCGCACAATCCGGCCATCGTGCGCGCTCTCGTCGAGACCGGCGCTGACGTGCAGTTTGTGGGTGAGTTGAAACACTCGCTGGAAGACGTGTACCTGGCGCTGATGGCCAACAACTGATTGCGGGAGAACGCTGTGAACAAAATCCAGACCATCATAGACAAAGAATGGGCCGAGGTGTTCAAGAACCGCCTGGTGTTGTTCACCATAGCCTTTATGCCGTTGATGTTTACGGCCCTGCCGCTGATTTTCCTCTACGTGTTGGGCAAGGAAGTGGGCAACGACGCCAGCGACCTGCCGCCCCAGTTTCTTCAACTCTGTGGAGAGCAATTGACGGGTGGCGAGTGTTTCCAGGTATTTCTGGTCAACCAGTTCCTGTTGCTGTTTATGATGATGCCCCTCATGATCCCGGTGGTGATTTCGGCTTACAGCATCGTGGGCGAAAAGACGACGCGCTGCCTGGAGCCGCTGTTGGCGACGCCCATCACCACAGCAGAACTGATCGTCGGCAAAGGCCTGGCGGCTGCCATTCCGGCCATTGGCGCCACGTGGGCAGGGTTTGCCGTTTTCGCCGTCGGGGCACGCCTCATGGTTTCCAACCCGCTGGTCTACGTGCGGCTGGTTGATCCCATGTGGCTCATGGCCATCGGGATCGTCGGGCCGCTCATGGCGGTGGCGGCGATCAACGTCAGCATCATCGTCTCGTCGCGCGTCAGCGACCCGCGCGTGGCGGAGCAAGTCTCGATGGTGATTATGCTGCCGCTGCTGGCGACGTTTTTCGCCCAACTGGCCGGCGTGATTCTGGTCAATATGCAGTTCATGATGTTGGCGGCCGGTGTTTTGTTGCTGATTGACGTTGGGCTGGTGGTGCTGGGCGTCAGGCTGTTCCAACGCGAGACGATTTTGACGAAATGGAAGTAGACGGGGAGACGGGGAGACAAGGGGACAAGGGGACAAGGAGACAGGGAGAGGTGAAATCTTATCGTCGTCTAGTGTGGGCAGTGGCATTGGTGTGTGGATTGATGCTGGCGATGCCCGTGCTGGCGCAAGAGGGCGGGCTGCGCCTCTCGCTTAGCAAGCAGTTTGGGTTTGCGCTGGGCGGGCAGATTCAGGGTACGTTCAAACTGACCGCCCAGGGTCCCGCCGACCTGACCTCGGCCACGTTCAGGCTCGACGATGAGGCCGGAGTGGTTGGGCCAATGATCTTGGGTGAAGTGAGCGAGGCGCCCTTTGCGCTCACGTTTAGCACCGACAGGTATCCGCACGGGCGGTACGCATTGAGCGCAGTCGGGCAAACAGCCAGTGGGCAAACCGTTCAGTCCAACGTGCTACACGTCGAGTTCGTCTCGGCCGAAGCGGGCTGGCAGGCTACAGGGAAAATCATGGTCCCTCTCCTGGCCTTGTTTGGGGCGATTATGCTGCTGGCCACTGTGGGCCCGCTGGTCCTGGAAAGGCTCGGCATGCGGCCACGCCGTCCGGTGGGTGCGCCGCGCACCTATGGGCCGTTGGGCGGCACAGTCTGCCCCAGATGCGGGCGGCCGTTCGGCCTGCATTGGTGGGCACCTAACCTGATCGTGAACAAGTTCGACCGCTGTCCGAATTGCGGCAAGTGGGGCGTGGTCGACCGCGCCAGCCGCGAGGCACTGGCCGCTGCCGAGGCGGCAGAAATAGCATCCGCCACGCCTGAAATGCCTGAACCCAGTCCAGAAGAAAAACTTCGTCGCCAGATCGAAGATTCGCGGTATATGTGATGCTGGCCGCTCTACAATAGATGATCCAGTAGCTCCACCATCGCTTTATCTCCGCCAGCGGGTGGAACCCAGTCTACCTGGACGACCTCGACTTGCTGCTCTTCCAGGCTTTCGGCAAACTTTTTCAAGCCCAGGTTAATGACTACAATAGGCTCGTGCAGCAGCTCATCAATCCTGGTCGGCATGGCAACCTCCTATCTGTGCTTCAACAGCTCACAGCAAAAGTATGCCGCTCGGGCGTTGCTGCGGAACACCACCACACCGGCACCCTCGAGCATCTTGGCTTGCTTGCTCAGATCCTGAGGGTCATGCTCGGTCCCGCATATAGAGGCGACCACGGTCAGAGAACCACGGCGCTGCCGGGCGACCTGCCTGGCCTCCAGGATGGCATCCAGCAACTCGCCCACCGGATCCATCGAGGCGTTATAACCCAGGATGAAATCGAGTAGCAGAACCGCTACCTGCGGGTCGCGGCTTTCAACCAGGATGCGTTGCTTGCGCGACGTGCCATCAATCATAGGGTGCGGCTTACCCACGGTGTAGGTGTCAGCGCCCATATCCACGACGGTATGCTCGAGGCTGTGGTCGGGATTGGCGAGCCTGGTTTTCTGATCGAGCGGGGCATTCGAGTAGACCGCAATATTGGCGTCCTGCAGAATTTGCTGGGACTGGTAACAGAAGGTGCCGCCAGCAAACAAGCCGCGCAGGTATTGCTGATTGGGTGACCAGGCGGCTTTTTCTCGGCTGACCCACGCCAGTTCTTCTGGGGTGAGCAGATTCGGTAGAGAGGTTGGTTTTCCGCCAGCCCTCTCGATGGCGAGATAGACGGCTTCATCAATCGTGCGGGCACATTGGAAGATGGCACTCGCACCATCCAGTTCGACGCGTGTGCCCAGGAAGCAGCCAATGGCCGGTTTTTTGCAGATCTTCAAGCGCTCGATGAGTCTTACCAGCGTTCTGGCGCCCGGGGGCTTGGAAATCACGGCGATCACCTTCGTCTGGGGATCCGCTTCGAGGGCCTCCAGCGCGGTGAAGGTGGTCATCCCGCCGATTGTATCGGACAGATCGTGGCTGCCGGTGCCTATGGCGTGGGAGATACCCAGGCCGGCGTTATGCACCTGGCTGGTAAATTCCTGCAATCCGGTGCCGGCCGCACCGATCGCCCCAATGGAACCTGTGCGGACGACGTTGGCGAACCCGAGGCCCA
>Ga0307376_10000460_pt1 | contig 50464 bp, 69 predicted proteins | sample TR2MG_FD_202536 | JGI IMG/M metagenome (GOLD analysis project Ga0307376, IMG submission 202536) | Soil microbial communities from Risofladan, Vaasa, Finland - TR-2 | ecosystem: Environmental > Terrestrial > Soil > Coastal area > Acid sulfate soil | place: Finland: Risofladan, Vaasa | collected...
TCACGATATGCGCGATGCTCGCCTTCGGCGTATCGTGCGCGAAGCCGAAGATAATGCTTGAGTGCCCCTTCGGCCCGCGCAATGCGGACGCCGCGGCGGAAGAGCTTGCCGGCGCGCTCGACGACGCACCCGCGAACTACACGTGGATCGGGAACGCCGAGCACGAGTGCGGGTTCACCCGTGAGTAGAACGCTCGTCGAGCGTATGGCGGACTGGCGGTGGTGGGGCGAGCAAGTCGCGCACGGCCTTGCCGGCGCGGTCATCGTCGCGTTCTTCAGAGGCCCCGAGGCAATGCTCGGCGCCGCGCTCGGCGATTGGTTCGCCCAACTCGCGCTGACGATTGCGATCGTCGCCGGCGCGCTCCGCGAGATTGTCCAGAACCACGACGACGTCGGGGGTTCACTCGGGGATTCCATCGCGGACTTCTTGTTCTGGACGCTTGGCGCGATCCTTATGTCGGTCGTCTTCTAGCGGGCGTCTTCGACGATCGTCACCGGTAGCCCAAGTGGGAAGCCCAACACGATATTGGCGTCGTGGGGCACTCCCGCCCCCGGATATTTCACGAACGCTTCGCGCGGTGTGACCGGCTCGGGGAACGGTACGGCGCAGCCAGCGGTCAACGACGCTAAAACCGCGGCGATTAGTGGTTGCATTCGACGCATACTTGTGTTTTTCCTCTGCGGGAATCGCCCGGAGAGTTCGGTAAGCAATCGCATACCAAACCCTCCGGGCACTCCGCACGCTTCAAACTCTTCCGCGGTCTGTATCGACCCTTCCAAGCCCTAAGCGGTTAGGCGGGCATGTTCGTGCTACCTCGACAGTGACTCTACAGGGATACACCCGTGAGGTGTCGCAGCCACCGGGCCTATCGGCCCACTTCCCGCGCAGATGGTTGTCGGTATTCACTAACGGTACTTCATTCGATTCTCCTCCCCTAGTCTAAGGGCTATTCAGAACTATCCGGGTGAGGCACCGGCGGACCTTGATAATGAGGGTTGGGATGGCACACGTCTCGATCGGTAACGATCCAAGCCGCGTGAGGGTTCTCTTCGGCGCGTTGTTGAGCATCGGCCTTATCCCAATCGTTTTCGGTCCCGTAGTCGTCCATTCCGTTCTCCTTCTCTGTTTTAATACCTATCGGCCATGCGCCAAAGGACTGTAGCACAATGTTTCGATTCATCGGCGAATTCTTTCTCATCCTCGCGCTCGCGCTCGCGCTCACCCTCGCAGGGTGCGTCCCCTCGGGGGGTTTTGGGCCGCCGGCGGCCGCGGAATGCCGGGACGAACTCGCCGCCCATTGCAAAGAGACTTGTACCGTCGAGGGCGCCTTCACCGTCGGGTATCTCTCGGTCTATCCCTTCGCGAGTCTGAAATGCGTCTGCAAGCCGATCAACGAAGGGACGCCGGGTCCAGCCCCCAAGAAACCCGGGGTCGTGTTTTGAGTCTCTTGACGTTCGGCCGTGGCGGCCTCAAGTCCGCGCCACGAGAACATACCCGGCAGCCGGCCCACGCGTCACGTTCGATCAAGAAACCCGTCGGTGAGCCAACCTCCCGCGCGTCGCGCGGCACGGTGGCCCCTATGGGATCGTACACCCGCGTCTCGACCGTGTCGGCCGGCGTCGTCCATCGGAACCCAACGAAGGTACTCTGACCGTGGCGGAAGAATGGCCCCCCGACTACGCCGCGGTCTTCCGCGAACGAAAGAAAAGGCTTCAAGGGCTTCGCGACGGCGTCGATAGCGCCTCGTGGGAAAGCGCGTTCGCGTATTACAAGACGCACCCGATTGAGGCGATCGAACATTGGGTGACGACGTACGACCCGCGCAACCTGAAGAAGTCGCTTCCGGTCTACATGCCCTTCATGCTCTTCGAGAAGCAAAAAGACTACATTCGGTTCCTTCAGGACCGAATGGATTGGGACGAGGAAGGCATCGTCGAGAAGTCGCGTGACATGGGCGTCACGTGGGTATCGGTCGCGTTCGCGTGGTGGTTGTGGACATTCCACCCCGGCGCCAATATATCGTTCGGCTCGCGCGTCGAGCGGCTCGTCGACAAGATAGGCGACAACGACTCGATCTTCGAGAAGTTTCGCCAGTTGATGCGCTACCTCCCCCGGGAACTCCGGCCGGTGGGGTGGAACGAGAAAGAACACTCGGCGTACATGAAGATCCGAAACCCCGAGAACGGGTCGACGATCACGGGCGAAGCGGGAAAGAACATCGGCCGAGGCGGTCGCTCGTCGATATACTTCATCGACGAAGCGGCCTTCATCGAATACCCCGATCAGGTCGACAAGGCGCTCTCGGAAAACACCGACTGCAAAATATATGCGTCCACGCCCAACGGGACGGGGAACCCCTTTTACCGGAAACGGTTCGGTGGGAAGTTTCCAGTCTTCACGTTCCATTGGCGGGCCGATCCGCGTAAAAACGACGCGTGGTACGTCAAGAAACAGAATACTCTCGAAGCAGAAGTGCTCGCGCAGGAAGTCGACCTCGACTACGAAGCGAGCGCCGGCGACGTGGTCTGCCCGGCCCTTCATGTTCGAGTTTCACAAGAGCTTCGAAAGTTGCTCAAGCGAGAGGGTCTCCTCCCGACTGCCGTCGAAGGCATTGCGGGTCTGGACGTTGGCGCCGGTGTGGCACCTAGCGTCTTCGTTTCACGATACGGTCCCGTGGTGGAACCAACGGTATCGTGGACACTGGACGACTCGATCAACACGGCTGGCCGCGCCGAAGAGCTTGCGGTTCAATCAAAATGCCCGATAGTCAAGTTCGACTCGATCGGCGTGGGGCGGGGCGTAGCTTCCGCTTTCAAGCGCTTGAACGGGGCACGCTTCCAAGGTGTCAACTCCGGGGACCATCCGACACGAACGAAATGGGAAGACGGCAAGCGGGCGAACGAGAAGTTCGTGAACCTGAAGGCCGAATTATGGTGGATTGTACGGGATCGCCTGTTATGCACCTATAAGCATTGGCTTCACATGAACGGCGACGGTGGTATCGCCTACGAACTCGAAGACCTCTTACTTCTGCCCGACGATGTAAATCTCGCGGCGGAGCTTTCTCTGCCAAGGTACATGAAGACCGAGACAGGAAAAGTACAGATTGAGTCCAAGAAGGCCATGTTGGCCCGCGGTATCCTATCCCCGGATCACGCCGACGCGCTCATTCTGACATTCGCACCCGTGCCTGCTAGGCGTGGGTCAAACTCCACGACGGGGCACCAATAGCAAATGTCTATTGACAGCAAGCATCCAGACTTCTCCGAGGTCGCAAGCGACTACCGCGTGATGCGGGACACGGTCGCCGGCGAACGTCGAATAAAAGAGGCCACCTTCGCGTACCTTCCGGCCACGACCGGGCAGGTTATAGACGGGGCTTTGAAGAACACAGGTTCGCCCGGTTGGTCGGCGTACGTCAACTACCTCGCGCGGGCGCGGTTCCCCGACCTCGTGAAACAGGCGGTCGGAACGCAAGTCGGCGTTATGGTGCGCGAGCCCGCAGTCATCAAACTCCCGGCGGTAATGGAACCGCTCCGGAATAAGGCAACGCGGAAGGGGGAGTCTCTTCAGGCTCTCCTCCGGCGGATCTACGAACAGCAACTTAGCTTCGGGCGCATCGGTCTCCTCATTGACTTCCCGCAAGATCCATTCGCAGCCGAGCGGGCGCAACTCCCGCATATCGTGGAGTACGACGCCGAGTCGATCATAAATTGGGACGACGAGCGCTTCGCCGAGTATGGCACGAACATTCTTAGCTTCGTCGTGTTGAATGAGACGGTTCAGGTCCGGGGGAAAGACGGCGCCGAAATGTTCGACTGGCAGGAAGAACGGCAGTTCCGCGTAGCCATGCTCGAACAGGTGGACCCGCAGTTCCCTATCGGGATTTCCAACCCACTCGTATACAAAACGTTCGTGGAGAATGACAACGTACGGTCCGAAGAGGTGACGCCAAGTTTCAAAGGCGTTACGATGGAAGAGCTACCTTTCACGTTCATCGGCTCGAATGACTTGAATGCGAAGCCCGACGAGATTCCGCTTCTCGGACTCGCGCGCCTCGCGTTACATATCTACCGCTCGGGCGCCGATTACTACCACGCGCTCCACGTCATCGGCTCCGATACGCTAGTTATTTCCGGTGATGAACTTTCGGCGAATGGCGACGTGAAGGACGAGAGCGAACCCACCCGCGTCGGCGCGGGCGCGGTCGTCCGGCTCGATGATAATGGCAAGGCGTACTTCATCGGGATCGACTCGAAGGGAATCCCCGAGCAGCGGGCCGCGATCCAGAGTGACTTGGTCGAAGCGCGCGAGCATGGCGCCCGACTCCTCGAACCCCGTAAAGGTCAAGCCGAGTCCGGCGAAGCCCTCCGGGCGCGGATTTCTTCCGCCACCGCGAACCTTCACCAAATTGCGCTCACGGGCGCTGCCGGGCTCGAACATTCACTCAAGCAGATCGCCACGTGGGTCGGGGCGAACCCCGACGACGTTGAAGTCATACCGAACCTCGACTTCACTCAATCCAAGATTGACCCGAAGAAGGCAAAGGACTTGATTGAGGCTAAGCGAGACGGCGGCCTCAAGATTTCCGACGTGTCAATCCATGCGTGGATGCAGGATAACAACCTAACCCGGTTGACGTTTGAGGAAGAGCAAGAGGCACTTGACGCAGAGGAAGAGCCGGTGAACACCGTGCCCGCCCCGGTCGTGAACATGGTAGACCCGGCGATACCCGCCGAGGCTGCCGAACCTATCCCGCCGGAAGAGCCCGCGGAATAACATCGGAACCCCCTAGTTCCGAGCGGCCCGCAATGAAGTGGTGCCGCACTCATGGAGAGGAATTTTTCTTATGTCGTTGAAAATGGTTGTTGAGTCACTCGAAGACGTGCCCTCCGAGGCGCACAGTTTCTACGAAGAGCGGGACGGCAAGTTCCAACTTCAGGTGGACGGCGCTTTTTCAGTAATCGACCGAAACAAGTTGCAGGAATCGCTTCGCAAGGAACGCGACCTTCACGGAACCACGTCGTCGAAGATCAAGGCTTTCGGAGACCTCACCCCCGAGAAGGTTCACGAACTTCAGGACGCGCACGACCAACTCGCGGTCGAACTGTCCGCCATCAAGAGAGAAGGCGGCCCGACCGGAGAGGATCTTGACAAGATCATCGAAGCCCGTGTAGTGGCCCGCCTCGCTCCGGTTCAACGCGAACTTGGTCGATCCAACGAAGCCGTTCAGGCCCTCACCGGTGAGCGTGACTCACTTGCGCAGGCGCAGGCGAAAGACAAGATCCTTCGCGAAGTCGTTGGCGCGTTCGGGGTCAAGGAACTCGGCGCGAACCCCGACGCCCGCGTGGACGTCGAGCTTTGGGCCACGAGCGCCTTCGAGATTGGCGAGGACGGCGCGGTTGTGTCGCGTGAAGCTCCGGGAGTCGTTCCCGGACTCAAGCCGACCGACGTCTTCAAAGACATGAAGGACAACAACCAACGCCGCCATTGGTTCGGCCCGACGGTTGGCGCCGGTGCCAATGGTAATTCCGGCAACGGTCCCGAGACCGGGGCGAACCCGTTCGCGCTGAACCCGAAGACCGGAAAACCCACAAATCTCACGCAGGCTTCGGCGATGTGTATCGCCGATCCCGCCCGAGCCAAGCGCCTCGCGACTTCCGCGAGGGCGCAAGACTTCTTTCCGAGCCTTTTTAAGTAAGGCACAATCAACCCGTATGCGGACCCATGAGGGGACGTTAGGCGGCGACCCACGGACAGCCATGGTGCTTGTCCCACCAAACGGGTGCGGAATACTTCCGTGCCCCCCACTCACACCTTTTAAGGACATTTTATCATGGCACTAACCCAGATTGCGGATATCATCCCGCCCGACGTATTCTCGGACTACGTTCAGCTTTTGACTGCCGAGCGTTCGGCACTCATTCAGAGTGGCGTCGTAGAGGCGTCGCCTTTCTTCGACAACCTTTTGGTTGGCGGGGGCACCATCTTTCAGGTGCCCCACTTCAAGGATCTCGACAACACCGAATCCAACGTTTCCACGGATCAGGACTTCGGTGTCAATGACATGGCCCCGGTCAAGACCACGACCGGTCGTGAGATTGCCATCCGGCTTTCGCGCAACCAAGGTTGGTCGAGTGCGGACCTTGCCGGCGACCTCGCCGGTGCGGACCCCATGGAGTCGATCGCTTCGCGCGTGGCGAACTATTGGGTTCGTCAGGCACAGACGATCGTGATTTCGTCCATTCAGGGCGTCATCGCAAACAACATCGCGGCCGACGCCGGCGACATGGTCGTTGACATCACGAACGGTGCTGGCGCCGTCACCGCGGCCAACCTGTTCTCTGCCGAGTCGTTCATCGACGCGATTCAGACGATGGGTGACGCAGGCGAAGACCTCGTCGCAGTTGCGGTGCATTCGGTGGTTTACCGTCGCATGCAGAAGAACAACTTGATCGACTTCATCCCGGACTCGAACGGCGTTGTGAACATTCCGACCTTCCTCGGCCGGCGTGTCATCGTTGACGATGGTCTTCCCAAGGTCGCGAACGGCCCGAACTTCGAATTCAGTTCGTACCTGTTCGGTTCCGGCTCGATCGTGTCGGGTGTCGGTTCGGCTCGCGTACCCACGGAAATCGAGCGTGAAGCTCGCGCCGGCCAGGGTGGCGGCATCGAGACGCTTCACAACCGCGTCGAGTGGCTCTATCACCCGCGCGGAACGGCGTTCCTCGAAGCCGGCATTGCGTTGGAGTCTCCGACGAATGCTGAACTCGCGGCTGCGGCTCAGTGGGATCGTCGCTTCGAGCGCAAGCTCGTGAAGATCGCCGAGCTTCGCACGAACGGGTAAGCCGTTCTTCTTTCCAACCTTGTTCGACGGGGGCGCATAACGCACCCCCGTCGACTCATCACCCAATAAGGGGGTCATATTATGCCCCGAATGGATTCCGAAGAGTCACACGCTCTCGGATCAGCCAACCGGAAGACGCGAATGCTTCAGGGAGCGCTCCAAGGCGATATCCTGTTTGTGGTCACGCCTGCGGTACTCACTTCCGCTCCGACCGCGCTTGCGTGGACTCGCAACGTTTCGGTCACTGTGGAGAACGCCGCGGGCGAAGTCCATGAGTGGTTCGAAGAGGCGATTGTCACCGGGGTCTCGGTCGGGGATACGTCGACTGCGGGCACCGCCTCGATCGACTCGACCACGCTCACGTTTGTCAATGGTAAGGCGAATGTTGTTGTCTCTGGCGACGCGGCCGCGTGGCTGAATGCCGAGACCGTTACAGTCACCGTTCCTCAGTACACCGGCTTCGCCAGTGAGACTCTGACAGTCAAGACGAGCGTTGACACGTACACCACGTAAACCTTTTACGTGTCTGTGACCGCCCCGCGTTATGCGGGGCGGTCTTTTCTCTACCCCCTATCAAACCGGAGTGAATCCTTTGTCTGAATCAGACCCGACCCTGAAACTTTCCAACGCCGACCTCGACGCCCCCGTCGAAGTACCCTCCCCCGCGTTCGTTCTTGAAGAGGCCCTTCGCGCGCTCGACTTCGCCGAGTCGATCGAGCCCAAGCCCGAGCCCGAGCCCGGGCCGAGAAGCCGACCTTGGCTTGATACCGAGTCCGAGCCCGAGCCCGAGCCCGAGCCCATGAACCGGTACGTCGCCCCGGCGGACGAGCCCACCCTTTCCGAAGTGAACGCTGCACAGCGTCTCATTCGCACCGTTCGATAGGAGTGATTCCATGACCGAAGCAGGAGACCCGTTCGTGAACCCGAGCAAGGAAGCCGCGGCCGAAATCGAAGTCATTCGAGAAAGCCAAGTCGCCCCGCCGGAGAAAATCCAAGAAGCGCTGGACGCGCTCGCCGAGTTCGAAGCCGACGAAGTGGCCGAGGCAGCGGCCGTGGAAGCCGCGCGTCCGCTCTCCCTTGACGAAGTTCGAGAAATCGTAAAGACCACCGCCAAGGCGGTAGAAGTCGCGACGGTGAACTTGGAGAAGGCCCAGAAAGCGCACCAACTCGCTAGCAGGCTCGAAGTCAAGTCGCGGGCGGTGCCCACGTTGCAAGAAATGAACGCGGCGCAGGTGAGGGTGACGGCGAGCGAGGTTCGCCACAAGAATCGCGCCATGAAGGCCCTCGGGGCACTCGGCTACGGAGAGCCGAAGATGAAGCCGCACCCGCCGCTCTTCGAGAGCCGATAACGGTGGCCGCCTCGATCGACCCGACTGAACTGGAGATTTATCTTCAGACCCAAAAGCAGTATAGTCGAAGAGAAAAGTACCTCCGGGCTGGCGCAGGGTATCCAAACCCAGCGTTTGTCGTGCAACCCGGAATCGGGATCGCGGCCCCGGTTACGCTTGCGCAGGGTTCGGGGGCCGTAACTCTGATATATTCAATAGAGTCGGTAGGCCCGGCTGGCGTATACCCAAACGGAAATGCCTTTGATTGTGGAGACCTGTTAATCTCTCACGTGACGGCCGGGACTTTAGGCATAGTTAGTTCCGGTTTTACTGTCATTCTGTCCCCGAATTTGTCACTTACTTCAACTCCGGGCGGGGGCTTTCCTGCGAGTGGTACGAACACTTACGTCATTTTCTCAGACCCGCCTAACAACCGAATGGGCGCCTTCATGAACGGAATCCAAATAACTCAAGGTACGGGTGCCATTCCACTTTGGGCCGACGGTGTGAAAACATGGGAATTTGCTAACTCGATTAGCAACGTTGGTTTTGTAAGTGACCTTGAAATTCACCTCGGGTTTGTACCCCCAGGTTTTGTGGGGTAAAGAATGGCGAGTGGACTAACAGAAGTAGCGGACCTCGTTGTAGAAGACGGGACCATCGTCGCCGGTGCGAATAGCTACAACGCATTGGCGGACATTACCGCGTACGCTACGCTTCGGCAAGATACCCCGGCGGTCGCATGGCTGAACGCCGGGGAGTCGGACCAAGTCGCCGCGGCCATCATCGCCGCCGACTACATGGACACCCGGTGGAAATTCTCTTCGTCGATCAGCGATCCGGGGACCGACGTCCTCGCGGCCCAAGACCTTGAGTGGCCGCGCCTAGCGCAGTACGACTCGCGGTGGGTATGGATCGCCGACGACGAAATCCCCGGCTGGATCACCGACGCGCATTCGGAGTACGCGATGCGGGCAATCACCCCGGCAACGTTCGTCGCTCGTGCGCTCTTGAACGACCTTGTGACCCAGGACGCCTCGGGGCGCTTCATCAAAGAGACCTTCCAGCAAGTCGGCCCGCTGCGCAAGCAAGTCAAGTATAGTGATTCGAAGGGCACGAAAACGTGGTCGAACTATGGGAATGCAGACCGCATCATGCGGGCTTCAGGTCTTGTGGTTTCCGCCTCTGGTACGATGGCGGTTCGCGGCTAATGTCTGCACTCACCGAAGACCTCGCGGACCTCGCCGTCGAACTCATTACCGAGGAAGGGCGAGTAATCACAATTCGATCGAAGGTAAACGTACCCGACCCGGCGCAGCCGTGGAAACTATTGTCGACGTCAAACACGGACCAAGTGACGGTCGGCGCTTTCTTCGAGAATATGTACTCCGATCTTGTTATTGCGCTCGGTCAAGTCCTCGGGGCGCCCGAAGGGGCGCGCTCGAATCTGACCATGAAAGAGACGAGTTGCCTAATCCCGGCGCGAGACCTTACGTCCGAGATAGTGGCAGAAAACACTATCATCGACGGGACGTCCACGTGGGAAATCATTAGCGTCGAGAAGATTGGGCCGGGCACGGTTCCCGTCTTGTATATCTGCACGTTGGGGCGATAATGGCAAGCACGTACGCTGAACTACGCGACGCGATTCAAGACTTCGTTCTTCCCGTATGGAATACCGCTACAGGTAGCGCGCCATTACACTACGACAACCTTGACGGTTCTCGGGCCGAAGGAACCACGTGGGGTCGGCTAACAATTCGGCAGACCGGTGGAACCCGCGCGACCCTCGGCAGCAACGCACGGTTCCGACGCTTTGGAGCTATTTTTGTTCAAATCTTCGTCCCTCGGGACACGGGGATGGAGACCGCGGACGCTATCGCAGAGGCGTTAGTCGAAGCATTCGAGAACGCAGGGGGAGTCGGGAACGTGTGGTTCCGGGACGTCGCAATGCGAGAAATTGGGCTGGATAAAGATTCAGCCTTTCACCAAATGAACGTCGAAGCGCCGTACACCTTTGACCGGCTCACATAGGAGACCTTTTAGACAATGTCCAATACCAATCGAGTAGCCCTTCGGGCTGCGCTGGAGTCGAGCTTCGGCGTCGTTCCGACGGCGCCCGTCCTTCGCGACCTCTGCATCACCGGAGCGCCTTCGCTGGCATTTACCCCGGAGACAACCGTTTCGGAAAAGATCCGATCGGATCGCCAAATCGACGACCTCATTTTGGTCGGCGGCGAAGCGGGGGGAGACGTCAACTCCGAACTCGCGTTCAGCGTCCACGACTTCCTTCTGGAAGGCGCGTTCTTCAACTCGTTTCAGGTTCGCAATGAGCGCCTGAACGACGAAGTCACGACCGAAATCACGGCCGTAACCGGAACCGAGTTCACCGTTCTGACCGGTGGCGTCCCCGTCGTGAACGATATCGTTCGCGGTGAGGGGTTCAGCGTGGCGGCGAACAACGCCTACCACGTTATCGACGGCGTGCCTTCGGCAACGCAGTTCACCACGGCCACGGCCACGGCCGAGGCGACCCCGCCCAATCAGGCGCGGTTGACCACGGTTGGCCGGCGAGGCGCCGCAGGCGACCTCGTGCTGACGATCGCGGGCACGAGTACGCTCGGGTCCACGGTCCTCGACTTCACCACGCTCGGCCTTCAGGCCGGCGACTGGATCGCGCTTGACGCGCTCCCGGTTGCGCCGACGAGTGAGGGATTCTACCGAATCGCGATCACGCCGACGGCCACGCTCATCACGTTCGATATCGTTCCGGTTGGCGCGGTCACAGACACCCCGGCGGGTGCGATGGATATCTACATGGGCGAGCGGCTCATCAACGGTGTCCAGTTCCAAAGCTATTCCCTCGAAGAAGTGTTCGAGGATCATTCGCCGGTGACGTTTCAGTATTTCCGCGGAATGACCGTGGATGGCATGGTGCTCACCGCCCCGAGTCAGTCGATCGTGTCGATCGTTTTCACCTTCTCCGGAAAGGACGGGTTCTACTCTGATACGGGACTTCCGGCAATCGTGCCCGATCAGCTTCCCGCCGTTGACGGCCCGACGGCGCGCGTAGGTGCGGCGACAACCGTCACCTCACTCCCGGTGAATGTGCTCAACTCAAGCTCGAACGTCGCGCGAATCTCGCGTGGCGGCGTGCCCATCGTCGGGGCGAACTTCGTACTCGAAGCCTCGGTAGAGATTGCAAATAACCTTCGGCAGTTGAACGCCGTGGGCTTCCTTGGCGCGACCAAAATCGGCGACGGCGAGTTCGGGGTCACGGGTTCGCTGAACACGTACTTCGACGACGCGTCGCTGGCACGTGACGTTGTGGCGAACGCCGAGACTTCGTTCGACATGCGCTTCGTCGACAACGCCGGTCACGCGATTGTCATCGACGCACCGCGCATCAAGTTCTCCGAAGGCGCCCCTGAAGTGCCGTCGAAGAACGAAGACGTCACCATCGCCCTCGCCTATCAGGCGATCCGCGAGCCCGTCTTCAACTACACGCTTCTCTGGCAGCGGTTTACAGGCTTCCAGAAGTCCAATTAAAACCTTGGCCCGGGGCATGTAGCCCCGGGCTTCGGCTTTACACTATTACAACAGGAGACCCCCATGGGACTTTACGACCTCTTCGGAACAGACCTTGACTTGGAAAAAGACGGCTTCGCGCTGGAGTACGGCGACGTCACCTTCGTTATCGCGCGGGCGGGCGGAGCGAACCAGAAGTACCAACGATGCGTCGAGCGGAAGATGCGGCCGTACCGGTCGGCAATCAACTCGGGCACCATGGTCGAAGACACCGCCCGCAAGCTCATGGCCGAAGCCTACGCGGAGACGATCGTCCTCGCGTGGGACGGCGTCACGGATCGAGACAACAACGTCCTCGACTTCACGGTGGAGAACGTGACGAAGGTCTTGCTTGACCTCCCGGACCTGTTCAACGAACTCATTACAGAGTCTTCGAGGATCGCGAACTTCGTGGCGGCGGCGGCGGAAGCAGACTCAAAAGACTAGGGGAGTTTCTTGGTTTCCAACTCCGCACGGGGAAAAACGCGGCTAAGATAGCCTCGGCGGCGAAGGAAATGGGAACTCCACTCCCCAAATCTATCGCCGACGCCCCACTCTTGGAAGACACGTACCAACACAACATCCTCGCGGCATTCTGGAAACTTTCCACGTGTCGCGAGGTTGGTATGGGCACCGGCCCTATACCATGGGTTGCCATCGACCGCTTCGCAACGAGACAAGGGTACGACATAGACGAGATTGAGTATGAGACGTTCGTGTACCTTATCATGGAACTAGACTCGGTGTTCTTGGATTACGTCCGCCAAGAGAGCGAAAAGGAATCGAACCGTGGCAAATCCAGAACAGTTCGCCAAAAGAATGAAGCGAATCGCGTTAGGCGTCGTTGACGGCGCGGCTCGGAGTGTCCGCAATTCGGCGATCAGCGTCATTCGGGTAGCGGCAAACACCACGCCGGTAGACACCATGCTCGCTCAGTCGAATTGGGTGGCGTCCATTGGGGAGCCCGACTTGACCCCCCGGCCTATCCGCCCGCGTACCGACGTGGTTGTGGAAGCTCGGACTGCGCTCCCCCTCGAAGAAATCAGGCGAGCGATCTTCTCCCGGAACGTGGTTGAAATCCATGTTGCCAACGGCGGGGACAAGGTTCCCTACCTCGGCAAGCTGAATAGAGGGTCGAGCAGGCAAGCCCCCGCCGGGTTCGTCGGCGCTGCACTCCGGGCGGGGGCCGTCGGTCCTCTATCAAAATCAAAACTACTGCGCGTCAAAGGCAGTAGCGCGAAGGGTTCATAATTGGCTGAAGTTCTCGATATCGTCGTCCGGCAACGGGGCGCGCGGCAGGTCGCTAAAGACATCGCGCAAATCGGAGTGTCGGCGACGAGTGCCACAACACGCCTAAAGACGATGCAGCAAGCGCTCAAGGGCACGTCTACGGCCATGACCCAAGCGTCGGCAGCGGGGTCGAAGTTCTCGACCTCGATGAACAAGGTCGCGACCGGAACGACCGCCGCCGGCGCCGGGCTCAAGCGTACACGCCTCGGGTTGTCAGGGGTCGGCACCGGGGCATTCGTCGCCGGCGCGGCCTTGACTGCGGGGTTCCTCAAACCCCTCAAGTCGATCATTAGCTCCGCCGGAGCCTTCCAGTCGGCGATGAACTTGGTCTCAGTGCTGACGTCGGTAGACAAGACGTCGACCGCCTTCACGGCCCTCGAAGCGAAAGCGAAAGAACTCGGCGTCACGACGCAGTTCACCGCGGTTCAGGCAGCCGAGGGTATGCAATTCCTCGCGAAGACCGGCCTCGAAGCGAACGAAGTTCTCACCGCGATCCCGTCCACGTTGGCGCTCGCGGCCGCGGCCTCGATCGACCTCGGGCGCGCGTCTGACATCACCACGAACATTCTCAAGGGCTTCCGGCTCTCGCTCGAAGACCTCCCGGGCGCCGTCGATATCCTCGCGGCTACATTCTCTTCGTCGAACACGGACATCGAACAACTCGCGGCCTCGTTCAAGAAAGCCGGCCCCGTTGCGGCCGAGTTCGGGCAAGAGTTCAAAGACGTTGCCGCGGTCATCGGCGCCCTCGGTGACGCCGGCATTCAGGCGGAAGAGTCGGGCGTCGCCCTCCGCCGTATGTTCATCAACCTTCAGAACGACGCGGCGAAGTCGAACTCGATCCTCCGCAAGTTCGGTATCTCAATTCAGGACGACGTCACCGGGCAGATGCGCCCATTGATCGACATTTTCAAAGATATCGAAAAAGCCCCGCTCCGCCCCGCCGAGCGCATCAAGCTCTTCGGCGCTCGCGCGCTCGCCGCGGCCGGCATCATCGAGAATTCGGTGGGTGGGTTGGACGCCTTCGCGAAGTCAATTTCTGAGAACGTGGGCCGGGCCGCCGAGATTGGCGCCGCCCGCCTTGAGGGTTTCGACGGTGCCGCGAAGCTCTTGAAGTCCGCAATGGAAGGGCTCGGGCTCGCCATCGCGCAGTCTGGCGTCCTCGACTTCTTCACTCGACTCGTGGAGAAAGTCACGGTTGTTATCCGATGGATGGCGGCTCTTCCGAAGCCGATCCTCGCCACCATCGGAGTAATTCTCACTCTCGGTAGCGCGCTCGCCGCTATCCTCGTGCCGCTCGGGCTCATCGCCGTCGGCCTAAGCACACTCGCGCCGCTCTTCGCTCCCGGCGCGCTCTTTGCCGGAGTGGGCGTAGCCGCTAGTGCCGTGGGTGCGGCATTTGCCGCACTTATAATCCCCGTCACTCTGCTAGTCGCGGCCTACCTGTTACTGAAAGACATTTCGTTTGACCTCGGCGGCGAGACCGTCACCCTTGGTAACCTTGTCGCCGAAATGGGCGACAGTATTGTCGCCCTTGGGAAAGAGGCGTCCCTTTCATGGACACTAATGAAAGACAGTTTCAATGATATGTCTTCAGACATTTCAGAAGAGTCCAGCGGCATTCTGGATAATCTTCCGTCGTTCAACGACTTCGTCGCGTCTGGTATCGCCAGCTTCGAAATCTTTGGTCGGGTCGTAGCGGCGGTCTTCGTTCGCATTGGGAAGGGGCTCGGTGGGTTCGCGTCTGACTTGGTGGACGCTTTCAACTCGGTCCCCGAGGCAATCAAGGCAGCGTTCGACGGTGACGAGGCCACGAGCGCGGGGGAAATTATCGGCTCGAAGTTCAAGAATGGTTTCGTTAAGCAGTTCGAAGGACTCTCGGACGAAATATCGGCAATCGTCGCGGACTCGACGGCCAAGGCGCAGTCGGCGCTAAGTCTCCTCGGCCAAACCGACTTCGTTAAACGGGCCGCGGCCCGTCCGACCGGCGGAGCCCCCGACGATCCCGCCGCAACCGGAAAGATAGGCGGTGGTGTGAGTACACCCCCACCGCCGAAAGACGTGCTCACGACGTTTTCCGATCAGCAAGTGAAGGCCGCGGAAGCCGTCCAAAAGCTCGTCAACGCCGTTACGCCCGGTACTGACGCAATAAATATGATGGCCGCGGCGACGACCACGCTGAACGACGCCCAACAACTCGGGGTTATCACCGGCGGACAGAACGTGGCGATCCTTCAGCAAATTCGCGAAGAAGGCGCCGAGGGTTTCCTCGCCGGCATCAACCCCGTAACGGCCGCGTACCGCGATCAACGGATCGCCCTAGAAGAACTCGCGGTAGCGAGCGAACTGTTCAACTTGAGTGAACAAGAGCAAATTATCGCCAGTGACCTCATCAAAGAGAAGACCGAAGAACGCCTTCTCCAACTCGATCAGTTCAAAGAAAAATTGAGCTTGGTTGACGCAACGCGTATGGGTGTGCAAAACGGTTTCGAAGAGTTTGTGAAAGGGCTCGGCACGTCGTTCGACATTGTCTCCGCCGCTACACAAAAGCTCGGCAACTTGATTTCCAGTTCTCTTGTAACGGCAATCACCGAAGGCAAGTTTGCATTCAAAGACTTCGCGACCGCGGTAATCAAGCTGATTGGCGATATGATAATTCAGCTAATAATCCAAATCGCCTTGCAAGCCGCGCTAAAAGCGCTCGGTGGTGGCGGTGGTGGTGGCGCCGCCAATGGGGCCAATGTCGGTTCGCAGGCAAATAACTTGTCCTTCGCTACACCCGGTATGGCCGAGGGTGGCCCGATTTCAGGGTCGGTTGGTCAAACGTTCCTTGTTGGTGAAGAAGGCCCCGAACTCTTCGTACCGAAGTCGACCGGCGATATTGTGCCTAACAAACAATCGGCCGCGATGATGCAACAGAAAGAAGCCCCGCCGCCCGTTGTGAACGTATCGGTTGTGAACGTGAGTGACCCCAACGAAGTACCCGATGGAATGGCGTCGAGTGCTGGAGAGAAAGTGATTATGAATACAGTCCAAAAGAACGCCGGCGTCTTGAAAGGCATTCTCTAAATGGCATTCAAACAGGCATTAAACACGAGCGCGGGCGTGTGGCAGAACGCCACGGCCTACACGGTCCAGCTTGACGGGCACGAGGCTATGCTTCGCACGCTCGTCACGTTCCTCGCGAACAAGCCGACGCTCTCGGTGACGTACGTCGGCACGGGCGACGGCCAGATCAACTACCTCGATGGCGGCGTCGGCGGCGTGACCCAGACATGGACGATCACGCTTACGACCGCGACGACCTTCACCGTTTCGGGCAGTATATCTGGAGCACAAGCCGGCGGGACGGTCGGCGTCAATTACACGACCACGGGGTCCGACCTCACGTCGCTTCTTTCGTTCGTCATCACGGCCGGCGCGACACCCTTCGTCAACACCGACGCCTTCACCGTCTCCGCGACCGCGAACACAATCCCGGCGGCCGACGTTTGGGTGCTCGACGCGTGGAACAACTTCGACCTCTATACCGACCAGATCGGCGGCGGGTTGTGGTGGCACGGCGAGGGCGACGGGACGCAGGCGATCTACTGCGGGATTAGGCTGGAGACGAACGCCGGACTTCAGATATGGAATTGGGTTCATCGCTGCGCTACGGGCTTCTCGCCGTCGCAGACGTGGTCGGTTCAGCCCGGAGTGTCTGATAAATACTATTCCGCCTTCGTGGATACCAACGTTCTGTACTGGATCATTGGCAGCGGCCGCCGGTATTGCGTCGGGTCCAAGTCGGGGTCCACCTACCATGGCATGTATCAAGGGCTCTTCCTGCCGTTCGGTTCCCCCGCGGAGTACCCGCTACCGATCGCGAACCTCGGGCAGAACGACGTCGCTACGGCGTACAACTCGGGCCTAGCGGACTTCAACGTGTTTTGTTTCCCGGACCGGTCTGGCGAAATCCGAACCGTCGATGGTTTATGGCTTGAAGCCGCGGACATTGCCACCACGGGCTTCATCCAACTCTGGCCGGCAGCCTCAGTAGGATATAGCGTCGAGGGGGTGTGGGACAATCACGAGAACTACCCGAACAACGGCGATCACATACTGTTCCCCATCGTAATTATCCGTGGCCCGGCGGGTGGGATCAGCGTTCCCCTCGGAACGGATACGTTCGGCGTCCTTGACGGCGTTCGTCGAGTGACCGGTTTTGGCAACGCAGCCGAAACGATATTGACTATCTCGGCAGTCGACCACGTGGTGCTTCAAAACACCAACGAAAGTACCCGCCATAATTTCTGGACTATGGAGATGGCATAACATGCCGTACGAAACAGGTGTATCTACAAGTCCGTCCGATCTTCTAGCGAAGATGGTCACCCGAATGTCAACCGACGGGTGGACGACCGTCCGGTTGACCGGCGCTCCCGGCACCCAAGTCTCTATGTCAGATGGCTCGGCCGCGGTCACAACCCAATTCAACTTCTTGGCGGACAACTCCACGTCGATCGCGAATATCTCTTGCATGCCGTCCAACGGTGATAGCGGTTCGGGTGTGAATTTCTACGCCCACACCGGGAGCCCAAACACCTCGGGGACGGACGGCACCTTCATTCACTTCGGGCAGAAATTGTCAACCGCCGACGAAGGGTTCTCCGGGAACTCTACGGCGTATCACTTCTTCACGGGCACGACTACCTCCGGCCGGTACGTCCACGTCGTCCTCGAAGGGACCGCTGGCGTTTTCTGGCACTTGTGCTTTGGGACGATTGAGAAGGCTGGAGCGTTTGATGGTGGGGCGTACATGACCGCGTCTTCGGTCCGTTCTCAAACGGACGGCGTTCATTGGGCTTTCGATTGGGCTAAAACCACTTTCGTAAACACCCATTGGTTTCGGAACGATTCCCATTACATCACGAAAAGCACGACCACCGATGCGGGTGCGTCCCGGTGGTTCGAAAACTTCTCTTTTGCGGGGAACCGTACAACGACTCAACATATGCCCGGTCCTCTGTATCAAGGGGGCTTGCAGTCGTTCAACCAACGGACGCCATTCGCCCCTATATGGATTCATACGTTCGACTCTGCGGCACCGACTCCGACATCAACAGGTTGGGTCATCGCCGGCCATATCCCAGATATGCGCTTCGTGTCGATGGACGGGCGCGAGCCCGGTGAAACTATCGTGATAGGCGCGGACACGTGGCACCTCTTCCCAATGCACCGGAAAACAACGGACGGGACGAGCACGACCTCGGTCGCTTACACAAATACACATACCACTGGCGGCCCCGCCCCCCACAATGACTCGAACCTTATGGGCCTCGCGTACCGCGTGGTAGTATAGTGGCTGATACCATACTAGGCGGGGAATTCGCCGCCTTGGACTTCGTGTTGACGGTGAACGTCTTTTCGACGTCGCCCGTTGGGCAGGCAGAACTCGGCATCACCCCCGACCTCGAAGATCCGTTCAACTACCCGCCACTCTACCAAGGCTCGCCGGTGTCCGCCGCGAATCTTGTGCTGGACGAAATCGCCGGCGCGGGTAGTGGGTTGATTGTCGGGGTGCTTCCGACGCCCCCCGGTCCCCTCACTCCTAGCTCGCCGGGAATCTCGGGTTTGTCGGGCGGCATTTGTGAATTATACGAAGGCGATCTATACGGCAGAATCATTATTACGCCGACCGTAATGGACTTCGGAAACGTTCTACAGCAAACGAGTCGAGTTCTCGAAGTGTGGAATTCGTTCCTCGTCTCAAAGACTTTGAACTCAATCACAGAAGTTGACACCTTCGGCTTAACACTTATTCGCCCGCTTGCTGCCCCGACCGAGCCCGCGGTTTACACCGCACTTCAGTCTCTCATATATACGGTGCAGGTTGATACGGTTGGCCCGGCCGCGGTCGACGCGTCGTTCACCTTCGTTTTCGCGTCCGGCGAAACCCCCGTCTTGGCGGTCATAGGACAACGCGTCGTGTCGTTCCCTTATTGCTACGAACGCCCGTTCAACGAAACTCTTGAATTCCTAACGAACGTCATGGAGTCTACCAACGGGAGTGAGCAGCGGGTCGCCGCGCGCCAGCAACCCCGGCAGGCTTTCAAAGCCCAATACATCGTCGACAACGTAAACGACCGGCAACGGCTCTTGAACGCGTCGTATGGCTTCCACGGCAAGTTCTTCGCCGTTCCGCTCTTCCATTGGGCGCGGCAGTTGACCGCCGACGCGGCGACTACGGATACGCGGATCTTCGTGGACTACGCGAACGCAGACTTTCGGAACACGACGTCTCAACAAGAATACCTCATAATGCTTTGGCGCTCGCCGTCGGACTTCGAGATATCACAGATCGCACTTAACGGACTTGCGGTCCCCGGCCAGATTGACCTTCAACTAGGTCTTGCGGGAAATCACGCGTCACCCGCCACCCTCGTAGTTCCCCTCCAGTTTGCCCTATCAAAAGACCCTTTCCAGTTCACGGAGACCCAGAACAACATCGTCACCGTCAACGTGAATTGGTTATCGAACGACCCGGTCGACCTTGGGGACGTGTCTTCCCTTCCGGTACTTGACGGTATTCCCGTGTTGGCTTCGAATAACCTAATGGAAGGACGGTTGTCACAAGGGTTCAAAATAAAGTATCAACTTATTGACTCCGCAGTTGGACTTTTCCAGTCAGTAGTTGACCGAACCGTTCCCGAGACGTTCACCACCCTCGGGATTGAAGTTGCTACAGAAGCCGAAGCGTGGACGCTACGAAAGATCCTGTACGGGCTGCGCGGAAAACAGAAAACGTTCTGGCTACCGACCTTCCGCAACGACTTCACGATCAGCCAAACGATCGGACCCGCCGACACGGAAATCTCCTTCGTAGAGAATGACTTCCACCGTTTTGTAGAAGGCGGACCCGATCCGTGGGGCGGAATTTATATTGAGCTTTTCGACGGGACTCAGATTTTCCGCACCATAGTCGGAACGACCGCGCCGAGCGCCGGCGAAGAGAGCGTAACGATAGGCACGTCGCTCGGCGTCACAATACTCGTGCCTGAAATTCGTAGAGCGAGTTTGCTAGTCCGGTCCCGTTTCGCTACCGACAGGATATCAATCAAGCATCTTCGAGTCGGTAATATCCAACTACGAATCCCCGTGGTCGGCGTTAAGGAATCCGTGTGACATACCTAGACAAAGAACTATCCGTAGAAGACGGCCAGCCCGTTGAACTATACAAGTTCTTCAACCTTGAAGAGAGTTTCCTCTACACGAGTGGTCAGAACGAAGTTGTCTTCAACAACCAAACCTATATCCCCGAACCGATCAAGCGAGACTCACCGGATCTACGCGACGTAACGTCGAAGCGGAGTCTCAGTGTCCTCGTGCCAATAGCCAATCTATTCGCGCGTAGGTACATTGTTACTGTTCCGGCGACTACGGATCGGTTCGAATTGTACCGCTATCATACCACGGACGGAGGAACTCCCGAGGTCATTCAGTATTTCTCTGGCCTCGTGTCCGTTGTCCAGTTCAAAGGCGCGGAAGCGATAATCGCGGTCGAAAACGCCGGCACGATTCTCGACCGGGTGATTCCGCAGCAAACGAGCCGAAACCCGTGTAACCATATTCTCTACGACGCGAAGTGTGGCGTTTCGGACACGTCATTCGCGATAGTGGGGGTAGTCTCTGCGATTTCGCCAGATGGGCTTCTAATCACGCTCGACACCGGGGCCGCCACTGTACCCGCGACCGGGAACCAACTCACGGCACAACTCGCCGCCGACCCGACATATTTCAACGCCGGATTCCTATCCCGGGGCTCAATCGAACTCCGGATGGTTCGGGGCACAGTCGACACGGGGGGCAACACCGCCGACCTCACTCTGCTATTCCCTTTTCAGACCATCGCACTCGGCACTCCTATGACGATGTTTGCTGGCTGCGATCATCAACTCCCCACGTGCAACGCGAAATTTTCCAACGCGGCCCGCTACGGTGGGTTCCCATTCGTACCCCTGAAAAACCCCTTTGCAATCGGAGTCAACTGAACAATGGGTTGGATGCTAGCCGCTTACATTGTTGTCCTAATCGTTGTCGTCGTCCTTCAGGTCGTATTGATACCGAAAGCCTCGGTCGAGAACGCGCGGCCGAAGGGGCTCGGGGACTTCGACGTCCCGACGGCAACCGAAGACCGCGCGATCCCGATAACATGGGGAACGGTTGACATCACCGGGCCAAACGTAGTATGGTACGGCGACCTGAAAACGACGAAGCGGACAAAGACGCAGGGCGGGAATAGGATTCTTCTTGCGTATAACTATTGGCTCGGTATAGACCTCATCTTGTGCTACGGCCCAATAGACCGAGTCACACGATTCGAAATCGGTGACAAGTGGCTTTACCCGGCCACTGAATTAGTTCTAGGGGTGCCAACCGCCCGCATAACGCCCGCTTTCCCGGTAACCCCCACGGAAGCCGGAACGCCTGTAGTGTTCTCCGCCAAGAAAGCCCTCGGCGGGAATTCAAAGGGTGGCACCATTGACGGCACCATGCGAATGTATAACGGCGGCCCGAACCAGACTCAGAACGCCTACCTTCAGTCGAAACTCGGAACGAACATTCCGGCGTACGTCAACGTGGCCCATATCGTCGGGGAACAGATTCAGGTCGGTGAGTCCTCGTCGGTCGGCGCTTATGTCTTTCGTGTTACTCGCTTTCCAGACAACCTCGGGCTCACGGGCACGCGGCATATCATAAATGGAACGATTGACGACGGCGACGCGAACCCCATGGAAGTCGCGTACGAAGCCCTCACTTCAGACATTTTTGGGCTATCCATGGACCCGGCGCTCGTAGATATCGCTTCGTTTCGCGCCGCCGGCAATATTCTTGCCGACGAAGGCAACGGAATGTCGTGGATTATCACGTCGGTTATTCCCGCCGCGGATATCTTGAAAGAGGTCGCCCGCCAAGCCGACGCCATCTTCTTCGAGGATTCCACCGGCAAGTTTTCTACCCGTCTCATACGGGACGACTATACCCCGGCGGCGCTCTTCCTGTTCGACGAAGGAAACATTCTCAAGCTAAATGAGTTTTCGCGAAGTGGGTGGGTGGGAAGTAAAAACCACGTGAACATCGGGTACACGGACCGGGACAAAGAATTCCAAGCCACCGGGGCAATGTCTCAAGACCTCGCGAACGTCCGGATTCAGGGCGCCGAAGTCCGCGCCGACTACAAATACCCCGGAGTACATAGTGCGGCCACCGCACAAGCCATCGCCGAGCGCGAGCTTCGCGTCCTATCATTCCCCCTTGCGAAAATTGAATTTACTACGAACCGCGATGGGGTGCAATTCATTCCCGGCGAGGTAGTGCGTTTTTCGTGGTCTGCCCTCGGGATAACGGACATGGTCGTCCGCATCGCCCAAGTCGACGTTGGAGACATTGACAACGGAAAAGTCAAGATAGTCGGAATGCAGGACGTGTTCCGCGTGGCCGAGTCTCTCTACAAGGCCCCGAACGCAACCGGCTGGTCGCGCCCGAGTGACCTCGCGGGAGCGTTCGTTGCCGGCGAAGAACTCGTGCGGGAAATGCCGCGGATCTTGGGGAACCTTTACCCCGAACAGATCAGTGACCCGACTCAAGCGCGTACGTGGAACTTCGTAAGCCGCCCGGACGCGGGGCCGTCTACCCTCGACGTGGAAATCTTCATCGACGCCGTCGGCGCCGGTGATTTCCTCGAAGGGTTCGGGGACATAGAGCTAGTCCCCTTGGCGCTGATTGACCTTGAATACCCGGCAGCGACGGCCGACATTGAAACATCCGACGCTCTAAGCGTAGACACCACGGTCGACTTCTCGACAGATATCGGATCGGTGACTCCCGCGCAGGTCGCGGCCGGGCTCAACCTCGTGCTGATTGAAGGTGCGACGCAAGCCGAAGACGAAGTCATAGGGTTTGAAGACCTCATTGACGACGGCGACGGGACTTACCGACTGCGCAACGCTCACCGCGGGCTTCTCGACACGCAAGCCCGGACGCATGCGGTCGGTGCTCGGGTGTGGCTCTTCGCCGAAAACGTAGCGTACTCGAACATCCGGTTCGGAGACCTACAGGCGATCGACGTTCGGCACGTACCGAGCACGGCGAGCGACACGCTCGCCGTATTCGACGCGACCACCCTACCCCTCACCTTCGCCCAACGGACGTTGCGCCCGCATCACCCGGCCAACTTTACCGTCAACGCAACGCGCGTTCCGGTGGCGGTCGACGAGACGGCGGACCTCGACTTCGATTGGGAGCACCGGCTGAACGGAGACCTCACCGCTCGGGACGCGGCCGACGGGGACGCCACCGGCCAGTCGACGGACGTCGAGTATGTTTTGGAATTCCGAAACGCGGTTACGGCGGCGAGCCTTCGAACGGAAGTGCGTGTGAGCCCGTCCCCGAATTGGTTGACCTACCTCTACACGCAGGCGCTTCTTCAGGCAGACACCGGCGAGGTGGGGAACTTCCCCCTCGAAGCTCGGATGCACGCTCGATGGAAGGCCGGGGCTACGGCCGGGCCGGCACTCGTGACGTCGCTTCAGACCGTGGTGAAACAGTTCAACGCCGATATGGGCGGGGCCACGGTCCAGTCTATCGACCTCGACGGGACGACCGAGTACCTCGCGAATACCACGGCGGTTAGCCTCGGGATCGCGAACGTATGGTCGATCAACGTGTGGGTCCGCGGGACGTCGAGCGCCGGCGGGACGCAGCGGGATATCATCCACTTCGTTCCGGCCGCGTCGAACATCGGCCGAATATCACTCGTCCTCACGGACGACTCGGCCGCCGCGGCGTTCAACGTCACCGTATACAACGAAGCCGCGGCCATCGCAAAAGACTACGACTTCGGGAGCTTCACGGTCAACACGTGGACTATGCTCACGGTAACGTGGGACGGGACTAACCTTGTTGTCTATCAGGACGGCGTGGAACAGACTCCGACGTTGAATACGGACATCACCTTGACGCTACTCGGCATCACGGCGAACCGTGTTCTAATCGGCGCGACTACTACCCCGGCCGCTTCGTGGGTCGGGCAGATATTCTCGCCGGCGGTATGGACGACTGAACTCGTCCAAGCCGAGATAACCGCGATCGACGCTGGGACGTCCACGTTCAATCTTCGGGAGAACTCGGGCTTTTACGCTTCGCGGGCTACGCTGAACCACCTTTGGGACTTCCGAACGTCGGCGAACATCGGACAAGACTACCGCAACTCGACGACGGGGACTGCGGTTGACGTGGATACCAACTCGGCCAACATTACGGTGGCCGACCTCAACTCGGTGGACGTTCCCTAATGACAAAAGGTGAGAAGACTGTTTTAGAATCATTGCTTGAACAAGTCAAAGAACATAGGCTGGAAGTTCAAGCCCACGCCGAAGTCCTCGCTCGTCTCGACGAACGGACGTTCCATATACAGACGCGCATCGAAGGCGTCGAGTCCCGCATCAATCGGCGCGCGTCTGCGGTAGGTGCCATCGTTGGAACCATCGCGAGCGCGATCGTGGCCGGGATCTTCGCTTTAGTGGGGTGGCCCCGTGCCTAGTTTTGGAAAGAAGAGCATGAAGGAACTTCGCACGTGCGACCCCCGGTTGGTCCGGGTGATGCAGGCCGTCGTCCTTTGGTTCGACTGTTCGATCATCAAGGGACACCGCGGCGAGGCGGCGCAGAATGCCGCGTACGACGCCGGGTTCTCGAAGCTGCGCTTCCCACTCGGGAATCACAACTCGTACCCCTCGAACGCACTGGACGCGGCCCCGTACCCCTACGACGACACGGACCGGGAGCGTATGACCCTCTTCGCCGGCTACGTGCTCGGGACCGCCCGCGCGATGGGCATCAAGCTCCGGTGGGGCGGCGATTGGGACCGTGACACGGAAGTCAAAGACAACAACTTCGACGACCTCTTCCACTTCGAGATAGACGACTAGCCGGCCGACGCCCCTCGGGGCGACGCTGGCGAGCGGGTCGATCCTTTCGGGGGTTGGGATCGGCCCGCTCAATTCAATAGGCCCGGGGTCTCGCTTAGGCGGGGCTCCGGGCCTTTTTGCGTTTCGGGCTCGAATGTTCTAAAGTGGGATCGGCTTCAGCCGAAGAGAGTAGAAACAAAGGGAGAAACCAAATGGAAAATTCAAAGATCATCTACGGCCTCATCGTCACCGGTATCGAGTCGGGCTCGTACTCTTCGTTCTCCATCGAGGGCGATTGGGAGAAGGCTTGGCGCGGCGCGGACGACGGGAAGTTCGAATCGTTTCAAGCCATCACGATTAGCGACCGGCACGCGTCCGCGGGCGACGAGCCAGCCGGCCCCCCGGCGCAACTGACAGACCAACGACTCACCGAAGCGTGGACGCGCTTTCAGGATCGAGCGCCCCGGCACTTCGCCGACGCCATGGAAGAGAACCATGATGCCATCACGGGCGACGTCTTCCTTCAGATCCTAGCCTTCGGAGAAATCATCTATGGGTAATTTCAAACGATTCACGGACAGTCAACGAAACAAACTCTACACGGCGGAGCGCGAAGCGTTCGAGGGACACAAAGCGGACGAGAACCTTACGCCGGACGAAGCCCTCGAACTAACGGCGCGCGTTTGGCGTGCGTCGGGGGCGTTGGCCTCGACGCCGGGGGTTCGCTTCTCTCGGAAGAAGGGTCTCGGCGCCGCGCACTATTCGCCATGGTGCCACCGTATCACGTACCACCCCGACTCGATTCACGCTTGGGTCGTCGTCCACGAGGTCTCGCACGCGATCGAGCGAGAAGGCGCTTCCCACGGCCCGGAGTTCGCCCGAGCGTACCTTGCGGCCGTCGAGCGGACCTTCGGCTTCGAGGCCCGCGAGCTACTCGGCGCAGCCTTCCGGAAGCACAAGGTCCGATCGACCGGGAAGAGCCAGCCACTAAAGAAGGGCACCGGCCCGAAGCGCGAGACGAAAATGCAGAAGGCTTTGAAACTCTCCGACGCGGTCGGTGTGAGGTTCCGGGCCGACGGTTGGAATCAACATTGGTACGAACTTCTCGGACCCGGCGGCGAATGTAACCGAAGCTGCTACGGGCTCGACGAAGTCATCCGAGAACTCGAATCCCGAGGTGCGAAATGATGGGAATGGAACTCAGTCTCCGAATGGAAATCCACGACGACGCGTGCGTCCGATGCTTGACGCCCAAGGCGTCGAACCGGGAGTGCGGACCCTGCGCCATGGAGAACGCCACGATCGTTTCGGCCGGCACGCTCGGTAGCGCTTGCCGGGCGATCGACGAATCAGAGAACGCTCGGAACGAGCGAAGGAAAGAGAACTCATGACCCGTGGGAATTCCTCGGGGGAGTGACCGGGCAGGACTTTTCTCACGCTCTAGGCGAGAAAGTGCGAGAATTCGATCAAGCGAATCAGGACGCGAACCGAGAAGGATAGAAACAACGGAGAGAAACAATGACCAACGAAGCCAAAATCCACGAAGTCGCTCAGTCCCGCTTCCCCGAGTTCGCCAAGAAGTTCGCTCGTCTCGTCAAGCTGGCCGAGAAGATCGACGTCGACGCGCCGGACTTCTCGATCGTCGGCGAAGTCACTCACCCCCGCCCCCCGCAGACCGACGCGGACCGCCAGCGAATCGCGGACCGCGACCCGACGTACCCGATCGTCCCCTTCTTCCAGATCACCATCACGGGCGACGCGCCCCAGGTTCCCGGCTTCCGCTTCGTCGGGAAGATTGAGCCGAGCGAGATTGCCGGCATCAACTTCGTCTCCGCGATCCCCGGGATCGACGTCAACATCACCCCCTTCGCAAAGGCCGCGATCGAGTGCGAGCATTGCCAGACGAACCGCGCCCGGAAAGCCGCCTACCTCATTGAGTCGACCGAGTCCGGTTCGATCTTCCGAGTCGGGAAGAACTGCCTTCAGGACTTCACCGGCCACGCGAGCCCCGAGTCCTGCGCGAAGTTCTTCGAAGTGCTTATGTCGATCCTCGACGAAGAGTGGGAGCCGTGCTGCGAGCGCATCGAGCCCACGTTCGATACCCTCGGCTTCGTTCAAATGACCGCCGCGGTGATTCAGGAGTTCGGATGGGCACCGGTCTCGGGTAGCGACTGGCCGACGAAGGTCGCCGTGATGCAGGCGCTTGAGAATTCCGGCCCCTTCTCCGGTTCGGCCCGGGATCGAATCGCGATTCCCGTAATCACCGAGGCGCACAAGACGCTCGCCACCGAGGCGCTTGCATGGGCGCGCACGTTGTCGCCGGACCCGGTCGTCGAGAAGAGCGACTATCTTCGAAACCTTCGCCTCGCGGTCGAGCCCGAGTTCGTGGTTGCCAAGCGGACCGGCCTTCTCGCCTCGATCCTTCGAGCCTACACGACGGCGAAGGAAATCGAAATCAAGAAGGCGGAGCGCAAAGAACAGAAGGCCGCGGCGCAGCCGATCCCCACGTTCGACGGCCGTGTCCGAGTCGAAGGTTCGATCGTAGCGGCAAACTGGAAGGACACCGACTTCGGGTCCGTCCTGAAGATTACCGTTCGCCACGCGGACGGGTGGGCGGTCTACGGTTCATGCCCGAGCGCGATCAGCGGCGAGCGTGACTCTTCCGAGTTGATCGGAAAGCCGATCGGCTTCGACGCCCGAATCAAGGTGAGCCGCGACGACCCGAAGTTCGGATTCTTCAGCCGGCCGACGAAGGTCGCCTTCGAGGGCTAGTGGATCGAGGCTCCCCGCAGGGCGACCCGGATAGCCTCGGCTTCCGGATCGGTCTTCACCCCCGGGAAATCGAGGTCGTCCGGGCGCTTCCCGGTGAGCGCGTAGCGCCCCAGAAGAACGACGACGAATACTGCGGCCAGCACCGCGGCGAATGGGGCCACACCGACGGCCAGAAGGATTCGTGACCCGATGTTCGCCCGGACGATCGGGCCGCTTAGAAGGGCTCTCACGGCGCCGCCTCCAGACCGAGTCCCCGAAGGAATTCACTCGCCTCGGCTTGCTTCCCACGGGGGGTTCCGCCGGCCCGGCGGTTCTGGCCCTTCACGTAGGGAACGCCCGGGTTGGTGACGTGAGCGACGCCCCCCATGACGCCAAATTTGTTCGGTCGCCGGAACGCCATGAATCCCTTCTTCCAGATCAGCCGGGGCGGCTTCGTGAGACTCGCGCGTAGTGCCTTCAGCCGGTCTCGGCTGCGCGGGCAAGTCGCCGAGTGAGCCCGGCCGGGTGCGCGCTCGCAATGCCGGCAGATAGTTTTCGACTCGCTTGCGCGTCTAAACGTATTCATATAACCCTCAAGATCCAATAGAGCGGGGCCAACGTAGAAACCACGGTGGCGATAAAGATGGCCGCGTATTTCGCGACCTTCGACGCCGATATGGGGTCTACTTGGTCTAGGTCAACCATGCGACCACGTTCAGTCCGGGTAACGGCGACACACAGAAACTTAGTACCGTCGGGGTCAAAGAAGAACTCGCCGACGTGCTCGACGTCGCGCTCCGCGGCCACGCGGACGCGGCCTTTCAGCCAATCGTTGAAGGCATCTAACACAATTTCTCTCCTACAATTTCGGAGTCAATGTTCCCCAGGTAGGGGAAGTGACCGAGCGCCATGAGCGCGCCGATGGTGCCTTGCAGGATTTCCCTGTAGGCGTGCATTTCCAGAGAAGCCATTACCTCGGAACTCTCGGTCGGTCGGCTTCTGGCAATCATTATAAGCGCCTTCGCGGCTTCCGCCAAGGTGTTGCTCGACTGAACTAAGAACCCTTGGTACGCCTCGGCCTTGTTGGGCAACATACCGCGTGCCATTTCTCGTGACGCGGCGCGGAAGGCCACGCTAATTGTTTGTTCGGGTGTCATCCTAAATTCTCCAAGTCCGGAGTGTAGCGGCTTTTCAGCGTGCCGCTACACCCCGGGCAGGTTACGCCGTCGGGAACAGGACTTGAACCATGCGCTCGGTTGCCGCCTGAACGCGGTCCACGCCGAACTCGGCGCGAATCACGTAGTCGGGGGTGAACTCAGCCAGCGCGTCTTCGGACGCGTGCTTCGCCGCCGTACCGACGAACCCCGGGTCCGTTCGCTCCACCCGGACGACGATGCCGCCGTTGTTGTGAATGAGTTTGAACTCATTCGGGAACCGCACGTCGGAAATGACGATCGGGATATAAGCCGCCTCGTCCGTGTTCCACACGTCGTCCATGGTGCGAAGAACTTGCTTCGCCCATATGTCCGTGTCGATATGCCGGAAGCACTCGGTTCCGACGTATTGAAGAACGCGACGCCGCGTCCATCCGTCCGGGAGTTTCGGGTCTTGCTCTTCCTTGTATTCGAGTTCGTCGAGAGCGTCTCGATTCCACCCGAAGACGTCGGCGCAAAGATCCTTCAGCGGCCCGGCCATCGTCAACTCGACGAAGCCGTGCTTTTTCACAAGGTGACGCGCGGCCGTGCTCTTGCCCGACCCAGCGGCGCCCATCAATCCAATCAGTTTCATAATGTTTCCTCTGCTAGTGCGGCTTTTAAGTCCGCTTCGGTGGCGCCCTTCTTTCGAAGGACTCTTCCAACTCGTTCCTCAACCGTGTCTTCGGCGACGAGGTGGTAGACCATGACGCGGTCGGCAAGCTGGCCTTGGCGAGCGAGCCGCGCGTTTAGTTGGTTGTATAGCTCCAGATCCCACGGCGTGCCATACCAAATGATATGGTGGCCGCCGTCCTGAAGGTTAAGCCCGTAGGACATGCTCTGCGGCTGAATCAGAAGGCGGTCGATCTTCTTCTTGTTCCATTGCGTCGCGAGCCGATCGCCTTCCTTTGCCGAAACCCCCGAGCCGATATGGGCCGCGGTCGGGAGCCGGCTACGGATCGCGAAATAGTCCGCGTGGAATTCGTAGACGATGAACGTCGGGCGCGGGCCGATTTCAGCGAGCAACTCTTCAAGGGCGTCGAGCTTGGCGTCGTGTAGCCGGTGGGTGCCGTGGTCCCCGTCGTAGACGAAGCCGTTGCATATCTGCCGGAGCTTCCCCTGCGCCGCTTCCTCGGCGGCGAGTAGCGTTGTCCCGTCCGGAAGATCGCAGATCGCCTCGGTCCTCATTTCGTGGTATGCCACCTTCGCCTTCGCCGGCAACCGGACTGGAATGTCCGTGCGGACCACTTCGGGAAGTTCGAGGTAATCCTCCGCCCGAAGGCAAGTGATTCGCGGGGCGATAGCCCGAAGGATCTCTTCCGCGGAACCGGGCCGGAGCTTCCACGATATGTCGCGGGCGTGCGGCCCGTTCGAAATGGGGACGAAATACCGTTTCCGGTAGTACGTGATACGGGGGTCGAGCGCGGCGCCGTCTTCGAGTGGCCGCCCGCCGTCAAGCAACGTTAGCTGACCGTGAAGGTCTTCGTACCCGTTCGGCGCCGGCGAGCCCGTGAGGATATGGCGCCGGGCGAAGTCCCCGAAGTAGCGGCCAAGGGTTTTGAACCGGGTGCCGGACGCGCGCTTGAACTTTGAGGATTCGTCGACGATCAACATTTCCGGCCGGTTCACCCACGTTTTCCAATAGCCGGGAATCCACTTCCGCGGGTTCACCGGGTCGCGGTGGCCGAAGAGTTTCTTGAGGTGTTCGGGGTTGCAGACGAACAGGTCGCCGTCTTCGCGCTCGCCGGCGTGGAGGTTCACCACCTTGAGGTGCTCGAACTGCTTCCACTTCGCGACCTCGTGCGGCCACACCGAATAACAGACGCGGAGCGGGGCGATGATAAGCGCGCGTTCCACGTCGAGGCACTCCTGAAGCTGGACGAACGCGTCGAGCGTTTGCGCGGTCTTGCCGAGCCCGGGATCTTCGAAGAGGCCGTGGTACGGATCGCGGACGAGCGCAGCGGTCGCTCGTTCCGAGTAACCATGCGGCTTATAATTCATCACCGAAGAACTCAACTAACCACTCCTCAACCGCTTTATGCGTCCAGAGACATTGCCACTCAAAACCAAGCCTACGGAGAAGTTTTCCGATCAGGTTTTGCCGGCGGGTTAGAAGCCCGCCCGGTCTCTTCAGTTCGATGAACGCTATCCGCCCCTTTGAGGCGAAAACGATACGATCCGGCCACCCCTTCCCGAGTCTCTCCCCCTTCATTGTGAACGCGGGCTTGTGCCTTTTCACACCGCGCACTAGCGCAGACTCTACAGAACTCTCTAACATTTTCGGACTCCCAAGAGAGGTGGCTATACGCCAGCTTGAAGTTGAACGGTACGATCAGCCACTCTTGGAAGAATGCGCGGACGATCCCGACGGTTGTGCCCGCGGCGTCGCAAATTTGCGCGAGAGTTATGCCCCCGCGGTTGTCGACGGTGAACCATAATCTCTCGTCGTCCCACCGTTCCAGCGTGAGCATCAAGTCCGCTCGCCGCGCCACCGTTAGAGTGTGCCCGGCAATCAAAGCCGCGAATTCCGACTCGTGCGCGACCAATTTTGCGTGTGTCTCCAGAAGAGTAGTCTTCGCACTGACCACTACAATTTCCAGAACGTCGTTTGCGTCAATCACTTTCGGTATCTCACGGCCCGCCACCCTTCAGCTACAATGGGGAAATTGTCGGCCCACTTCGGCCGCTCTGAGAGAATAGCGTTGAACTCTTCGACGCTACCAAAACCTTTCGGAACTTCAGACACGATTTCGTCGTGAACCGTCAAGACTATATGATAGCCGGCGTTCTCCGCTCGCACCATGGCCTCGGCCATAATATCCCGGCAAAGCGCTTGAACAATGTTCTCGGTGAGCTTCCCGCCGTAGGTCGACGTACGAATCCATTGGCGGGTGTAGGTGTCAACCCCCCAGAACTGAAGTTGCGGTCGCTTGCCCCACGGCGTGTCGACGACTTCCACCTTCGGGTCGAGATAGGAGAGAAGCCGGCCGCTCGGGAGCCGGCAATGCAGGAATCGCCCGACTACCTTCCAAGCGATATGCTCTTGCCGAATAGTCGTGCCTTTGTTGCGAACCGCGCGGATCGCCGCCTCATTCGCCTTGTACCAGAAGTCTTTGACCGGCCAGTTCTTCTCTCGGTAGGCGTTCACGAGTTCGGTGGCGCGCTCTTCTGATAACTCGACGCCCATTCCGCCGGCGTAGCTCGCGAGCTTTGGGCCACCCATTTGATAGCCACACCCGAGAATCACGACCTTCCCGTCTTGGCGCTCTTGGTCGTCGGTCTTGTAGATCGTTCGACCGTGGATCTCGGACGCTTGCCACGTGTAAATGTCTTGCCCCGGCATCGCGCCCGAGTCGATCAGGTCGAACGCCTTGATCCCTTCGGAGTGGCCGGTGACCCAAAACGTGCCCCGGGCCTCGATCGCCGAATAGTCCGACGCGAGGAGTTCGTTGCCGGGCGCCGGCGTGATGGTCCCGCGGAGAACCGACGAGAGGAGTTGCATGATATTGTCCCGGCCGTAAATCATGCTTACGAGTTCGTAGTCGCCGGTCGAGACGTGTTGACACGTGCGCTCCATCGCATCGCCGGGCGCGTCCCCCTTCACGTCCTTCGGGCACTTCCGGGGGTAGTTGTGGGGCTGAATCCCCTTGCCGCCCCACCGGCCAGTCGACGCCGCGTGGTAGCGCATGGACTCGCGCACTCGGTCGTCGGTCCCAAGGCGGTTCCGGATCGTGCGGTATTTCTTCGTGCTCGTCTTGTTCACGGCCAGCCAGATTGAGCATGCGCGGGCTACGTGCTCGGGGACGTCGGGGCGGACGAGGATCTCTTCCATTGCGTCGGCTTCAGTCGTCTCGATCTCTTCGCCCTTCGGGTTGAGCTTCGTCGGAACGGATACGCCTTGTTCGTTCAACCACTTCTTCATTTGATCGCGTTGCGTGACCTTGCAGACGTCACCGTCGGTGATTTCCGAAAGCTCTTCTTGCGAGTCCAGATCGCAGGCGTCGCCAATCTTGATCGCGGCTTCCACGAGATTGCGGTCGCAATGGAGACCCCGAAAGTTGATCTTTTGATCGAGGTTGTAGACGACGCGCTCGGTCTTCGGTAGCGGGCGGAGCGCCTTCCCAATCGAGCGTTCGGCTTCAACGTCCTGAAGGTTGTACGCGAAGACGTCGAGCAACCCTTTACGCAACTGAAGGAAGCGCGGGAAATCATCCGAGACGAGAAGCCCTTGGCTCTCGAACTTGAAAGCGGTCGTTGTTTTGCTTTCCCATTCCCAACCGTCGAACTCAATTCCGTTGTCCTCGGCGATCACCCGGCGCTCCCACTTCAGAAGGTTGCGGGGCTTCGTGTGCTTCATCATTATCTTGTGGCCGGCGGAGTCTTTGTGCTGCGATAGACCGAGGTCGCGGGTCACGTGGTCGAGCTTCGCGCGAAGAGCGTACGACGCGGCGAGCGCGGCCGTGCAGACCCAATGGTCGTCCGGGATCTCGGGCCAACCGTGGCGGTCGACCATGACAAACTTCCAAATGCAACGTTCGAAGAACGCATTGTGTGCTTCGTGGTGGTGGCCTTCCTCCACCGCCTTGAACAGACTCTTCGGCTCGGGCGTTGCCTGAATGTCCGCGCGCGTACGGTCGGCCTTGCGCTTCGCGTAGGGGTCGGTGAAGTCCCGGAACGCCGGGTGCCAAAGCGCCGGCACGGAATCATCGACGGCCCACGCGTAGGAAAGGACTTCGGTCGAAGGATGCCGAGCGTATTCGTACGTCCCGAGGTCTTTCAACTCGACGCCGCTGCGCGTCTCGAAGTCGCCAACTATCACGTCGTCGCCCCCATGCCTTGCCGCACGAGGTGGCCGCCCATCAAAATCATGGCGATCCCGAAGGCCACGTCGAGAGTCATTTTCTCGCCGACCATGAAGTGAGCGGACAGAACGCGGAGCCCGATGTTCCCGATCGTGAAGGTCGCCCACGCGGTCATAAACGAAGGCGCGTCGCGCCACGCGTAGAAGAGCCCGACCTGCGCGACGAAGATCAGCGGCGCCGTCCGAAGGAACGCCGCGCCCGCGTGCTCGTACCCTCCCGTCCGGTTCATGTATTCGGTAGCCGCAATCGCGAAGTTCGCGGCGATCGACCATACCAACCACGGGATAGCGTTGAGCAAGTGGGTCATGGTTCAGCCCCCGTCTCGGTCAGTCCGAATGAACTTGTATATCGTCACCGGGTCCGCGACCGTTATGTCGGGATAGTGGTACTGCAATGCCGTGTGCAGTTGGCCGAGACTGAGGAACCCGTCGGCCCGCGCTTCCTCGTCGGTCAGTTGTTCGAGGGTCGTCAACGTCACCCGGTGAATGTCGATCTCAATCGTCATCTTTGGGTTCTCCGAGTTAACGAGTACGGCCGGGCCGAAGCCGGGCCGGTGGCCTCGTCGAATAGTGGTACGCTTCGACCCGACCCGGACGGCGTTGAAATAGTCGGGGTGAAGTGTTATCTCAGGTAGAACGCTCAACTCAAACACTGTGAAGCCCAACGGACTGAACGGGGGGCGTGATAAAGACCGATTTGACGCCCGGGTTGTTGAGGTCTACGAACGCGACCGGGTAACCCTGAATCTGTCCTTCAACGTTCGTCATCGCCGTCTGATTGATGAACATGAGAAGCGTGCCGGCCGGGCTGATTGTATCGCACTCGATGATTTGTTCGGTGTCGTCGGCGTAACGGATGGTGTAACTTTTCGAATCCATGGGGGTCTCCAGTTGGGTTGAAGGTTCTACCCGAAAAGCCCGGGGAGCGAAACTCCCCGGGCGATCGGACGTGCGCGCGCGACGATCAGCTATAAATATCGTCGTCGTCACCGATCGGGGGCGCGGCCTCGTCGTCGGTGGAACCTTCCTCGATCAGATCGGAGAAGTCATCCTCGGCCGAAGACTTGCCCGAGAAGGGTTCGTCGTCCCGGACGAAGAGAAGGTTCTGAAGGCCGAACGAGACGCCCTTGTTCCCCTTCGTGTCGTACGCGTAGGCGTTGACCGTGGCGTACGCCCAACATCCGGCGTAGAACTCCTCGTCGGTCATCAACTCCACGCCCTCGCGGTTGATTACCTTTGGGCGGTAGAGCGAAGACGCCCGGACGAACGTATGGCCGGCGAAGCCGTCCCATTCGGTGTCGTCACCGTCGCGGAAGGGGCTCTTCAGACCCTTCGGGATCTTCTCTTTCGACCCCCAATGGTTGAGCGCGGCGGTCTTCACGGCCGCCTTCATGGTCGTGAGGTCGGCCTTGTCCTTCCCGGCCTTCGGGAAGAGAAAGGTGATTTCGTACTTCGGCGTGCCCTCTTCGTAGGTGCGCGTCTTGAAGACCGAAGCGAAAGCCGCTCGGAAGAGCGGAGTCCGGAGTTTGTTCGACTTGTCGTCTGACATAATGGTAGTTTCCTCTGCTAGCAGGTTACTCGTTCGAAGACGCCTTGTCTTCTATGAGTTCGGGGATATCGCCGAATTCCTCGATGGGTGTCGGTATTTCGACCTGCGCCCTCTTGTCATTCATGGGCGCGAGGGTCAAGCCACCTTCGGGCTTCTCCGCGTGCTCCGCGATAAAATCTTTTCCGAGTATCTTCTCTAGTTGTGCCACTGAGAGAAGGATTGGGTCGGTAAATATGTCTTCCGGCGGAAGACCTTGGTCGAACGCTTCCTTGACGGCGATGGCCTCGATCCCGACGGGGTCTTTGTAAACGCGGTTGGACTTCTTGCGAACCATCTTCGCCCACGGAAATTCGTAGCCGAACTCGACGCGCCGGCGAACCATTTCCGAGACGCCTTTGATGTAGTGGTCGAGATAGGGAATCAGAAGGTACGCCTTTGAGAGTGCTTCCATATCCGCGGCGTCTGGCAGTAAGACGACTTCGGAAGGTTCCGGCATGTTAGCAGGCATTCCATCTTTTGCAACCTCTACGCCCCCGGCCAGTAGATCGGCGAAGTCAGACTTCACCGTCGTTACCGCTTTCTTTTCGAGTTCGGGGCAAGGCCGCCCGCGAACCGGACAGAACTTACACCAATCTCCGGGAGAGAGCGGGGCGTTCGGGTCGGACGTACGCTCGGCCGCGCCAACGATCGTTCCCGCGAAGTCGAGCAGGTGAGAGCGGTCGAGCGTGACGCGGCGGATCGGGCCTTCGCGGTGCATCGCCCGGGGCTGGACGATCACGAGCTTGATGGTCTCGATCTCCGGGTGAAGCTGGAGCGCGCCGAGCGCGTAGTACATTGCTTGGTCGTTCCAATCGACCTCAACCACCACGCCGGCGCCGTACTTGAAATCGGTCACCACCATTTCGGAGTGGATCATTTCCTCGGCGGCGATGAAGTCGGCGGTTCCGTAGAGCGCGTCGTCGCCGGGGATCGGGAAGACCGTCTTCTCGATGTAGAACGAAGCCGTCCCGCTGTTCCCGAGGCGCTTCATTTGCCGGCGGATCTCGTCGAGGTACATTTGCACCGCGTCCACCATTTCGTCGTTGACTTCGTAGGTGCCAAGCTCGCCGGCGAGGAACTCGCCCTTATGGTCGGCGGCGTTCGTATCGTTCTCAAGGCAATGCTGGCAGAGGTTGTGCGCGCACGATCCCTCGTCGGCGAAAACCGAGGTCTTGTTCCGGTCCCCCTTCGGGAGCTTCGCGATCTCACGAACCGAGCCGGGGCAGTTGATCCAACGTGAAGCGCTCGAAGCGCCGAGAATTGCGTGTGTTGTTTCAGGCATTGGGGGTTCCTTTGGGCGCCGGCGTTTCGGCCGGCGCCCGAGTAGGGGTATCAACCGCCGACGTTGACTTCGTCGAGCCGGGCGATGAACGCCCCGTATTCCTCCGCATCGAGAGTTGAAATCGAGCCAGCATTGAACTCCTGAAGAACGCCCTTCGCCGCTTCCTTCCCGGGGCCATCCTTACAGAAAGACACGAGCGCCGTCTGCACTTCCTCGCGCGTCGGGCCAGCGGGCTCTTCCTCGGCCGTCTTCTTTGCCGCGGCCTTCTTCTTCGAAGCGGCCTTCTTCCGAACGGCCTTCGGCCGCTCTTCGGTATCTTCGCCTTCGGTCGTGTCCGCCAAATTGTCGCGTGCGGTCTCGGCCTTACCACGTACGTCGTCATTGACGGCTAACGCGATGATCTCCAGTGCGGTCGCGATTCGTTCCAAGTTCACTTCAATACTCATATCAGGGAGTCCTCTTCCATGGGTTGTGGCACAATATAACCGCGCCGTAGTACGCCATTTGACCGCCGGCGATCTCTTTCGATCTCCAGCCGTTGCATGACATTAGAAAGTCTCTTCGTCATTCGGATATTATGGTTCTGAGGCATAAGGCCAAACGCCTCGATCAGTATGCTCTCAGACGTCAAGAACTCACCCGCGTTGAACTTGTTCAAGTGCGCCGCCGCTTGCCCTTCCCACGGGTCCGCGATCCGCCGGTTCTCTTGTTCGACGCCGGCGGGTGCCCACAACCGTTCGGGGAGTTTGAGTCTAGCCTCCGCGTTCGGGCTCTTCTTCCAACTCGCCACGGCCTCGGCCCACACTTGGTCGGTGTCCATTTTATCAGGATAGATTCGACCGACTTTCACAGGAAGATATCGCCGGTTCCCGGTGGAGTCCTGAAGATACGAGTCGTCGTTGACCGTGCCGATGAAGACACATTGCCGGGGGAAGTCTCGCGACGCGCGGTCGTATGGAAGGCGGACGCGGTCAACGCACCGGGTGACGAACGCCTTCATGGCATCGGAGTCGGCTTTCTTCGCGACGTTCATTTCCTCGATCTCGATGATCCACTTCCCACGCATGGCGTCAACGACGTCTTTGTCGACGGCGGAGCGTAGTGGCGGCAACCCTTCGAGTGCCCACTCCCGTCCGAGCTTGCGGACGAGCGTTGACTTCCCGGACCCCTGAACGCCTTCGAGGATCAACATGAAGTCGAACTTGCAACCGGGCTCGAAGATCCGCGCGACGCCGGCGATCAGCACGAGCTTCGATACCCCACGGACGTATTCGTTGTCTTCCGCGCCGGCGGCGTCGATCAGCCACGTCTCCATGCGCTTCGTGCCGTCCCACTTCAGCGCGTTCAGGTATTCACGCACGGGGTGAACCTTGTTCTCCTGCGATTCCTTGATGATAGCTTCCCACCGACGTTCTTTGCCCGCGTCGCCGGTCCATCGGTTCCCCATTGAGTCGGAAATCGCGGCGCCGAGGAATACAACGTCCTCGTCTCCGAAGAGCGCCCCGGTATCTCGGCGCCGAATGTCCCCGGTAAATTCGTCGCAGTAGAACGAAAAGTCGAGCAAGCGCATCGCTTGGCGGACGTTGTGAACGAGGTCCGCGCGGATCAGCGCCATCCCGTCTTTCGGCTTCGGGCCGAACCGCCATTCCGGGACGTAGGGGGGGTTCTCTTCCCCTTGAAGTACGACCATGACGTCCGCGAACTCGACCTTTGGGTCGCCGGGTGGGAAGCCGAGCCCGCGCTTCGCGAGTTGGTAGTAGAGCGAGTCGATGGTCCGGCCTTCGCCGAATGACGAGTCGGCCGCTTCCCAAAAGTATTCGATATCGTCGCCGGCGTCCGCGTGCGCCGGGTCACTCGTCGACCACGCCTTGAACGCTTCGAGTCCCTCGGCACTTCCGCCGGTGCCGTGATGGCACGCGAAGAGCATATCGCGCCATTCGTCATAGTTCGAGAACTCGGCCGGGTCAAGCTGCGCGAGCGCCTCGGCGAGTTGGCCGTGGGAGACCGCGTCGCCCTCCCCACTCGCTTTCTTCGTCGCCGGCGGCCGGGTGATGGCTTCGAGGAGTGCCTCGGGGCAGGGGCGGCGCTCGCCCCCTTGGATCACGCGATACGTGCCCCCGTCGGGGTGAGTGCAACCCGGGGCCAACACTTGCCGGCCCATCGTCTTGAACTCGATCGCGCCCCCGAAGACGTCCTTCAGTTTCTCTTTGATCCGCACGCCCTCGGGCTTCGTAATATGAACGTGGTAGCCGGCGATCTTCCCCCCGGTCTCGACGATCAGGTCGTTCGAGAAGTCGAGGTCGTATTCAAGTTCAAGAGCGTCGAGCAGATCGCGAGCGCTCCGGCCCTTCGCGTCGGCGTGCTTCGGGTCCACGTCAATCACGAGGTCGGTGGCGTCTAGGCGGAGTCCGATATTCCCGCCGTTGGCTTTCCACTTGTCGATCACCTCGGTCGAGTAGACGTTCCGGCGCCAGTCATTATCTCGGGGGAGTTTTTGCCCCTTCTTCAACGGTATCTGTTTCACTGAGTGACTATCCCCGCCAATGTTAGTTCGTGCTCGAAAGCCCGTTTTGCTACGCCAACCCGGTAAAACATTGAACGCCTACCCCACGGCCCGGGTGCTTCCGGCCAAAGTTCATGGAACATATCAGCTAACGGGGGGCGCGTCACGTCCCCTTCTTTCGCGCCGTGTCGCGGGTCGATCTTGAACCCGTGGCACGTGGCGACGTAAAGACGCATATTCCACTCTAAGCCCGGCTTTGTCAATAGCCGGTGGATGATAACCCCAATGTCGACCCATCGGGCATTCTGGCGCTCGAAGACGTCGGGCGGGTTCGGGGTCTGCACTTCGCCCTTCAGAATGAAGTGGTCTTCGAACGGCCAGTTCTCCCCACACTTCCCGCAGACCCATATGCCGGCGTTGTTGCAGTTGCGATATATGAATTCGCATTTCCCACACGCCTTTCCGTAGAGTCGCCCGACCGAGTCGATGAAGTTCAAGCCCGGCGCCCCGAGACCATCGCGGGTCTCGTAATACCAGACGATTAAGCCGGCGGGGGTCATACTACCCGTGCCACGCGTCGTCGATCATATGGACGAGTTGGCGGTAACCGTTCGCGTGGACGAGGCCGTGTGTCTGGAACCACGAGGACGGGCCTTTGTTGTAGGACAGTCGGTAGTTGCTCGACGTACCGACCACGTAGCACCCCTGCCAGATCGCCGGCGAGTGGGAGTGGCCGACCATGCTGCGAACCCCGAGGCGGGCGAAGCCGGCGGCCGAGCCGCGCGCACCGTTCGAGCCGCGGTTGCCGTGCATTCCGAGTTCGACGCCTTCGACTTGGAAGGGCTTGTCGACGCGGCGGAATCTAACGTCCGAGCGGTCGAACAGGGCATGGTTCCGAAGAGCGAGTTCGAGCGCGACGGGGAACTCCCCGGTCGAGTCCTCGGCCCGGAGCATGGCCGCGGCGAGGTCGTGGTAGAGTGCGAGGTTCTCTGACTCCACACCGTTCTCCCCGCGCTCCAACCATCGGTCGAGGAACTCGTCATGGTTCGAGGGAATCACGTGGATGCCTGCTTCGAACTCGGGCAGATCATCCAGCCATGCCGCGATGGAGTTGAGTTCAAATTGCAAATTCGTCTGGCCTCTCCGGGCTTGCGCCGCGCGGGTCAAGCGACTGTTCACTTCGTGCGGGCTCACGGATGTTCCGTTGCCGAGGTCATGCAGAACGAGCCGATCAGGCTGAAGCACGGGCACCATGCCATACTCGCCGAACGTTGCGTCCATGACGTTCTGCGCAGTCTCGCCGACGTGGATATCACCCATGACGAGGGCGGCCGGGCTAGGCGCGTCTTCGATTCGGTCGGCGAAGTACGCGCGGTCGAGGTCGATGAAGCACTCGCCGTCCCAAACAATTTCCCGAAGGTGGAACCGGTCGTCGCGGACTTCGGCGATAATGCCGGCGAGCGAGTGGTGGAACGCCCCCATATCGCCGGCGGTCGTCTCACTGTACTCGGGTTGCGTCACCGCCCCCGAACTATAGAGCAACTTCGGGAGTTTGTTCTGCGGCGTCGCGACCGAGCGCATCGCGAGTTGGGGGTGACCGAAGACGGCGGAGCGCGCCTTCGTGCGACCGTCGAGCCGTGCGGGCAGCGGGTTGTGCGCCGTCGCCTGCGCCTTCATCGTCATAAATGAGAGAAGCGGGTGCGGTCGGATCTCCTCTTCGAGAAGGTAGGGGTGAAGGTTCACGTCCCACCACCGGTCGGGGCGCTCTGATTCCTCGACGGCTTTCCGCGTCGGGTTCTGGTACTTGATCGGGTTGACGACGAGTGCGCCGTCCCGCTCTTCGCGCCAGCGTTCGAGCGCGGAAAGGAAGCCCGGGTCGGCGGCGCAGTTGTTCACGGCCGACGTGACGATGAAGTCTTCGCGCTTCGAGAGTTTCGCGAGGTCCGACCCCGAGCGCGCGAATGATTCAGACGCGGCGCGCTTCGACTTCACGGCTCTCGGCGTGAACGCACTCATCGCTGATTCGTAGACCGGCTCATTCTTCTGAAGCCACACCTGAAGTGTATTCGTGGCGAACGGGAACCCGTGGTCTTTCCTCGCCCGTCGCACCCAAGACGCGAGACTACCCGTGTCGTCTCCTGCGGCCTTGCGCTCCAGCCACTTCACTAGGCCGGCTTTGATACCTTCGTTCGCTAGGAAAAAGTCGCTCAACGTCTCACGGGCCAAAGTCTACTCCTCAGATCAAAATTTAAGGGGGAAGAACACATTAACACAGTTGCGCGTAGAATGCTACCCTCCCCGCGGGCCGCCCCCCCGAGGGACAACTTGCCAGAACGCGACGACCTTTGACCTCGGGAAGCGGACAACCGGATGGTCTTCTGTCTTCCAGAAAACCGGATGTTCGTAAATCCAGAAGGGGGTAATGGGTGGGTTCGGGCAGGCGTTCGCAGCCAACACGAGGTCTCGGCCATGAGGCCGCCAAACAGTCGCGGTGTGAAAACCTACGCCGTCAGATTCCCCTTCGTCGGGCAGCGAATAGACGAGGACCGCGACGGCCGGGGGTTTGGCCCTTTGGAGTTGACTCACGACGTTATTCCAGAACGGTCGTCGCATTTGAATCCTATATGGTGAACCTAACAACTCGGCGATAACCGCCCATCGGGTGCGATAAATCATACACCCTTGACGCGGAATGTATCCAGTAGACTCAATGAGCCTTGACCGGTGTTTTCGGTATCCCCCCTTCGCAGACGGTAGCTGAAGAATACGCGCCATGTTGTAGACCGCGATCACGCTGCATTCCGCGCTCGTCGCTTGCGCGCTCACAATCCTCACTTCTCCCCCTTCGCCGCGTCTCGCAGGGCGTCGTACTCTTCAATCAGACTCGAAGAAGGCTGATAAAGATCCAATCTTTCCCTCAACCGATCCGCCGCAGCCAGCGCAGCCCTCGCCCCCTCCAGTTCGGCGCGAAGGGATTCGATGATGCAGGTCGGACAGGAAACGGGGATGGTCGCTAGACCGTCCTTGGTGCCACTATGGTCAGGGCAGTAGAGCGCCATTATTGGGCACCGATCGGCGGGGGGTTTGCACACGTACATTCCTCCCCCTCGCCGGACCCGCACGTGACGCATAGATCGTTCGTGTATTCATCAAAGAGCGCGCGGACGGTCTCGTGAATCCACACCGCGTCTTCGTACTCGTGGTAGGTGCCCTCCATCTTGAGCCAATGCTGAAGTTTCCGGAGACGTTCGAGTGTGAGTGGGTTCTCCGGGATTTCGTGGCCGGGCAGCGGGTATCCGTCGTAAGGTTCGGTGAGCGCCATTCCACCGGCCTCACGAAAGCAATCGGAATCGGTTTCGCAGCCGTGGTGACAAGTCCCACCGTCGTGCGGACACCGGTCTTCGTCGTAGTCGAAGCCGTCTTCTATATTTTTGAACTCAGACATTAAACCACCTTTTCGCACGTGCAGCGTTCGCCGAGAAACACCGGGCAACTTTTGGCTAGGCCCGACTCGATCTTCATGTTCGCAACTTCGACTTGAATATCACGCCGGGCATGCCGGCCCGGGGGCGTTTCCGAATGAGTAAATCGTAGAAGCTCTGCCACACCCCGAGCGGTCGCAATCAGAAGTCGTCGTTCGGCGTTCGTCATTATCGTCTATCCTTTCGCCAGTCGATATTGTTGGCGTCAGCGAAGTGGCGCTTGTTCCACTCGCGTTCGAGGGTGGGGTCGAGATATTGCCGGTGGTAGTTCACCGGAATATCGCGGTACGCGGCCAACATGGACTCGGCGTCGATCGAGGCCGGGAGTTCGACGGCCTCGGGCGCGATCGTTCGACACGCGGCCACGGCTGGCACCACGAGGGCGGCGCCTAACAGGGCCTTCAGAAAGTCTCGTCTCGTCCTCATTTCTCCACCTTCCTTTTGATTCCTTCGCAGCCGCCCACCACGGGCATCGCCGGCCAGCCGTGGGCTGCGCCCATTGTACCAGACTTCACGCGGGCCGCAATGTCGAGCGCGCGCTTCAGGAGTTCTTCCCGATCGGGATAGAGTGAACCCGGGCCGAGCCAAATTTGCACGCCGACGGCCGCTTGGTCCGGCGAGCCCGAGCCGGCGGGAATGAGTACGATCCCCGTCTTGTCCGGCCGTTCGTGGTCTTCACCGAGCCCGAGGCGCCAGCCACAATAAAATTGTACGCAGGGCCGCGGCCGGCGGGCGTAGATCCCGCACCCGAACTGAGGGTGAACAGTCGGCGCGAAGTCCACCCCGAACTCACCGACCGAGATTTCCATGACGGTCGCGGTTCCAGACCGAGCGAAGCGACACTTCCCGTGCTCCCCCTTAATGCCGGGCACGGGGAAGGCTACACAACACAAGTCACACGAACCACACTCGCGCCCGACGTTGTAGGCGACGTTGTTGACTATTGACGGGACGGTCATTAGTACGGTATGTCGTCAAGGTGGAAGGGTTGCGTCGTCGACGCAACGGCACCACTTCGGTCTTCGTCTACTTGATCCAAGAGGCGTTCGTAAATCCAAGTCCCGAGGAAGAATTCGTTGAACTTCACCCCTTCACCGCACGCCTCTTTGGCGCCGGGTGCCATGCGGGAGAACGGGACGAAGAGCTTGCCAAGGTCTCCGCGCTCGAAGTCGATATACGCGGCCTTCTCGGTACAGAACTCGATCACGCACGGGCCGAGGTCATGCGGGAACTTCGCCGGGTCAAAATCCTTAACCTCGATGGTCTTCGGAGTGAGAAGGTCTCGAATGTCCAGAAGGACGTCGAGGATCAGCCCGAAATGTTCCGGGTCGTCCTGCGATAGTTCTGCCACCGTCTCTCGCGTTACTTCGTAGTCGCTCACTTCTCTCCCCTTTCGACGCGGTTGCGTCCCCCCGCCTTTGCCGCGTACATCGCGGCGTCGGCTCGTTTCAAAATGTCGGTGGCGCACGTGTCGAAGTGCTCCTGAATCGACCACCCGATCGAGACTGTCACGAGCGGGTAGCCGGGAAGGTTCGACGACTCGACTAGCAGGCGCATGTTCTCGGCCATGGCGGCCACGCCGGCCGGGGTCGTATTCTCAATGACGACCACGAACTCTTCCCCGCCGTAGCGGCCGATCGAGTCCACCCGCCGGGTTCCACTTTTGAGGGTCTCGGCCACGTAGCGCAGCACCCGGTCCCCGACGTCGTGCCCGAAGTCGTCGTTCACGCTCTTGAAGTTGTCGGCGTCCACCATCAAGACGGCCATCGGCCGGTACGACCGCTTCGAGCGCGCGAAGCTATTGTCAAGCTCGCGGTCGAGCACGCCCCGGCCGGCGATCCCGGTCACGGCGTCGACCGAAAGGCGTTCGATCTCGGCCTTCAGGCGCGCGATCTCTTTCTCGAACGCTAGGCGCGCGAAGTATGCTCTTTTGCTCATACCGTCACCTCGGCCGGCACGACGCGGAAGTCGCGCAGGGCTTCACGGTGGACTTGCTCCATCGCGGCGTTCTTCATTGCCCGCACTATGTCAGACTCTTTCCATTCGAAGCCGATGAAGTGCTTCTCTGATTGAAAGCCCGTGCCATGCCAAAAGACGAAGAAGTCTCTCCCGTGCGGTGTGAACTCAGGCTCCCAATCGCGGAAGACCACGCGATCGAGAATCACTTTTAGTTCGGGTGCGGTCATTTGCTTTTCCTTTTCTGATTTAGAAATTCGTCGGCCGCACTCTTGCGGGCCGCCTTCTCGGCGCAAGCGAAGCATGGCTCCGCCGGCGACGTGTACGACTCACCACGTCGGAACGTGGTGCAGGTGGTGTGAACCGCCGGGCAGGTGGGGCAGGTGGTGTGAACCCTCACGCCATCGACTCGGCGTGGAAGTAATTGTCGTCCGCCTCAGTGTCCGCCCGCGCCCACGCTTTGAACAGGAAGGGCGCCGTCTTGTGATGGACCTGCGCGTCCGGGATCTCGACGCGGTTGCCGTCCTCGTCCGCGAGGTACGTGACGCACTCGGCCGAGTCGTCGCCGAGCGGGTCGGGCGTGATGGCGAAGATCAGCGACAACGTGTCCGGGAACTCCGGGCTCGCGTCTGTCATGTATTCGAAAGTGCCGTCTTCTTCGCCGAGGAATTCGATTTTCATTTTGTTTCTCCAGTTGGGTTGTGCTCTTCTGTTCGTCATACGTGACGAAGTTCTTTAGCGGCGTCCTCAAGTTGCCGGGCAAATGCGCGTCGGACCCCTTCGTCGATATCGTGCGCCGCTAGCTGGACCCTCAGGATGGTGAGCGCGACGAGGCGCTCGTGGTAATGAGGTAGGTCCGTCGCGTCTATGCGGTCCCAATACTCGTCGAGCAACTCCCGGAGCTTTTCAAGTTTCTCGTTCATTTCGAATCCTCCCACAACGCGAACTCAAAGTGCCGGCGCTTGTCCCCGATCTCCATGTGAGGGCAGACACGAATGACAATCTGTGACCGGTACATTTTCGGCCGGCGGAGAAGGCCCCACTCCATGAACGTTGGAAGGTGGTTCGCCTTGAACCGCTGCCATTCGTTCGTATAGTCGTGGTCCTCTCGGTCCGCTGGGAGTTCGTCGACGAGCCCGGTGATTCGGGTTATTAGATCGTGAGCCCCACGGTGAACCACGTAGTCCACTCGCGATTCGATATTGGAATCGGGAATTTGTAGCGCGCACCCGATTTCGTAGGTCATCAACCGGACCACTCGCACGGCGTCCTGTTCGTTCATCGGAGCGCCCTCACAATCACCGAGCCGAGGTAGGCGGTGACGAGGCCGATGGCCCACCCGGGCCAGAGTGCCGCGTGCCACACGGGGATTGAACGCCAGAGGAACATGAACAAGTAGGCCATGAAGACGGTGGACGCGGCGAGGGCAAGCCCCGGCGCGCACCACTCCACTAGGGTCTTCAGGACTCCAATTTCGGGGAACCGGTTCATATTGCTTCCCCTTCCCAAAGACACCCATTCGCCGGGCAGAAGTATCTCGGCTTCACAGACTGTACTACACGCCTCGTCACCGGACCGCCGCACTCGGGGCAAAGGTACGACTCGGACTTGTACGCCATCTTCGGGGTGGGGGGGTTGCGGAGTTTCATAAACCGATTCGCAATTTCGTGGGCTCTTCCTTGTGAGCACTGATTCCTAATGGCGAGAGCCAACTCTTCGGCGACGAGGATTGCCTCGGCCGCGTCGGCGTGGCGCGCTATTGTCCTGCGGAGACTCTTGTTCCCTCTTGACAACATTTCGCTTTTCGTGTGAAGATCAACATTCTCCGCGAGTAATTCACCGAGGTTGAAGCCCCCGTTGATAACTTCGTCGGCCATGGCCGGTGACGCACCGTAGGCGATCATGTAGAAGGCGCCGTGCGGGTTGGTAGGCCATCGGCCCGCGAACGTTTCAGCGGCCCATCGGGCAGGGTTTATCGACATTTCAATACTCCACATTTCTGCATGTTGGACATGCGTACGTTTCGATCCCGTAGGCTTCCACGGAACAGGTTGATCCTTCCATGGGTGCGTCGCAGCAATCGCAAAAGGCGTCGAGGTCTCCGAACCACTCGCACTCTTCCGACGAACAGTAGTGGCCGTCTGGCGTGGTCCCCTTGAGCGCGGGCTCTCCGCACTCGGGGCAACGGGCGGGGGGTGTTTCCGTTTTCGGTTTTGGAATCGGAATTTCGGTCAACCGCTGGAAAAGGTCGAGGCGCAGCGACGACATTACGACGCACCCCCGATCGGCGTCGCGCCGTCCGAAAAGCCGGCACGGTAGGCTTCGCCGAAGCGAATTGAAAACTGAAATTCGTCGCCCTTGAGCCCGTCTTCGAAGCCGTCGACGTACTCGGCGGCCAGCCGATTGACCTCGAACTCTTCGAGGTTGCCGCCGATCGCGGTCCGCCGAACGAAGTTCGGGTCCATCGACTCGGCGCGGTCGGCCGTGCCGACCTCGAAGCCGCCGATGTAGTCCGCGTCCGCGGAGTATTCATCGTCCATCGGCTCGCCGGCGTTCCCGTCTTGGTATCCTTGATGGTACATGGCTATCGTGCCCCTTCGGTGGACACGTCGAGAGCGCGTGCCATTTTGTTGAACAGGTCCGAACCCCGGTGGTCGAGGATGTTGGCGGAGCGGAGTGCTTCGCTTCGGAGCATGCTTGAGAGTTCTTTGGCGTCCGCGAGGTCCGCCACCGTGTCGAGTTTTACTTGTATCATGTTGTCCTCTTCGTCTCGTTCGTTCGGGAACTTTAGGGGTGGGGGTCATTTCGTTTTCGGTTTTCAAAATACAAATTCGTGGGGGCCTTCCCCTACGCGCCCAGCGGCCGACGGTCGGCCTTCGTAACGGCTCTCTTCAGAGGTTTGGAAAGGTCTCGTTCTCGTCCGATGTTGATTTTGTGGAGAAGGTGGTGGCGCATCATAAGAATCGCACCGGCGGCCGTGGCTCTTCCGACGTGCGGGTAATCGGCCGGGGCGCCGTCTGGCCCGAGAAGTAGGTACGTCCCGAGGTGGGTCCGTGAAAGTCGAAAGCCGTGCTTCGCAGCGAAAGCGCTGGCGGTCTTGTGGATTATGTGAAGGTCAGATTTCAGATTCATCGTTTTGTTCTCCGTTTGGTTGTTGCTTTCTATTCGGTTAAAGTGTCGCGCGCTTGAGCGCTTTCACCAAGTTTTCTTTCGAGCGGCCAGAACGTACAGGTTCTTCTCCACTTTCGCAAGATCCCAATCGTCCGAGAAATCGAGTTCGAGGTCTTTTCCGACGATCGAACCGCCGGCGGGCCGCGCCGAAAAATCCGGTCCAACTTTTATTTCATTTTCAGATTTGCTTTCGGTAAAGCCTTTCCCCCTCGGGTCGGGTCTCGCCTTATTGCGCATCCTCGTCAGTGCGCATGCCCCTCGGGTCAAGTTTCGAATCACGGATAGGCAACTAACACGCATATCTCATTTCCTTTCGTCACCTCCGGGGGTGACCTCATTAACACGCAACTCCCGAGGGGAGAAATTCTTCCCCATGGGACGCCGGCCGCGCCCGGGGGGTCTGCCCCCGCACGCATGCGCAACTATCGCTTTGCGCCGGTAACACCCCCCGCGAGGGATACCGGCAACTAACACGCAACTCTCCCGTACGGGCGCGAATTCGCCCGGGGGGCGAACTCACTCCCCTAGGGAAAAGTCTCCGGGCCGTACAACGTCAGAACGCCGGTTATACTTTAGTGAATTCGACGACAAAAAAAAAAAAATTATTTTCGCCCCCCGCGTCGATTCGTGTAATGTTCTCCCGGCCCGACGCCGTAGTGGACCCATCGCCGAAAAATTTTTCGGCCGGGAGAGTAGAACAATGATAGTTGTCAGCATGCTAGCAGGATTTTTCGTGGTTCTAGTTGGTTCGGATATCGTCGCCAGCGCGCGACGATTTCGCTAGACTAGCGTCGAAAGAATAACCGGCGCCCCCCGGCGCCACCACTCGGGAGAGTACTACAATGGATTTGAATCAGGAAACTAGAGAGTATTACGAATCAGTCGACGGTATAGTGATGGACATTACTAGCGCGGTTCGTTCCGGCGAAATCGACGCGGACGAGTGGAGTGATAGGCTACACGAAATCGTCGACGGAAATTTTTGGGTGATTTATACCTATCAAGCGAAACTAGTTGTAGCGTTCATATCGGATAACGATACCGCGGCATTCGACGAGGGTATGGAACTCGACCATTCGGCCGGAATTAATTGGAGTGGCCTAGCCTATTTCGCAATGTACGCGGACGCATGCGAACGAATGCCCGATTTCGACGCTATGCTAGCCGAACGCGACGAAATCGTCGATAGCGTCGCGCGGATGCTATTCGTCACGGCGTTCGCGGACGCATGCGAAGACGAGGAACTAGCGTCCGAGGGTTTCGAAATCGACCGAACGCAGGCGGCCGGCGCCGGTCAAGACTGGTTCGATACCGTCACGGACGACACCCCCGGCGAGGCAATAGACAGGGCGCGCGAAATCGTCGCCGATTTCGAGGCTAGGAACTCCCGGACGATAGAGGACGCTGGCAATGAATGGTCGGCGCTGGATTTCCACTATGGGGCCGGCCGAGAACATGGCCTAGAGCGGTTCGGATACTGCATTGCCATGACCTACCTCGGCGCCGGCGTTGGGTTGTGGGATGATTTTCGGGGGGATAAACCCCCGGCGTTCGAATGCGGAAATTCCGAGTTCAACGCGCTGGAGTTCCTCTAGACGAATGCGCAACTAGCGCGCAACGTTGAAACTATTTTCGTTCGGCCGGGCCGGGGGGGTAATGTTCTCCCGGCCCGACGCCGTAGTGGTATCAAGGCCCCGAGTTAACCGGGCCGGGAGAGTAATACAATGGACGACGATACGAAATTCGCAGTAGCCGAGAATCTAGTTCGCGAAATTCTGGACAGGGAACGCGAAATTATGGACGACGAGGACGCGATTAAAACCCTGCGAAGTCGAATCACGTTGAAACGTGCTAGTAATGAATCCCTGCGATTCGTTCTGCGCAGCGTCAACGCTATCTAGTTCGAAAGAATAACCGGCGCCCCCCGGCGCCACCACTCGGGAGAGTAATACAATGAGACTAGCCGAAAAATTGCTATATGATATCGTGCGATCCTACCTCGAATCGGGACAGGGGGAAATCGACGCATGCGACGAGTACGCGGAGCCCGGATATTCTACAGATACCCCCGACGCCCCGATATTGTTCGCCGATTGGAACGAATCGCACGCTACCCCCGCGTCCGACCCTTTGCGGGAGTATCAGCTAAACCATATCACGTCAATCGCGGACGCGTCCGCTATTCTCGCCGGCCGAATAGACAAACGAGACGCACGAAATCGCATAGCACGAATCGGGGCGCTAGCCGAACGTCTCGGATGGGGCGTAGAGTGGTCGGACGAGTGGACGATTTGCTACGCGGGGGGTAGTTGTAACAAAGCAGTCAGAACGCGGGGGGATTCATATAGTTGGACCCCGAGTTTTGTTATGTTCGACGGCGAAATTCAGTGTAAAGAATGCGCGCTGGAGGACGCGGACGCGTTGGAGGAGTATCTAACCGATAACGCGGACGCCGCAGATACATTCGGGGTCGATTGGAACTCCCGAGGGTGGCGACTGACTCGGCCCGGTTATGAATCGGGCTGGCATGCGGGACAGGACGCTAATCCGCACGATATTCTGAAGAGTCTGAACTCACGCAACGTCGAAGCGTTATTCTCGATTGACGGAACGGGCCAATTCGACATTCGCTTTTCACTATGGGTCCGGCCGCTGAATTCTCGGCATGGTTCGGGGGTATGGTACGACCCTGCGGGGGAGTGA